>ERZ650302.1878-NODE-1878-length-11513-cov-24.732938_pt1 | contig 11513 bp, 13 predicted proteins | sample MGYA00376238_ERZ650302 | MGnify/ENA primary metagenome ERZ650302 (study PRJEB26733, sample SAMN07839298) | wastewater metagenome | biome: urban; feature: wastewater treatment plant; material: waste water | place: USA: North Carolina | collected 2016-04-28 ... | reverse complement strand
TCTAGTCTATTAGTTCTGCGTATAGATTTTAGCTATGAAAAAGATGCTGGAGGATTCTTTACTACATCGGATGGTCAAAGAATTGATCTACTCTTTGGTGTTAAGAATAAAGACCTTCTAGAAAAGTGGTCTATTGAAGTAAGAGAACAACGTAATCAACTAATTAAACAGTTAAAGAAAAAATATAAAAAAGACTTAGTCGGCTATGTCTGGAAACTAGAGTACGGCGCAGATAAAGCATTTCATTACCACATGATTTTTTTCTTAGATGAATCAAAGCATCATCAAGATATTAAAATTGCTGAATCTATTGGTGAAATGTGGAAACATGAAATTACCAACGAAAAAGGCATCTATTGGAACTGCAACGCTAAGAAGAAACACTTTGAAAAAAGAAACCGTATTGCTACTGGAAAGATTAAACACGATGACCAAGAGTTAAGAGAGAATCTTAATATCATGGCTTCGTACTTAACAAAGCCTGATTACTTTGTGAAACTAACTTTATCCGATGGGGCTAGAACCTTTGGAAAAGGTTCTAAGCCTAAGAAAATCAAAGCAGGTAGACCAAGAAACTAGAAATTTTCAGATATATATTATCTAAGAAAAGCTACTTCCATTAAGTCCTAAGATCAATCAAATGATCCGTCTACCATGCACAGACTTTAAAATCACTTCCAACCCAACAAGCTTTCTGTTTAGTAGATCGTATTGCATGCCCCCAACGAGAGTTATTTGCGCCTTTCAGTGAGCCGCTAACTTCAGCCACACCAGGCTCAACGATATATACACCGATATCCATAATGTTGCGAACAAGAGGTTTATTCTTATTTAAGTTGGTTAGGTAAAATGAACCTCCTTCACTCGGATTAAAACTGCATTTTCCTTTAAATATAGTTTTACCCTGTTCATCAATCTGACATGTTACTATTTTAGGTGCTGCCATTGAATTTGTACTCAGGCTTAATACCCCAAAACTAACAAGTAAAGCTGCTATCGTTTTTTTCATTTTTTAAATCGCTTTATTTCATTTATTGATAATTACAATATTTTTGTTCACCAAATGGTTCATCATCCCCTAAACTGATAGCGGATACCTTTTGGTTTTTTAATTGCTTAGTGTTTACATCTCCACCCCAAGCATTAAAAATTAGATTGATTGAACCTTCGGGACCACTTCTCACCACATAATCAGCAATCATGCCCTCTCCCCACCCTTCATGGTAACAACCATATTTTAATTTTTTCTCAATCGTATTAAGGCTTTCTTTATTTAAGAAAATTTTTACACCATCTGTAGACAAGTAATCCGTAGCAACTTTTCCGCTTAAGGTTGCATTACTTAAACCGTATTGGTCAAAAGTAGCTACTAATCGATTGCCATTTTTCAGTTTCCAAATTGAGAAACCTTGTTCTTTCTGTGGCATACCCAATTTCTTTTTTAGAGTGCTTAAAGAATCTCCTACTGTAACTTTTACTCCATTTGCAAAAATGAAATCCTCTGCAAATACTCCAGTTGTTATTGTAAGTAAACTTACCAATAAAATAGATTTTGATACTTTCATCCGAACCTTCTTTTCTAACTATATTAATTCAATTGTTAAAAGCTTATACTTTTACACTCTGTGTTTTCCTCCAAACAAATACTCGCATATCCCGTATTTGTTGAAGGTTTATACTGCTGTGAAGATTTCGCTACATTAACTTCTGTATTCGTAGGAGTGTTATAACTTTGTTGTAATCCTACAAAAGACAGCAGATCCTCTGCCAATGCTTGTCCTAATTTTTGATAACCTGCCTCTGAAAAATGAACCCCATCTTTTCGACCTAAACCTTGATTAATCCAAGATTTCATCGAACATTCCCCCCCCATGGCTTGTTGCCAATTCCAATACAAAGTATGCTTTTGCTGTGCAACTTGGTACTGCACATTTTGAATCGCAGTTAATTTAATTGGTCTTATCCCACATTGACCCGCGATATTTTTTAAGCTTTCTGGTGCTGAAACAATCATAATGGCAGTATCAGGACTCGCTACACGGATCTGATCAACTTTCGAAATTAATAAATTTTTATACTTATCAACATCAATATTGTCGTTAAATGCTTCGTTTGTTCCATAAGCAATAATAATCAATTCAGGCGAGATGCTCTTTAAATTTTGCTGCCACCCCTCGTTCCAGCGATTCCAATATGATAATTCTGCTCCATTAATTCCTAATGCTGAAACAACAGCACCCTCACCATTTTGATTTTTTGCCCACCATCCCCCAATTGCTGATTGCTCTGCATTTGAAGCAGTGATGGTAAATGGTAGCTGTGCCACAAACTCGACTGTTTGCCAGGTATTGTTTTTGATTGGGGCTTCAATCTCAAATTGATGCCCTTGTGCATCTCGGCCCAAAAACTTACCATCCGTTGCAGCCTGCCTTAAATTTACTTTGATTTTTTGCGGAAGTTCACTTTGTTTTGATTTAATGGTTAAAGTTGCTCCATTAAACTTAGGGGTAGCGATTAAGCCCCCCAAAGTATAATTTTGATCTCGTTGCTGACGGCTCGAGATTGGCTCCCAACCATTGTTATCGTACCCATAACGGACTAAACGCTGCCCAGAAAAATACATAGGCATTCCCCACCCCATTCCACCGTTTCCTAACCGGTTTTGTAATTGAGCCCTTAACGTACCTGTCATTACATCAGCCGCTGTATGGGAATCACCGAATTGAACAATATGAACAGATTTATTTTTAAAAGCAGTCATTAATTGGTTGGTATTAGGATCATTAAAATTGGTCAAATTACTAGCATAAACTGGTGATCCGATCGTTAAAATGCAAAATACACCTAAATAAACTGACTTTTTAATCAACATAGACTTAACCTGTATTTTATTGAGTTTAATGAATAATTTTTAGATGGCTTGAAATAACTTGTGCAATCAGTTTCTGACCATCTGTTGAAAAATGGATTCCATCAGCACTACGCATTTTAATAGAATTTCCATTTTTAGTAACATATTCATTGTAAATATCGTTTTTTCCACCGAGTAATGGTCTGGTATCAATAAAAAATGCCTGATGCTTTTTCACTTCATCACTAATGACTCGATTTAAATATACCATCTGCTGATTCAACGAATCTTTTTTCATGTTTGGTGGACTCAACCACATCACACTAATTCGATTTTCTTTGGCTGTTTGAATAATTTGAGAAATGCGAGAACGATAGACAGTCTCCCATTCAGGCGATTGAAATTTAAGGTAACTTCCACCTTTAGGGTTTGGCATATCCCAAGGATCATTCGCTCCTAAAAACACGACTAAAACTTTAATTTGCTTATTTGCAGAAATAGTATCTTGAATTGTTTTAGGCCAATCGAAGAAGCTTGGGTAAGATAAGCCGGTACTTTGTTTACTTAAATTAATGGTTTTAATATCAAATTTTTCTTGCAAATGCTTTTGCACATGCGGTGCAACCCCCTGCATTAATGAGTCACCTGCAAAGAAAACTTGGTCAGTTTTGGTCAAGGTAAATTGGTCAAGTAAAGCTTGATGTGCCTTTGCTTGTTCTTCTTTCACTAATCTAATTTTTTCTTGTTTCTCAAGTTGTAGTAAGTATTGGCGATATTCTGGTGTATAAGCATAATGCTCATTGTATCGACTTATGATGACTGTATTCAATTGACCAATCATGGCTTTATTCAGGCCATGTTTCGTATATAAAAGATCACCAATCTGCCCACCTAATGTCCATACTTCAAATTTTTCTAACTTAGTTAAAGGACTTTCTCTATGGTAAGTCTGCTGAAAATAGGCATTGACTGAATTTTGCATAATCCAAATTGATAAAAATGCAAAAAAAACCAGGGTAACCAGAATAAAAATATAACTCTGAACATGATCATCAGCTGGACTAAATTCCTGAGCATTAATTTCATATTCAAGCTCTAGCAGTTTTGACTCATTAGAAATTTGCATATATAAATCCAGGAATTCCAGAGGGTGCACAAATGATAATAGTGATGAAAATAGCGAAGAGCGGTACTAGCAATGCATATCTTGGGATCTTTCGTTGATATGAACTTAAATTACTTAATGCCCGATAAACAAATGGGTAAATCACCCAGGCTATCGTTAATAAAGTAAGTAAATATAATGGGTTACTAGTCCACTGGACATTAATATAATTACTCAATAAGGCTCTAAATACTTGCAATGCCTCTTCGAAGGTTTTGGCTCTAAAGAAAACAAAGCAAAAACTAACAAAGGTGATTGTTAAAAATACGCTCGTGGTTTTACCTATCCAACTTGATTTTGCAAAAGCATCACGTGCATGTTTTATGTCTACTTTAAAGACCTTTTGATAGATTTTATCTGAGATATTAAGCAGTACTAATGCTAAGCCGTGTAACAATCCCCAGATAAAAAAATTCCATCCTGAACCATGCCATATACCTGATAACACCATTGCAATCACTAGATTTAATTGGGTTAGTGTGAAACCACCCCGGCTTCCCCCTAGCGGGATATAAATATGGTCTCGGATCCAGGTAGACAAACTGATATGCCATTTATCCCAAAAATCACGGATGTTGTGGGCAAGTAACGGAGCTCTAAAGTTTACAGGTAATCTAAAACCCAACAGCAGGCCAAAAGCGATCATCATTTCACTGTAGCCGGAGAAATCGAGAAATAGCTGCAAGGTATAACCATAAATTGCAGCCAATATTTCCAAGCTATGATATTGCATTGGATTAGCGAATACAGGATTTACCCATTGATCCGCAAGCCAACCTGCGATCCACCATTTTTTTATTAACGCTAAAACCAGAAGTATTAAAGCCAAGCTCGGTAATAAAATTTTACGGGGCTGATTCGTCGTTATCTGTGTACTCATTCCACAAGACTGGCCACTAATATCGGTCAACCCCTTTGCATTCTGAGCACGAGCGATAGGGCCGGCTGTTATAGTTACAAAGAATGAAAAATGCATTAAAAGTTGAATTAAATTAAATCTAGGACAATCTATTTCATTCCTATAACGACTAACCAAATAACTAATCGCTTGGAATGAGTAATAGGAAATGCCTAAAGGTAAAATTAAATTTGCTGCCAATCCTGAATTGTCTAAATTAAGTTTATCTAAAGATTCAGAAACTATCGGTTTAAAAAAATCGTAATATTTAAAGACACTTAGCTGAATTAAGGTTATTACAATTCCAAAAATTAATAATTTTTTCTTAAGTAAAACATATCGATCCATTAATATCGATATTAAATAAACTATCAAACTAAAGATAAATAAAATAGTGATAGCTAACCCACCAGCCATCAAATAAACCAGCAAATAACTTGTAATAACTAGAATCAGATTCTGAATTTGAGGCTTATTCCTAAATACCCAATAAATACCAAAAAATAGAATGAACGACAATGCGAATTCTATAGATAAAAAAGAAAACATTTTTTATTCAGTTACATAAAATTACCTAAATATAACATATTTTTTTCAGAAAAAATTTATTAGATTTTATAATAAATACTTTATCTTAAGATAAGATAATTTTATTAAGCAATGTAGGTCACTGAAAATTAATTTTTTTATCCTATAAACGGCTTTGTTGCACAAACCTATCTGTAAAGGCTTATATAGCAATATAATTCTCAAATGAATAAGCCCGCACCTAAAACCTATCGCACAACCAATTGGTCTTCTTACAACCGAGCTTTGGTGAATCGAGGAAATATCTTGATCTGGTTTGACCCGACTACTCAATGGTATGCACAACCAAAAGGCAAACATGGTAGAAATCAAACTTATTCTGATGCGGCTATTCAATGCTGCCTTATGATCAAATCACTATTTCGACTCTCTTTACGCATGGTCACTGGCTTTGTTCAGAGCCTCATTAAACTTTGTAGATTAGATTGGACAGCGCCAGATTATTCGACTATTTGTAGAAGACAAAAGCATATTGATATTGCAATTCGCTATCAAAAAAGTCGTGATGGTCTCCACCTACTCGTCGACTCTACTGGCTTGAAGTTTTTAGGTGAAGGTGAATGGAAACGTAAGAAACATCAGCCTGAATATCGTCGCCAATGGCGTAAACTTCACATTGGTATAGATGCTGAAACGCTGCAAATACGGGCCGTTCAGCTCACGACAAACAATGTCAGTGATTCACAAGTACTCGAGGATTTACTTGATCAAATTCCACTTGATGAGCAGATTGATTCTGTCTATACAGATGGTGCTTATGACACGAAACACTGCAGAAAAGTCATTTCAGATCGACAGGCACATGCGGTGATTCCGCCAAGAAAAAATGCGAAGCCCTGGAAAGACAAAAAGCTGAGATCTTTAGAAAGAAATGAATTGTTGAAAACGGTTAAATGCCTAGGTGCAAAATCAATAGGTACTTGGATACCCATTCTCTTTTAACTTGGATACTTTAATCAACGTATTCGTTAATTTTTGCAGTGTTCCTCAGTTGGCAATGTGAATACCATGCCACTCACCAACGAGCTAATGCGATTACTTTCAGCCTTACGTTGCTTGGTATTTACCGACAGGGCATATATGATCATTGTGTCCTGATACATTTTTTCAGGCTCAACTTTATAGTCAATTTCCGAAGCACAAACCATTTGCCTACTAACTTCGTGTGACGCTCTACGATAGACCTCTATAATGCTCTAATCAATGCAAGCTATAACCTAGATTTAGTTGAACAACGCTTAGTTCTTCTTGCCATTGTTGAGGCTAGGGAAAGTGGTAGAGGTATCAATGCCAATGACCCTTTAGAAGTGCATGCAGAGAGTTATATCAATCAGTTTAATGTCGCAAGACAAACCGCCTATCAAGCATTAAAAGATGCATGTAAAGACTTATTTGCTCGACAATTTAGCTATCAAGAAATAAATAAAAGAGGAAATGTTGAAAATGTATTAAGTCGTTGGGTGAGTGAAATTAGGTACATTGATGATGAAGCAACTGTAAAATTGATTTTCGCACCTGCGATTGTCCCTTTAATTACAAAGCTAGAAGAACAATTTACTAAATATGAATTACAACAAATCAGTAATTTAAGTAGTGCTTATGCTGTCCGTTTATATGAACTCTTAATCGCATGGCGTAGTACAGGACAAACACCATTTATTGAATTAGCAGAGTTTAGAAGAAAAATTGGTGTATTAGATGATGAATACACTCGTATGGGTAATTTTAAAGATCGTGTTCTCAATTTAGCTATTTCTCAAATTAATGAGCATACAGATATTAAAGTTAAGCTTGAACAACATAAGCGTGGTAGAAATATTTTTGGCTTTTCTTTTTCATTTAAGCAAAAGAAAAATACTCCTATCAATACCACCCAAAATCCAACTGATCTCTTTACCAAGCTTACGGATGCTCAACGCCATTTATTTGCCAAGAAACTTTCAGATCTTCCTGAGATGAGCAAATACTCTCATGGTACTGAAAGCTACCAACAATTCGCTATTCGTATTGCTGAGATGCTACAAGATCAAGAAAAATTTGAGGAGTTATTGCCATATCTCAGAAAATTAGGATATAAGGCGAAATAAAGTACATGTTCAGGTAACATGTTTTCTGAACATCCTTGTACATGAACAGAGGGATTGCATTGAACAGTACAAAGTTTAGCGTTATGGACGCAAGTAAAGCTTTTAAAAAATCAAGAACAACAATATATGAAGCTTTAAAAAATGGAGAATTATCAAGAGATAATGATGGTCTTATAGATCTTTCTGAACTAATTCGAGTTTATGGCAATCCTATAGGTGTTCAATCAAGTACACGTACTGAACACGTTCAGGAGAATGTACATGTACACGTTCATTCTGAGGTTGAAAACCTATTAAAAGAACAGATATCCCTACTCAAAAATCAATTAGATCTTGCTAATCAGCGAGAAAAGTCTTTGATGCAACATATCGAGGATCTTACTCATAGAATTGAGTTTAAGTGTACGCTTGAACCTCAAATTAATGAAGAAGTAGTGACTAATTCATCTGTTAAAAGCGATGAGATAACCACAAAAGAACCTGAACCTATGCAAGAACAGCCAATAGAAAACCCACGCATACCAGTCCCCGAACATATCGAGCCTGAACCGAAGAAAAGGGGCTTTCTGAGTCGTTTTTTCTTGCCGAATGGCTGAGGGCATTATTGATTATGGCTAATCAAACTTGTGGAACAATGGTTAAATACTAGGCGTGGAACGTGAAGAATCCATAAAAAAGCCTAGTTTGAACAAACTAGGCTTTTTTATGGATTGCAACTCATTGAAATAAAATAATTAATACAGTCGATTTCGCATAAGCTGTATTATGTTAATTTTAGCTTTACTAAAACTATTTTTTGAGAACTAGGCTGTTATCCGACATAGACACCAACATATTCTATAAATATCTATAAGAATAAGTAATAGACAGATATTTCTTCCAAACTCACAAATCCGTATCTAATTTATTTCGATAAAATCAGCTGGATTAAAGCATTTAATGAATGTTCATAAATATTTTTTTTTGAAAGTCGATTCATTAAAAGAGCCCCTTTAATGGTCGAATTTACCATAAGAGCTAATTCGTAATTACTTACTTTAGTTATCATTGAAATATTTTCATCCAAATCATTTTTAAAAATATGTTCAATAATTCTTAACTCACTTTCAACTAATTGAAAGACTGCGCTCTGTAAAGTTTCAGAGAAGCTATCAGTTTCTGTAAGCATTGAATGAATACCGCACATTTCTTTTTTTTCAGCACATTGTATAAAAAAATTACGATATTCAAACAACTTGGCTTCTATAGAAGCATGAGAATTTATACGGGTCTCTAGTTCTAAAAGCTGATTCAATTTAAAATGACAATAGGCAATTCCCAAATCCGTCTTACTAGGAAAATGATAATGAATACTCGCCTTTTTGATCCCAATTTCATTAGCTAAATCAGAATAGCTAAAAGCATTAAAACCAACTTTTTGAATATATTTGTTCGCCAATTCTAAGATTTGATTATACGTTGAAATAGTCATTCTCCTTAATTATAATAATTTATTATGATAAATAAGTTTTAAATCAAATTTTAACAGGACTAAACCAGCACCAACTAACAGTACATCTTTAATAATAAAACTATCTATATGACCTAATTGTGGAATAATACTAAGCGTTGTTATACCAGTCAAGATAACTAAAAGGTCACCAATTAAGCCAATTTTAGGTTTAAAAAAACCAATTATTAACGCAATAAATGTAATATTTTCCACAACACCTAGGAAATAACTTGCACCATAATGACCAAAGAGCGTATATAGAATACTTAACCAAGATTTTGATAGTATTGGTTCTAAAGCAACAACCTCAAAATCGAACCATTTATAGGTACCAAATAAAACAAAAATGAAGATTACACTTAATTTTAATACTAAAATATCTGCTTGCTTATTTATGAAATTACTTAACAATTTACCCATATTTATTACTCAACATTTTTATAATCCTAATTAGCTAAGCCATTACTATTTTTAAATTTTTTATCTCTATTCATTTTGTAGTTGAAATAGAGATGTAGATAAAAATAATAATAAGAAAAGTAAGATTTAGTGTAGGAACTTTTCACTTAGAATTACCAATTTATATGACTTTAGATGCAATCTACCTACCAAAAGGTAGATTGTCAAGTCTATAAATTTAATTTTAGACAATTTACAATATTGACAATCTACCTATTAATAGGTAGATTTGATTTAAACAAAACCCAGTTTAATCAAAATTAAGGAATAAATAATGGAAACTAAACTCTTCTTACATGACCAATTGGTATCAATGTTATTAATAACTTCATTATATAGAGACTGTGTTATATAAAATTTTTATTTTAAAATAGTGGGAGATTTTTGATATGTTTAACTATTTAAAGGAAAAAAACTTTATTATTGCTGAAAAAAACAAAGGGGAATTTAATTTTATCTCATTATTAAGATGGTCTCTTGTAATTATATTTATATGGTTTGGAGGGATGAAATTTACACATTATGAAGCAATTGGAATAGCTCCATTTATTGAAAATAGCCCAATTGTTAGTTGGTTGCATAATCTATTTGGTATTCAAGGAGCTAGCTACTTTTTGGGTTGCATGGAGTTACTAACTGCATTTATTTTATTACTTGGTGCATTTAAGCCAATTTTATCTGCATTAGGTGGTTTAATGTCTGCAATAACATTTTTAATTACTCTAACATTTATGCTTACAACACCAGGTGTGATAGAACCGTCTGCTGGAGGTTTTCCTGCTCTTTCTGGTGCTCCAGGGCAATTCTTATTAAAAGATCTAGTTTTATTAGCTGCTTCATTGTGCATTTTAAAGGCATCAATAAATCGAAGAAATCCTTATTAATTTTATGAGTTAATAAAATTATATTCAAAATCAATTAATAATGAAAAGGCTATTTTATGACGTATAAGAAAACAATTGAGAGTATTGATAAATTAAATGTAGATCAATATCGTGTGACACAAAATAATGGCACAGAACGTCCATTTGAAGGTGAATATGATAAGCACTTTTTACCTGGTATTTATGTTGATATTGTGTCTGGTGAGCCATTATTTTCCTCAACAAAAAAATATAACTCAGGTTGTGGTTGGCCTGCTTTTTCTAAACCTATAGAAAATGTTACTGAGCATGCTGACTTTTCACATGGAATGCGTCGTGTTGAGGTTCGCTCAAAACACGCAAATAGCCATCTAGGTCATGTCTTTACAGACGGACCTCAATCTGATGGTGGGCTTCGTTATTGTATTAATTCTGCGGCTTTACGTTTTATTCCTTTGCTAGAAATGGAAAGACAGGGTTATGCTGATTATATAAAATATGTGGAGGTAAATACCTAATGGAACGTGCAATATTAGCTGGTGGTTGCTTTTGGGGGCTGCAAGATTTGATTCGTAAATTACCAGGTGTTGAACATACACGCGTAGGTTATACAAGTGGTGATATTGCCAATGCAACTTACCGTAACCATGGTACACATGCCGAAGCAATTGAAATCATATTTCATTCAAATATAATTAGTTACCGTAAATTACTTGAATTTTTTTTCCAAATTCATGATCCAAGTACGCTAAACCGTCAAGGTAATGATATTGGGACAAGTTACCGCTCGGGAATTTACTACACTACTGAAGAACAACATCAAATTGCATTAAAGACCATTCAAGATGTAAATTCTTCTGGGATTTGGCCAGGTAAGGTGCGAACAGAAGTAAAGGCGGCAAGTGATTTTTGGGAAGCTGAGCCAGAACACCAAGATTACTTAGAGCGATACCCCACTGGATATACATGCCACAGAGTCCGTCCTGATTGGGTTTTGCCTTAACTATGATTTTTTAATGCAACAGAACCTTCTAGATGCACATCCAAGCCTAATCTGATGTGTGCTGAAAAAACAGGAGGTTTTAACTTGGTAAACTAAACACACTCATC
>ERZ650302.1873-NODE-1873-length-11539-cov-22.243208_pt1 | contig 11539 bp, 9 predicted proteins | sample MGYA00376238_ERZ650302 | MGnify/ENA primary metagenome ERZ650302 (study PRJEB26733, sample SAMN07839298) | wastewater metagenome | biome: urban; feature: wastewater treatment plant; material: waste water | place: USA: North Carolina | collected 2016-04-28 ... | reverse complement strand
CGGGCGAGCAAGGCCGAGGCTTTGCCGTGGTGGCCAGCGAGGTGCGCAACCTGGCCACGCGCAGCGCGGGCGCCGCGCAAGAGATCAAGACCCTGATCCAGGCCAGTGTGGAGCGGGTGCAGGCAGGCTCCGAGCTGGCCCACAACGCCGGTGGCACCATGGCCGAGGTGGTGTCGTCCATTCGCAGCGTGAGCGAGCTGATGCAGGAAATCAGCCACGCCAGCAGCAGCCAGACCAACGACATGCTGAACGTGACCCAGGCCATCGTGCGCATGGACGAAGCCACGCAGCAAAACGCCGCCCTGGTGGAAGAAAGCGCCGCCGCAGCCGGCAGCCTGAGCACCCAGGCGCGCGAGCTGGTGCAGGCCGTGGCCGTGTTCCGCCTGCGCCGCCAAGGCGGCCAGGCCACCGCCTTGCTGCGGTGAACGGCCCCCTAGCTCACTTTTTCATAGCTGCCAGCGCTTTCCAGATAAGCGCTGGAGGCCTAAAAGGCTTTAAGCCCCTGGAACCGCTCAATCCAGCTTCACGTTGGCGTTCTTCACCACCTGCGCCATGCGCGCCGCTTCGCTGCGGAAGAAGGCGGCAGCGGCATCGGGCGGGGTGAGCTTGATTTCGTAGCCCTGGGCGACGAGCGCATCGCGCGCTTCGGGCATCTCCATCGCTGCCTTGAAGGCGTTGTACAGCCGGGCCAGCTCGGTCTTGGGCAGGCCGGCAGGGGCCACGGGGGCAATCCAGCCGTCCAGCTCGTAGGCGGGCAGGCCCTGCTCGGCAATGGTCGGCACGCCGGGCAGCGAGACCACGCGCGTGCTGGTCGTCACGCCCATGGCCCGCAGTGCGCCCGACTTGATGTGCGCCGCCGCAGGGGCCACCGCCACCACCGCCAGCTGCACCTGGCCGCCCAGCACGTCGTTCATCAGCGGGCCCATGCCCTTGTAAGGGATGTGCTGAATGGCCAGCTTGGCCTGGTCCACAAACATGGCCGCGCCCAGGTGCAGGATGGTGCCGTTGCCCGATGAGCCGTAGTTGAGCACCCCCGGTTTGGACTTGGCGTAGGCGATCAGCTCCTGCACATTCTTGGCCGGCACGGAAGGGTGCGCTACCAGCACAAAGGGCGTGGCACCGATGATGGTGATGGGCGTGATGTCGGCCAGCGAGTCGAACGGAATGTTCTTGTACACGCTGGGGTTGACCACGTGGTTGTTGGACACCACACCGATCACCGAGCCGTCCCAGAACCTGCTCGCCGCCTTTTTGCAGCTGTAAAAAGGCGGCGAGCAGGTTCATGCGCGCGCACGATCTGCGTGGTGCCGGTGATGCCACCCGCGCCGGGCAGGTTCTCGATCACCACGGGCTGGCCCAGCGCCTTGGCCAGGCTGTTGCTGATGGCGCGGATGGAGCCATCCGCCCCCGAGCCCGCAGACAGCGGCAGGATGATGCGCAGGGGCCGGTCGCCCAGGCTCTGGGCCCGCACCAGGCCCACGGGTGCCAGCGCTGCAGCGCCCAAGGCAGCCGCGCCAAAGCACAGGGCGCGGCGCCGGACGGGAGACGCCAGCGCGGAAGATGCTTCGCTGTCGCCAGCACCGGGGTGCCCAGAGCCTGTGGGTTGGAAGGTGGGTGTCGTCATGGTCTTGTCTCCGTTGTTGTTGTGAATCAGGGGCTGGCAGGGCTCTGTCTGCCCGTCGTACCTCTCAGGCCACGGCGCCCGCTTGCTGCAGGGCCTGCACCTGCTCGGGCGTGTAGCCCAGCTCTTGCATCAAAGCCGCCGTGTGCTGGCCCAGCACCGGGGGCTGCAGGCGCACGCCCAGGCGCTGGCCGTCCATGGCCAGGGGCAGCAGCGTGGTGCGGGCGGTCTGCCCCGCGCGCTCGCCGTCGGGCAATGTGATGTCGGCCAGGCCACCGGTGGCGTTGAGGTGCGGGTCGTCCAGCAACTGCTCGGGCCGCGAGATGGGGGCAAACGGCAGGCCGTGCTTTTCAAAAATGGCGGCCAGCTCGGCCGCGCTGTGGTTTGCCAGACGCTGGCGCAGGTCGGGCATCAGCGTGGGGCGGGCGCGCACACGATCATTGTTGGTAGCGAGCTGCGGATTGGCCTTGAGGTCAGCGTAGCCCATGGCGTCGCAGAAGGTGACCCACTGCGCATCGCTCACGGCCGCCAGAAAGATCTGCTCGCCATCTTTGACGGTGAACACGTCGTACAGCGCCCACGAGGAGATGCGGTCGGGCATGGGGGCGGCGGGTTGGCCCGTTACGGCGTACTGCATCATGTGCTGGCCGACGAGGAACACGTTGTTCTCGAACAGGGCCGAGTCCACCTCTTGCCCGCGCCCGGTGATGCCGCGCTGCATCAGCGCCGCCATGGCGCCAATCGCGCCAAACATGCCGCCCATGATGTCGTTGACGCTGCTGCCTGCGCGCAGCGGGTCGCCGGGGCGGCCGGTCATGTAGGCCAGGCCGCCCATCATCTGCACCACTTCGTCGAGCGCGGTGCGGTGCTCGTACGGCCCGGCCAGAAAGCCGGTGTGGTTCACGTAGATGAGGCGGGGGTTGATCTGCGACAGCGCGGCGTAATCCAGCCCGTACTTGGTCATCACGCCGGGCTTGAAGTTTTGCGCCACCACGTCGGCGGATGCGGCCAGCTTGCGGGCCACCTCCAGCGCTTCGGGGTTGCGCAGGTCCAGCGCAATGCTTTTCTTGTTGCGGTTGAACATGGGGAAGAAGCCCGCCCCAGCGCCCAGCAGGTGGCGGGTGCGGTCGCCCTCCACGGGCTCGACCTTGATGACCTCGGCCCCCAGGTCGGCCAGCACCATGCCGCAGGTGGGGCCCATGACCATGTGGGTGAATTCAACGACCCGCAGGCCCGCCAGGGGCAAGGGGCGTGCGGACGATTTGGGCGATTCGGACGGGGAAGAAGAGGTGGTACTTGTCATGGGCGAACGATACAGAAATCAAACCGCTGCAGCGGCCAGGGTGGGCTGTGCGTGGCGGGGCAGGCCCGCCTGCCACAGGGCGCCGTGCAGGGTCTCGCCTGCCAGCCAGCCCGCCACGCGATGGCGCAGTGCCAGTAGCGCGGGCACATCCACACCCGTGGTAACGCCCATGCGCTGCAGCATGTATTCCAGGTCTTCGGTGGTGACGTTGCCGCTGGCGCCGGGCGCGTGGGGGCAGCCGCCAATGCCCGCCAGGCAGGCATCAAAGCGGGTGATGCCGGTTTGCCAAGCGGCATAAGCATTGGCCAGGCCCATGCCGCGCGTGTCGTGAAAGTGCGCGCAAGCCAGCCGATCGCCCACCAGGGCGCGGGCCTTGGCAAACAGGCGCTGCACGCTGGCCGGGTCGGCAAAGCCCACGGTGTCGGCCAGGCTCACGCGGTCGGCACCGGCGTCGAGCAGGGCTTGCATCAGGCGCAGCACTTCGCTCTCGGCCACCTCGCCCTGCAGCGTGCAGCCAAAGGCGGTGCCCACACCGCCTTCGATCAGCGTGGCGCTGCCGGCCGCATCGCGCGCAGCGCGAATGCGGGCCACCTCGGCCACCACCTCGTCAGGGGTCTTGCGCAGGTTGGCCAGGCTGTGGGCGTGGCTGGCCGACAGGGGCACGACCATCAGGTGCGCGCCACATTCCAGCGCGCGCTCGGCCCCTTTCAGGTTGGGCACCAGCACCGAGGCGCGCAGGCCCGGCAGCGTTTGCGCGTGGGCCAGCACCTCGGCCGTGTCGGCCAGCTGGGGCAGCAGGCGGGCGGGGACGAAAGAGCCCACCTCGATCTCGCGCTGCCCGGCGGCGTAGGCAGCGTTCACCCATTCGATCTTCTGCGCGGTGGGCAGCACGCGGGCGATGCTCTGCAAGCCATCGCGCAGGCCGACTTCACGCACCACGGCGTGGGTGGGGCCAGTGGCCGCAACGGCGGATGCGGGCCCGCCGGGTAAAGATGGGTTCACAGGGCTGTCTCCGAAAGCGTTGGAAGCATGCAGGTGATTCTAGAAATTCCGTTTTGAATCAGAAAATCAATTTTGGAACTCTTATGATTCCCGAAAGGAACATCACAACCCATGCGCGATCTTGATCTGCAAACCCTGCGCCTGTTTGCCGCCGTGTGCGACCAGCGCAGCATTGCGCGGGTGGCCGAGCAGGAGTCCATCGTGGGCTCGGCCATCAGCAAGCGGCTGGCCCAGCTGGAAGACACCGTGGGCACGCCCCTGCTGCTGCGCAAGCGCCGGGGCGTGGTGCCCACCCCGGCGGGCGAGACGCTGCTGGAGCACGCCCGCACCATGCTGGCCAGCGTGGGGCAGATCGAGCGCGACATGGCCGCATATGCCACCGGCACCCGGGGCCATGTGCGCATGCTGGTCACGGCCTCGGTCATGGCCGAATCGCTGGCCGATGATGTGGCGGCGTTCTTGCAAGACCCGGCCCACCGCAGCATCCAGATCAGCATGGAAGAGCGGGTGAGCCCCGACGTGGTGCAGGGCATCCGCGAGGGCAGCGCGTCCATCGGCATCTGCTGGGATGCCGCCGACCTGAGCGGCCTGCAAACGCGCAACTACCGCAGCGACCACCTGGCCATCGTGGCGCACGAGTCGCATCCCGTGGCGCAACTGCCCACGGTGCGCTTTGCCGATGTGCTGGGCCATGAGTTTGTGAGCATGCCCGCCCTGAGCGCGGTACAGGTGCTGCTGGCCCGCGCGGCTGCGGTGGAAGGCAAGACGCTGGCCCACCGGGTGCTGGTGTCCAACTTTGACGCGGCCCTGCGCGTGGTGCGGGCCAACCTGGCCATCAGCGTGGTGCCGCGCGAGGTGGCAGCGCCGTTTGCGCAGACGGCGCCGGTGCGCATCGTGCCGCTCAGCGATGCGTGGGCGCAGCGCCGGTTTGCGATTTGCTACCGCGACGAGCAGGCCCTTTCGCCTGCGGCCCAACTGCTGGTGCAGCACCTGGCGCGCGCATCGGCCCACGAGGCGCCAGAGGCGCTGGCGTAGCCTTCGCACCACACCCCAGCCAGGGGCGAAATCACCCTGCACGGGGGCCCAGTGCCCTGCAAAACCCTGCTAAAAACAAGCCCCAAAATCACCGGTCTATGGCATATGCACATTGCCTTGTGAGCTACCAAACTTGTAGCAAAATGGGTTCCGCGCTATAGTCTGAGCGCATTGGCGGGCCGCCCCGGCGCCCTGCTCCCAAATAACCGATCCAATACCTCGCGCAAGGAGAAGCATCCATGAGCTCCAAAGAAAACGCCGCCATCCACCAGCTGTTCGAACGGCTCGAATGCCGTTACGCGCTGCGCGTGCTGTGGGCCCTGCGCGACGGGCACCCCCAAACCTTCCGCCTGCTGCAAGACAGCGTGGGCGGCATCACCCCCAACACCTTGAACACCCGCATCAAGGAACTGCGCGAAGCTGGCCTGCTGGACCATGGCGCTGACGGCTACACCGTGACCGCCGCCGGGGCCGACCTGCTCAAGCGCCTGAACGATGTGCAGGCCTTTGCCACCCGCTGGGTCGCCGGCCGGGCCAAGAAAGCCGCCTGAAAGAACACCTGCCCCATCGCGGGCAGTCGGTTTCAGCAAAAACACCCTCTAGCGCTTGTCCAGCAAGCGCCACTAGCTACCATTTCAATAGCAAAGGACATACCATGGCCCTCACCACCACCGCCTCTGGCCTGCAATACGAAGACACCACCGTGGGCGAAGGCGCCGAAGCCACCAAGGGCAACAACGTGTCGGTGCACTACACCGGCTGGCTGTACAACAACGGTGAGCAAGGCGCCAAGTTCGACTCCAGCCGCGACCGCAACGACCCGTTCGAGTTCTCTCTGGGCGCTGGCATGGTCATCAAGGGCTGGGACGAAGGCGTGCAGGGCATGAAGATTGGCGGCAAGCGCACGCTGATCATCCCCGCAGCCCTGGGTTACGGCGCCCGCGGCGCTGGCGGCGTCATCCCCCCGAACGCCACGCTGAAGTTTGATGTGGAACTGCTGAAGGTTCGCTGAGCCGCACGCGCACTTTGCCAAACGCTAAAAAGCCAACCCATCGGGTTGGCTTTTTTCATGGGGCAGAGCATTCAGGCGATGCCGGCGCGCAACGCCGTCGCTCAGCCAAACAGGGCCTTGCGCAAAGGCTCGTACTTCTCTTCTCCCACCGCCTCTTTGATCTTGGGGGCCAAGGCGGCCAGGTCTTCAAAGCTGGAGGCGGATTCGACCGCCAGATTGAGCCGAAAGCCGCGCAGGCCCATGGCAGCTGTCATGGCCGTGGCCACCGGGTAAGCGTCTTTGTAGCGCTGCTGTGAGGGCCGGGCAGTTTCACCCGAACCCGACTCTGCCGCTGGGGGAGCCACACTAGCCCCACCCTGGTCGGCCGCTGGCGGCAGTGAAGCCCCTCCAGCCGGGGCCAGCAGGCCCTGGGCAATCATGGTCTGCACATCGTCCTGGGTGATGCCCATGGCGGCGGTGGCAGCCAGCACCTCGCTCAGGGTGCGCTTGCCATCGAACAAGATGAACGCAGAGCGTTGCCTGGACGACAGGCCACCGTGCCGATCTTTCAATGCTTCTTGACCTGCCTGCGTTTTGACGAAAACCATGGGGCTCCTGGAAATGAACGGACTGCGACACTGATCACAGCCTTCCCCACAGATTGGCACAATTGGTGACAATTGGGTATCGGGGTTTATCCATAAGCCCCCGTCCCAAAAGGCTATTGGTTCAGATTTCCAGGCGCACGCCCGTGGGCACGGGCGCGGGGCGGGTGATGCGGCTCACCACGGCTGCCGCCACAAAACCGGCCGGCACCCCAAACACCCCGGCCGAAATGGGCTGGATGCCAAACCACAGACCATCGGCCAGCAGCCAGCCGGGCAGCGCAGCCCTTACGGCAGGTACGTGTGAGAGCAGGTAGTACACCGCCACCCCCAGGCCCGCCAGCATGCCTGCCACGGCCCCCTTTCGCGTGGTGCCGCGCCAGAAGATACCCATCACCATCACCGGCACAAACGCCGAAGCTGCCAGCGAGAACGAGGCAGACACCATGGTCAAAATCTCTGACGGCTTGAGCGCCGCGACAAAGGCGGCAGACAAGGCCACCGTGAGCAGGGTGAACTTGGTCAAGATCACCCGCTGCTCGGGCGATGCATCGCGCTTGGTGCCGCGGAAGTACAGGTCGCGCACCAGTGCGTTGCTGATGGTGAGCAACAAGCCATCAGCCGTGGACAACGCCGCTGCCAGCCCCCCCGCCGCCACCAGGCCCGACACCACGTAGGGCAGCCCCCCCAATTCGGGCGTGGCCAGCATGATGAGGTCAGCGCCCAGTCGAATCTCGCCAAACTGCACGATGCCATCGCCGTTCACGTCTTCAATGGACAACAGGGAACTGTCCACGCGCGCCCACTGGGCCATCCAGTTGGGCAAGGCTTCAAAGCTGCTGCCCACCAGGTTCTGCATGACCTCGAACTTCACCAGCACCGCCAGGGCGGGTGCGCTCAGGTACAGCAAGGCAATGAAAAACAGCGACCACGCCACCGAGGCCCGCGCGCCCGCCACCGTGGGCGAGGTGTAGTAGCGGGTGAGCAAGTGCGGCAACCCTGCTGTGCCCACCATCAGGCAAAACATCAGCGCCAGAAAGTTGCGGCGGGCCAATTCGTATTCGCGCTGCTCTTCGGGCGTGCCGTTGGGGTCGCCCGCATAGGCCTGGCTGTGCGGCGGCAGGCCACCCAGCGGTTTGGCCCGCTCGTAGTTCTCGTGCATTTCACGCGTCCAGCGCTCGCGGGCAGAGGCGACGTCGCGCGGCAAGGCGGCCAGTTCGCGGCTGGCCGAAACAATCAGCCCCACATCGGCGTTTTGCGCACGCAACTGGCGAATGCGCTCGCGCCCCAGTTCGCGTTCACGCTCCAGCGCACCTTCCACATCCTGCAGACGTGCCTCCATTTCCTTGGCGCGGCGCAGGTAGGCCTGCACCACCTGGTGCTCTGCCGCCGAGTCAAGAAGCTGGGTTTCCAGCTCTGCAATCTTGCTGATCTGCTCGCCATAAACGGCCGGGGCCATGGGGTTGCCCAGTTGCTTGTAGGCCAACCAGGACACGGGAATCAAAAACGCCAGCAGCAGCACCACGTACTGCGCCACCTGCGTCCAGGTGATGGCACGCATGCCGCCCAAGAACGAGCACAGCAGCACGCCCCCCAGGCCCAGCATGATGCCGATCTCGAACTGCACCCCCGTCAGGCGCGAAGCGATCAACCCCACGCCATAGATCTGCGCCACCACGTAGGTGAACGAGCACAGCACCGCCGCCAGCGCTGCAATGATGCGCGGCCAGCGCCCGCCAAAGCGCACATGAAAAAAATCGGGCACGGTGTACAGCCCCATGGCCCGCAGGTGCGGTGCAATCAGCATCGCCACCAGACAAAACCCGCCCGTCCAGCCCAGCAGGTAGGCCAGCCCACCGGCCTGCCCCGAAGTGCCCGAGAACCCCTGCAAGTACAGCGCCCCCGACAGGCTGATGAACGAGGCCGCGCTCATCCAGTCGGCGGCGGCCGCCATGCCGTTGTACATGGGCGGTATGCGCCTGCCTGCTACGTAGTACTCGTCGGAATCTGACGTGCGGCCATACACACCGATGCCGGCGTACACCATCACGGTGAGGAAAAGAAAGATCGGACCGATCCAGTGGCGCGACAGCCCCTGGTGCTCGGCCCAGGTCATGAGTGCCAGGAAGCCCAGCACCCCCAGCACGTACAAGATGAAAAACTGGTGAGGCCGCAGCCAGGCGGGCAAACGGACACCCCGCCTGCGGCGGGCCTGGCTAGCCACGGCGGTGCTCCGATGGTTGCGCCCCTTCAGCCGATGCAGCACTGGCAGCCTGGGCGTCCTGCCGCTCGAACCGGCTCATGGCCCAGGCGTACACCACCACGATGGCGATGAACACCAGCACCGCCCCCTGGGCGGCAATCCAGTAGCCCAAAGGCCATTCGCCCACCACGATGTCCTGCAGATCGCGAGCGAAATAAGTGGCGACAAACGACGCCAGCACCCACACAGCCAGCAGGACTGCCTTGAGCCACAGGTGGCGAACGTCGTGCAGATCGGGAGGGAAAGGCCCCGCGAGTTCGGGCTCGCGGGGCGGAGTTTGCTGGGGGCGTAGCGCGGAAGGTCGCATGGATCAGAAATCCCTCACGCCTGCGATCTCATGCGCCGCCCCGCTGGCCAGGCGTCAGCCGGCCAGTTGCTGCCAGGTGGCCACCACGCTGTCAGGGTTCAGCGAAATGGAAGAGATGCCTTCCTTCGCCAGCCACTGTGCAAAGTCAGGGTGGTCGCTGGGGCCCTGGCCGCAGATGCCGATGTACTTGCCCTGGGCCAGGCAGGCCTTGATGGCCTGGTGGATCAGCACCTCGACAGCCGGGTCGCGCTCGTCGAAGTCCTGCGCCAGCAATTCCAGGCCCGAGTCACGGTCCAGACCCAGGGTGAGCTGGGTCAGGTCGTTGGAGCCGATGGAGAAACCGTCGAAGAACTGCAGGAAGCGCTCAGCCAGGATGGCGTTGCTGGGCACTTCGCACATCATGATGACCTTGAGGTCGTCCTTGCCGCGCTCCAGGCCATGGGTGGCCAGCAGCTTGGTCACACGCTCGGCCTGGCCCAGCGTGCGCACAAAGGGCACCATCACCTGCACATTGGTCAGGCCCATGTCATTGCGTACGCGCTTGAGCGCTTCGCATTCCATCGCAAAGGCTTCGCCGAAGTCTTCGCTGATGTAGCGGGCCGCACCGCGGAAGCCCAGCATCGGGTTTTCTTCCTCGGGCTCGTAGCGGCTGCCGCCGATCAGCTTGCGGTATTCGTTGGACTTGAAGTCCGACAGGCGCACGATGACGGGCTTGGGCCAGAAGGCGGCGGCGATGGTGGCCACGCCTTCAGCGACCTTGTCCACATAGAAAGCGCGGGGCGAGGCATGGCCACGGGCCACGGATTCCACGGCCTTCTTCAGGTCGGCATCGATCTGGGGGTAGTCCAGAATCGCCTTGGGGTGCACACCAATGTTGTTGTTGATGATGAACTCCAGGCGCGCCAGGCCCACGCCCTCATTGGGCAGCTGGGCAAAGTCAAACGCCAGCTGGGGGTTGCCCACGTTCATCATGATCTTGGTCTTGATGGGGGGCATCTCGCCGCGCTGCACTTCGGTCACTTCGGTTTCAAGCAGGCCGTCGTAGATCTTGCCGGTGTCACCCTCAGAGCAGCTCACCGTGACCAGCGTGCCGTCTTTCAGGCGCTCGGTCGCGTCACCACAGCCCACCACGGCCGGAATGCCCAGCTCGCGCGCAATGATGGCGGCGTGGCAGGTGCGGCCGCCGCGGTTGGTCACAATTGCCGAAGCGCGCTTCATCACCGGCTCCCAATCGGGATCGGTCATGTCGGTAACCAAAATATCGCCCGCTTTTACGGTGTCCATTTCCGAGGCGTCTTTCACCAGGCGCACTTTGCCTTGGCCGACTTTTTGGCCGATGGCGCGACCTTCGCACAACACTTTTTTCTCGCCGTTGATCGCATAGCGGCGCAGGCTGCGACCACCCTCTTCTTGCGATTTCACGGTTTCCGGGCGCGCCTGCAGGATGTAGAGCTTGCCGTCGGTGCCGTCGCGCCCCCATTCGATGTCCATCGGGCGGCCGTAATGCTGCTCGATAATCAACGCATATTGCGCCAACTCGGCCACTTCGGCATCGCTGATAGAAAATTGCTTGCGCGCCGCCTCGTCCACATCCACCACTTGCACAGATTTACCCGCTTGCGCTTGGTCGGTGAAGGTCATTTTAATCAGCTTGGAGCCCATGGTTTTGCGTAAAATCGCCGGTTTGCCGGCTTTCAAAGTGGGCTTGTGCACATAGAATTCATCCGGGTTGACTGCGCCTTGCACCACGGTTTCACCCAAGCCGTATGAAGAGGTGACAAACACCACTTGGTCGAAACCGCTTTCGGTGTCGATGGAAAACATCACGCCGGCCGCGCCGCTGTCGGAGCGCACCATGCGCTGCACACCAGCCGACAAAGCCACCACATCGTGGGCAAAGCCTTTGTGCACGCGGTAGGAAATGGCGCGGTCGTTATAGAGCGAGGCGAAGACCTCCTTGATCGCGTGCATGATGTTTTCGAGGCCGACGATGTTCAGGAAGGTTTCCTGCTGGCCGGCGAACGAGGCATCCGGCAGGTCTTCAGCGGTCGCAGAGGAGCGCACGGCCACCGAGATGTCGGCATTGGCGTCCGCCACCATCTTTTCGTAGGCCACGCGCACTTCGGCTTCGAGCTGCGGCGGGAACGGCGTATCGATGACGAGCTGGCGGATTTCCTTGCCGACCCGGGCCAGTTCGACCACGTTGTCGACGTCCAGAGCGGCCAGCATCGCATTGATGCGGTCGGAAAGGCCGTCATGGGCGAGGAAGTCGCGATAGGCCTGTGCGGTCGTGGCGAAACCACCCGGTACGCGTACGCCCGATTCCGCCAGTTGGCTGATCATTTCGCCAAGCGACGCGTTTTTAGATCGGAAGAGCGTCGTGTAGGGAAAGAGTGTCTTCGCCTGTGTAGA
>ERZ650302.1865-NODE-1865-length-11561-cov-8.715192_pt1 | contig 11561 bp, 9 predicted proteins | sample MGYA00376238_ERZ650302 | MGnify/ENA primary metagenome ERZ650302 (study PRJEB26733, sample SAMN07839298) | wastewater metagenome | biome: urban; feature: wastewater treatment plant; material: waste water | place: USA: North Carolina | collected 2016-04-28 ... | reverse complement strand
TACACCAACCATGTTTGCTCGCGGGATACGCGGGTAGACCAATATTGCGCCCGCACCGCAACCATAGAAGGTGACTGGGTAGGCTCGACCTATGACTATCCCGTCACCATTCCACACAGTGCAATCAGATACGCAATATCAGGCTCAGACGTAACATTCAGCTTCACGGCGCCAGTGTCAGGAACAATGCGTTACGCAAAACTTCACTTCAACAGAAATAGGAATTGGACACATTACCCAACCTCAATTTCATTTCTTAATTCGTTTTATCCAGAATTTAAGTCAACAGGGGCGTACCCGTTACCCGGTGCGGCGGGAATGAATGTGGTTGCCGGTGCTACGTATACAGGAACAATGAGATCAAACCATTCAACCGGTAGTGCAGCCTCATACTTATATCGATATTTTACCGAGGGTGATTACTATACCTATACCGTTGAGGCCGCAATCACCGTAAACGACCGAACATTTAGTCCTAAAATAGTCTGGAGAGAAAGTTGCCCATTTGATAAAGCCGAGGGCGCATTAACCGGCTCCCAATGTACCGAGCCAGGCGGTAACAGGACTATTTATGTAGAAGGTAAGCCTTACACAATGTACAGCGATTGCTGGGCTTATAAAGACTCTTATTTGACTCAATCTCAAAGCGAAGGCTCATGCAGTCAATATATCAATGACCCTGCTTGTACCGTTGCCAATCGACAGTGCGCTTATGAGCTCGATGGCTTCTGTCTGCATGAAAACCTGACCTATTCCTGCGAGCACAAAACTACCGGATCCGGTGTTATGTGCGGCGGGACGTTCTTCTGTAAGGACGGCAGCTGCGCACAGGCGGAGGCAGGCAAAAACAACGCCTTTCAAAAGGCCGTCTCTGAATTGGCAGCCGTTGCTGCAGCGGGCAAGGACGTTGCAGAACTCAATGGCGCAGACGTTCGTGCATTCACAGGAAAGGCCCAATTTTGTAAAAAGTTTGCAGCTGGCTTCAGTAACTGCTGTAAGGATTCAGGCTGGGGTCAAGATATAGGATTAGCCAGCTGCAGCAGCGAGGAAAAAGCCCTTGGCGAGGCGCGCCAGCGCAAGCTCACCATCGATATCGGCGAGTTCTGCAGCAAGAAAGTGCTTGGCGTCTGCGTCGAGAAAAAGCGCAGCTACTGTGTCTTTGATTCCAAACTGGCGCAGATCGTCCAGCAACAAGGGCGACAGTGGCAGCTCGGGGTCGGCTTTGGTGGCGCATCCTCACCTGATTGTCGCGGGATCACCGTCGAGCAACTCCAGGCGATCAACTTCGACAACCTCGACTTCAGTAACTTCTACGAAGACCTGCAAAACGGCTCCACTGTCCCCGAGGACAATGCGCTACTCCAGCGCGTCCAGCAGCAGATCAAAGACCAAGTGAACAACCAGACCGGAGGCGCAAAATGAGCCTCAGGGCCGGCAACATGCAGCAGATATCAGGCTGGGCTCTAAGGTGTGGTATCCGTTCGCCACACCGAGCGAGCCAGCAGGCAAGCGTAGCGCGGCAGTGGGGGTGGATGTTGCCCGCCATGCTCATGTTGGCCATGCCGGTCTCTGCCGCCATCTCGGCCCCCGAGCGCAATGAGCCGCAGGGCTGGCAGTGGTATAACGAGCCCCAGGACAATACCGAACAGCAGGCACCGGCCCCGAAACAAAAATCGGCCAGCGAATTAAAAAAAGCCTATCAGCAAGCAACTCAGGAAGCGCTGGATAATGCCATCTTGAATAGCTCGCCAGATAATTTCGCTCGCTTTATGCGCTGGCAAAATTTCTGGACTGAGCGGGCGGGGAAATTTTCCCAGAGCGCCAAGTCGGCCATGCTCAAATACCCAGAGCTCGATTACAACCTCAAATACAGTCACTACAACGGCACAGTGAAAGAGCAGCTGGCCATGGACAAGCAAAAAGAACAGGCCGCCATTACCAAGCTGGCCTCGCAATATGGCATTTTCTTTTTCTATCGAGGTCAAATGCCACTGGACAATCTCGCGGGTAGCATCATTGCCAATTTTGCCAAAGACAACAACATCAGCATTATTCCGGTTTCTGTGGATGGCGTATTAAATCCTGCGCTGCCAACGTCCCGTTTAGATTCAGGACAACGCCAACGCATGGGCATCAAGTTTTTCCCTGCGATCTTTCTGGTTGATCCCAAACAGCATACCTATCGACCACTCGCCTACGGGTTTATTACCCCGGACGATCTATCGCGCCAGTTTTTAAATGTCGCCACCGGCTTTAAAGGAGAATTTTAATGAACTACCTGGAAGCACTGGAGCAGTTGCAACTGCTGGATATCGAACAACTCACGCTGCTGGAGCAGGCACACTGGCGCTATGTCGCTTTTATGGGGATCTGCTGTCCCGATGACGCGCATCAGCACCAGGCCATCCTCGACCGGCAGACCTATCCCCAGTGGTATACCCACACCGACACAGGCCACCCCCGCGTCACCGATGGAGGGGTCGCGGGATTCATGTCTGCCGTTTCTCACATGCCCCCCGATGTCTGCCTTGCCTGGTATGAGGTCGACTTTTGCCAGACCTTTGGCACTCACTTCCGCGAGCGCCTCGCGCAGGGGGAAAGCCTGTGAACACACTTCGCACGGTTGTACTCACCTCATGGCTGCTGTGCTTGAGCGCCACCGCCTCAACCTGGGATGATATCGCCCGCCTCGATGCTGCCAAAGCGGCCAGACAGGACTCCTCGGCCCAGACGCGGGCTGCCGACCATCCCCCGTTTCGGTTAAGCGATGGCCGCGCCGTCCGGGTTGAAGACTGGAAGCTGGTGCTGTTCATGCAGTCCACCTGCTCCTACTGCCACCAGTTTGACCCGGTGCTTAAACAGATAAGCGAGCAAACCGGGATCGCCGTGTTCCCCTACTCGCTGGACGGTCGGGGCGACGCCGCCTTTCCGGCTGCGCTACCGGCTGGGCCGGATGTGATGGTCGAGTTTTTTAACAACGGCCTGCCCATCGCTACCCCCACGGTGTTCCTGGTCAACGTCAACACCATGATGACCTTCCCGATGTTTCAGGGCGCGGTCGCCGCTGATGTGTTTATGACGCGCCTCGATGAGGTGTTTCAGGTAGCCCTGAGCGCAGGAGGCCGCCATGCGACCCGTTAAACAATTCGGTTATGCCGCCCTGATGCTGCTGAGCACCGCCGTCAATGCGGATGTGAACAGCGACCTGAACGATTTTTTCGGCAAGCTGGGCTTTGAAACCAACACCACCATGCCCCATGCCTGGCAAGGCCAGGCCGCAGGCTATGCCAGCGGCGGCTCTATTTATATGCGTACTGCCGTCAAGCAGGTGCAGCTGTTCTCGATGCAGGTGCCCAGCCTCAATGCCGGGTGCGGCGGCATCGATGCCTACCTGGGCTCGTTTTCCCATATCACCGGCGACCAGCTCCAACGTTTCGTCAAACAGATCATGGGCAACGCTGCCGGGTACTTTTTCGATCTGGCCCTGCAAACCACCGTGCCGGAAATGAAGCAGGCTAAAGACTTTCTGCAAAAGCTCGCCTCGGATGTGAATTCCATGAACATGAGCAGTTGCCAGGCGGCACAAGGCATCGTTGGCGGGCTATGGCCAAAAACTGCAGTCAGCCAGCAGAAGATCTGCCAGGACATCTCTGGGGAGCAAAACCTGTTCAGCGACTGGGCCGCCTCCCGCCAGGGCTGCACCCTCGGTGGCCAATATGGCAGCGTGACCGACAAGGCAGACGCCAAAAACAAGGATCAGGTGCTGAAAAACAAAAACCTGATGTGGGAGTCCCTGGGGAAAAATGGCCTGTTCAGCAGTAACCGCGAGCTCAAAGAGTTTGCCATGAGTTTGACCGGCACCTTGATCTTCGATGACAAAGGCGAGATCAAACCGCTTGTCGCGCTCACCACCAATGAGGACATCATCAAGGCGATGATGAATGGTGGCAGCGCCAAGATCTACGCCTGCGATACCACTTCGCTGTGCCTTAACCCGTCCATTCGACCGGTCTCTATCAGTGAGGCCAACGCCCTGAGCGGCCAGGTGAAAGCCATGTTGACCAGCATCCAGAACAAGGCGATCTCCGACTCGCCCCTGACCGAAAAGGAGAAGGGCTTTATCAGCTCGACCTCCGTGCCAGTGCTGAAATACCTCATCGATCCGCAATCACTCGGGGTGGCCAACAGCCTGCTCTACCAGCTCTCCGATTACATCAGTTACGACATTCTCATGCAGTACCTGCAGGAGTTGATCCAGCAAGCCAGGATCATGCTGGGCAGCAGCAACTACCCTGAGCCTGCCATCGAACAACTCCATCAAAGTCTTAATCAGTCCAGCCAGAACATCGCCGTGCTGCAATCGCGTGTCCAGATCAATCAAAGTGCGCTGATGGTCGTGGACAGACAGATGAGCTACATGCGCCAGCAGCTCTCCAGCCGCTTGCTGGAACGCTATCAATCCAACTACCGATTCGGGGGCGCAGGATCATAATGGACACTATCTACACCATCAGCGGCGGGGCATGGTTTCGAGACTCGCTCAATGCCGTGGCGGCGTTTACCCAGTCCAGCGGAGACTGGGTTTACCTCATCAAGATGGCCACCATCTTGTCGGTGATCATCGCCGCCATCACCTATGTGCGCACCCACGATCTGATGACCACGCTCAAGTGGGTCGCCGCCTTCGTGCTGGTCACCGGCGTATTGCTCGGAAGCAAACGGTCTGTGCAGGTCATTGACATATCCGACGCCACCGCCGTCTATCAGGTCGATAACGTGCCGGTGGGACTGGTGTTGCCCGCCAGCCTGATAAGTTCGGTGGGTCACGCCATCACCGTCGCTTACGAGACGGTCTTTCACCAACCTGACGCCATGACCTACAGCAAAACCGGCATGCTGTTTGGGGCCAATCTGGTCGGCAGCAGCACCGATTTTATGTCGACCAATCCGGCCATTGCCGGTCTGTTCTCCGATTATGTGCAAAATTGCGTGGTCGGCGACATCATGCTCAATCACAAATACAGCCTGGACGATCTGATGCGAAGTCCAGACCCATACAGCCTCATTTTCTCACGCCCGAGCCCCCTGCGCGGGGTCTATGACCAAAACGGCAATTTCCAGACCTGCCAGTGGGCAGCGGGTCAGTTACAAAATGCAATGAACCTCGACAGCGCCCCCGGTGGAGAGACTTGGTCTTACTATGTGCACAAGCTCTTTGGCGGCAAACCCAATGCCACCACCCTCTTTGGCACCATGATGGGCGACAGTTACAGCTTCTTTTATGGTGGCGGTCAGAGCGCCAGCGAGATCATGAAAAAGAACGTGACGATGAGTGCGCTGCGCAAGGGTATTACCAGTTACGGTGCGCGTAACGGCGATACCGCCAGCCTGGTCAACCTCTCTACCGAGTCCAGTTTTGCCAAGCTGCGCATGTCGCAAGCCACCGGGGCCAACATGGCGACCCACACCTTGCCCATCATGCAAACCGTGCTGTTTGGCATGATGATTGGGTTGTTCCCCATCGTCATGTTGCTGGCCATCATGAGTGTGCTGACCCTGGAAGTGCTCAAGGGGTATGTCTTCACCCTCGCGTACCTGCAGACCTGGCCAATATTGTTCGCCATTTTGAACAACGCCATGAACTTCTACCTGAAATCATCCTCGGGCGGCATCAACGTTACCCTCTCCAATCTTTCCCAGGTGCAACAGCAATATTCCGATATTGGCACCACCGCAGGCTGGCTGGCATTGTCCATTCCGTTCCTGGCCTACGGCATTGTGAAGGGGATGGGCAGTGCTGTCTCGCAAGCCGGTAGCTATCTGGGCAATGCCATGCAAAGCGCATCAACACAATCGGCGTCGCAAGCGGTCGATGGTAACTGGTCGTTTAACAACATGCAGACCGACAACGTGACTGGCGGCAAGTGGGACACCAACTCCTCCTTTGCCAATGGCCAGATGACCGCCCAGACCAATAACGGCGCACTGGTGACGCAAACAGCGGGCGGTGGCAGTGTCTATAACTCATCCCCGGCCATGTCGAAACTGCCGGTTGATATCAACTTTGGCAAGGCGATGAGCAGTACGGCGCAGCGCCTCGCCAGAGAGAGTGAAACCCAGGCCGAAAGTTCACTCGCCGGGTACAACCATGCGGTCAACAGTGCCTTTAACCAGGCCAAGCAGTTCTCGACGCAGTCAGGCAACAGCAGCAGCATGACCACCGGCGCCGACAACAGCCAGTCCACCTCACAAACAAAAGGGGCCAGCATGATGGTCTCGGCGGCCCAATCCTATGCGGCTCGCAACAACATCAGTGAAAACCAGGCGTTTAACGAGCTGATGGACAAGTCAACCCGAGGTGAGGTCCATGCTGGGGCGAAGGCTTATGGCCGCGTTGATTCGGACAAGGCCGCGCTCGGCAAAATAGCCAGTCTGGCCTTCGGAGGCTCTGCAGGCGGAGAGTTCTATGCCGGTGGGAGTGGTTCAGCCAGTTCAGGTTCAACGGACAGCACCACCCAGGGCGGACAGCAAACCCGGGATCACTCTGCCGACCAGTCCAGTCAGGAGCTCAAAGACTTCCGCCAGGGCAAGGACATGGTGCAAAGCTATCGTGTATCGCACTCTGGCAGCCATACCGACAACACCGCCAATACTCAGCTTGACCAGCTGGGCGCGACCCTGAGCGTGGCCGACAGTCAGTACAGCCAATACACCTCGAGCCTGAATCGCAGCCACGAATACAGCCAGATGGCGTCAAGTAGCGACACCACCAGTGCCAACATGCAGAGCAACTACGCCCAGGAGTTTGTCGGCTACGTGCAGCAACACGCCCCGGCCAAGGCGGACGAACTGCTCACCAATACCGCCAGCTCGGAAGTCCGCACTGAGCGCGAGCAGCTGGCAGGCCAGTTTATGGAAGACACGCTGCGCTCGCGGGTAGAAGGAGACTATCAACAACACCGCTCATCGCTCACTGACGGCATGGAAACCGTTCAGCCACAAGGACCGTCAGGCAACAATACGATGGCCAGTCACACGGATAAATTTAATAAACTGGCCAATATGGCCGGAATAGCCGATGACACACAGCAACGGGTTGATAGTCAAATAGGTGATAACGGTCAGGTTATTTCACGAAATAATGATTCGATTAGCCATGCGCAGGATGATATATTAAGGGATCGTCAACATCTTCAATCTGAGCAATCACAGGCAGCCGGTCAGTTTGAAGATAAGCACGCAGAGGCCGTGATACACCAGGGTAAAAAAGACCCACGAATAGCTGAAATTGAAAAGCAAGCAAATGAGTTACTTAACAGGGAGAAAAGTGATGAACATAACAAAAAAGGCAATAACTGATGATATCGCGTTTATCTCTAGCACCTTGAAGCAACAAGATGTGGCGATCCCGCCTTTTCTATCATGTGCCATGCCTGGTCTCGCTGTAATGCTCTGCATGCTCATCATGCCATTATGGAATCTTTTTTCAAATCTAGCGTACTTTCAGAAATATGGTTTAGACCTAATGGCTAGGCTGGATGACCTGATTCCACTACTAATGTTTTTTATATTTGGATTTTTCATTTTTATCGGCATTACCAGCATGAGAAGCAAATACCTATCCTTGCCTATCGAAATTAGGGAGCAGAGTCTGATTGTTAATCTTATCAGACGTAAGACCATGTATTATGCAGGTGTGTGGTTGGGTTTGAATATTTTGACAAGTATCGCCGTTAAACTTTTAACGCTGTCACTCATGTTATCTTACACTACGCAATTCGCATCATTGCTGATCCTTTGGTTTATCGCGCTGGCCGATTTAGGCCGTTACGATCTTGCCGTATTCAGTGCTGTCATCAAAGCATGGCGAGACGGGGATAAGCTGGATCCTGAGCAATTGAAAAGGTTAGATATTTAACAACAAAAAGAGAGTACAACAATGATGAAAAAAACAGTTCTGGCCGTGGTGACGGTCTCCATGCTCGGTCTGGCAGGATGCTCAGCCGTACACACCGCAGTAGCCAAACGCAATCTCGATGTGCAAACCAAGATGAGCGAAACCATCTTCCTGGAGCCCGCCGCAGAGCGCACCGTATACCTGCAGATCCGCAACACCAGTACCGAGCAAGATCTGAGCCTTGAGCCCAAGTTGCGCCAGGCCTTGCAGAACAAGGGCATGACCATCTCCACCAACCCGGACACGGCGCAATACTGGATCCAGGCAAACGTCCTCTCGGTGGGTAAAATGAATTTGCGGGATGCCGAAAACACCCTCATATCCGGATATGGTGCCGGGGCCTTTGGCGCTGCGGCTGCTGCGGGGGTGGTCGGCTATAATAGCTCCTCTGGCGGGGCTGCTTTGGGCGCGGGCCTGGTCGGGGCGCTCGTCGGGGTTGCCGCCGATGCCATGGTGGAAGATACCAATTACACCATGGTCACCGACCTGCAAATTGCTGAGAAAGCTCCCAAGGGGGTCACCGTGACCACCGATAACATTGCCATGCTCAAACAGGGAACGTCTGGCGGTAAAGTGCAAACCAGCACCGCCCAGGGTGATCGCCATAAATATCAAACCCGCGTAGTGAGCAATGCCAACCAGGTGAATCTGGAATTTAAAGACGCCAAAACGGCACTGGAAGACCAACTTTCAAAATCGGTCGCGGGCATATTCTAAGACCTGTTGACGGTTAATATCAGGGGGAGCTCCTCCCCCCTATCCTTGAGGCAATATCATGAGCTTAAACACCCGCGATGTGACGCAGGGCGGGCAAGTCGCGTTTATGCGTCTGCGCATGTTCCTGCAAATAAACAACATTCTATCCTATTGGCTTATTTTGTCCTTTATTGTCCTGACCGGGTCGATTTTGTTTTATCGCGTCAGCACCCAAAACCTGATCAACGGTCTCATGTACTGGTATGCAACCACCATTGAACCGTTGCATAAATTCATGACCAATCCGCCGACCTACAAGATCCAATATTATGAGCGTGTCCTGCACTACAACACCAAGCAGATATTGAGTGATGCCTACACGGTCTATTGCGGACAGCTATTCAAGAACGAACTCATTATTGCCGCCTTATCCTCGATGGTCATCGTGTTTGTCGCTGGCCTGCTGTTCTATTTGTATATTGGTATATTGGGCAAAAAGCAGAGTGAAGACGAGATAACCGGCGGGCGCACCCTGAGTGACAACCCGAAAAAAGTCGCCCGCATGATGCGTCGCCAAAAAGTAGCCTCCGATATCATCGTGGATGATCTCCCCATTATCAAAGACAGCGAAATTCAGAACTTCGCCATGCATGGTACCGTGGGTTCGGGTAAATCGACGCTCATGCGCAAATTTCTCGACCAGTGCCGTCAGCGCGGGGATATGGTCATTATTTATGACAAGGGCTGCACCTTTGTCGAAGAGTATTATCAGGAAGGCCGCGACATCATCCTTAACCCCCTGGATCAACGCTGCGCCAACTGGGATATGTGGGAAGAGTGCCAGACCTTGCCCGATCTCGAATCGGCAGCCACCACCCTTATTCCGATGGGCTCCTCGGAAGACCCCTTCTGGCAGGGCTCGGCCCGCACTATCTTTGCCGAAGGTGCCCACCGCCTGCGCACTGAAAAAGGGCGCAGCTATAACTTGTTCCTGCGCACCCTCCTGGCCATCACCCTCGATAAACTGCGCGAGTTTCTGGCAGGGACGCCCGCAGCCAACCTGGTTGACGGCAAGATAGAAAAAACCGCCATCTCTATTCGAAGCGTGTTGACCAACTACGTCAAGGCGATGCGCTATCTGCAGGGCATTGAGCGCAAAGGTAAACCCTTTACCATTCGCCAGTGGATGCAGGGCGTCCGTGACGGTGGTGAAAATGGCTGGTTGTTCATCACCTCCAACCAAAAACACCACGAATCCCTCAAACCCTTGATCTCGATGTGGCTCAGCATTGCCGCCAACAGCCTGCTATCAATGGGCGAAAACCGCTACCGGCGCGTGTGGTTCTTCTATGACGAGCTGCCCTCCCTGCACAAGCTGCCGAGCCTGCCGTTCATCATCGCCGAGGCCCGCAAGTTCGGCGGCTGTTTTGCGTTGGGCTTCCAGTCCTACTCGCAGCTCGAGGAGATTTACGGCAATAAATTTGCCGAGGCCATGTATGACCTGCTCAACACCAAGTATTTCTTTCGCTCCCCCTCTGCCTCCGTCGCCAAATTTGTCGAGGAGGATATCGGCGAAACCGTGCGCAAGAAGTTCTCCGAGCAGACCAGTTTCGGTGCCGATCAGGTGCGTGACGGTATCTCGTTTGGCAAGGATGAGGAGCGCGTCAATATTGTCAGCTACACCGACATCCAGATGCTCGACAACCTGGACTGTTTCGTGACATTACCTGGCAACTTCCCGGTGGTGCGCATGACACTCAAATTCGTGAAGAAGGAGAAAATTGCCGAGTCGCTGCCAGAGCGGGATATCCAGTCCAGCCTGGATCCCGAAGTGGACGACGAGATCACCCAGCGTCTCAACGAGACTGGCAAGATCTTCGACAACGTCACCCCCGGCGTGCTCCCTGCGGTTGTCGCCCTGGCAGCAGAGGGCAGCCCCCCCATGTCTGCACCGCCAACACCACCGAGCCCTGCGCCTGCAACCATCCCCGCTCAAGCGGCTCAAGCCACGGACACCAGCGCCCAGAGTGCCGCGACGCAAGTGCAGCCTGCCGGTCGAGACCAGGAGATCACCATGCGCCACCCTCGCCCTGCGGGGGTCGATGAGAATGGGGTGCTTTACGACGAGGAGCTTTACGCCAATTACCAAAAATCCGAACGGACACAGCAAGAAGCTGCGCGGCGCGAAGAGGTCAACATTAACCATCACCACCAAGAGCCGGGTGGTGACGAGCCGGAGCTTTACTAAATGCTGTCACTCTCTCCCATCAAAGGCAGTGCCGCCTATTACGCTGCCGAAGAAAACTACTACGCTATCGGCGAGCTGGAGTCAGTCTGGATTGGCGAGGGGGCCGAGCGCCTGGGGCTCAATGGCCCCATAGAGGGGGCCACCCTCGATGCCATAGCCCAGGGGAAACTCCCCGACGGCACCGAGCTCTCCCGCATCGTGAATGGCAAAGAGACCCACCGCGCCGGCTATGATCTGACTTTCTCCGCCCCCAAGTCCGTCTCGGTGATGGCCCTGGTTGCGGGGGACAAGCGCTTTCTCGATGCCCACCACCGCGCCGTGGCCGTCGCCATGAAGGAAGTCGAGGCACTGGCCAGCACCCGCATCATGACCGATGGCGTCACCCGCACCGAGACCACCGGCAATATCGTGGCGGCCCTCTACACCCACGACACCTCCCGCGAACTTGATCCGCAGCTGCACACGCACTCACTGGTGCTCAATGCCACCTATGCAGAAGGCAAATGGCGGGCGCTGAGCAGTGATGCCGCCCACATGAACAGCGGCTTTGGCAAAGACATCTTTAACAACAAACTGGCGCTCGGGCAGATATACCGCCACGCCCTGCGCCAGGACGTCGAGGCGATGGGTTTTGAAACAGAGGTCACCGGCAAGCATGGC
>ERZ650302.1863-NODE-1863-length-11567-cov-17.417564_pt1 | contig 11567 bp, 13 predicted proteins | sample MGYA00376238_ERZ650302 | MGnify/ENA primary metagenome ERZ650302 (study PRJEB26733, sample SAMN07839298) | wastewater metagenome | biome: urban; feature: wastewater treatment plant; material: waste water | place: USA: North Carolina | collected 2016-04-28 ... | reverse complement strand
TGGGCGGGGGATTTTAAATCCCCTGTGTCTACCGATTTCACCACTCGGGCTTTAAAACCAAATTTGGAGGCGGGGGTCGGAATCGAACCGGCGTACACGGAGTTGCAGTCCGCTGCATGACCATTCTGCCACCCCGCCATCATTTGGTGATGCACATATTAGCAACCTTTAGAAAAAAAACAATAGTGTTTGCCGTGAATATGCACATAAAAACAACATCTAAAAGAATATTGGTCAAATTATCATGTATTATTTACGCAATTGATTCATACCCACTTTGGAGATGCGCTGTGGCATTGGTTTTAGACGGTCGTGCGTTGGCAACACAAATCGAAGCTGATTTGTTGGTTCGTGTAGAAGCATTAAAAGCAAAAACGGGACGTACCCCAATTTTGGCAACAATTTTGGTTGGTGATGATGGTGCATCGGCAACGTATGTGCGTATGAAAGGCAACGCTTGCCGCCGTGTCGGTATGGATTCATTGAAAGTTGAGCTTTCTAAAGAAACAACTACAGAACAATTGCTTGCTGAAATTCAAAAATTAAATGCGAATCCTGATGTACACGGTATTTTGTTGCAGCACCCAGTGCCTGAACAAATTGATGAAAGAGCATGTTTTGATGCCATTTCATTAGCTAAAGATGTGGATGGCGTGACTTGTCTAGGTTTTGGTCGTATGGCAATGGGCGAGGCTGCATATGGTTCAGCAACTCCAGCTGGCATCATGACCATTTTGCAAGAAAACAAGATCGAGATCGCGGGTAAACATGCAGTTGTGGTCGGTCGCTCAGCGATTTTAGGCAAACCAATGGCAATGATGTTATTACAGGCGAATGCGACAGTAACTATTTGCCACTCACGTACTCAAAACTTAGCTGAATTGGTAAAACAAGCAGATATTATTGTAGGTGCGGTGGGTAAAGCTGAGTTGATTCAAAAAGACTGGATCAAGCAAGGTGCAGTTGTTGTAGATGCAGGTTTCCACCCGCGTGATGGCGGTGGTGTCGGTGATATTCAATTAGTGGGAATTGAAGAGATTGCTTCTGCTTATACACCAGTTCCAGGTGGTGTGGGGCCAATGACGATTACGACTTTGATTCGTCAAACTGTTGAAGCTGCTGAAAAAGCATTAGTTTAAAGATTAATAGCCCCTCGATAAGAGGGGTTTTTTAGAATTAAAGATATATGAGTTGTACATTTCAATTTGCGAAAGCCCCTGAACATTTACTTCAAGCATTACATGAAGTCATCCCTAATACGGATCTACTAGCACAGCAGCTTCCTGAAACACCTATATCGTTATGGTTGATTCCACCAGTTTTTCCAACGGATCGTTTGGATGATGAGGTGATTCGTCGTATTTGGAATGAGACACCGTATTGGATTTTCTGTTGGGCATCTGGTTTAGCGATGGCACAGTGGTTACTCGCTGAGCCACATCATGTTAAAGATAAAGTGGTCTTGGATTTTGGTGCAGGTTCGGGCGTAGTTGCAATTGCTGCAAAAATGGCAGGTGCGAAACGTGTGATCTGTTGTGATATTGATCCAGTAAGTCTTGCGTCATGTCGTGAAAATGCTTTGTTGAATGATGTTGAACTTGAATATTTGGATGATTTATATAAAGCCGAGCAAGTGGATGTATTGCTCGCTGCGGACGTCCTGTATGACCAATGCAATCGTTTCTTCTTAGATGAGTTTCTTAAGTTCGCACCTGAAGTTTGGGTTGCCGATAGCCGAGTTAAAAACTTTAGTCACCCTCAATATATGAAAATTGATGAACGTAGTGCAACGACTTGGCCTGATTTGGATGAATCCAAAGAGTTTAGAAATGTGAGTTTCTACTGCACAAAATAAATAATGTTTAATCTAAAAATAATCAGTGTTGAGACTATCAAATCTCAACACTATTTCCTTCTTACTCATGCTAAAACATTCAGTTGAAATAGAAATAATCTTCAAAAGGAAAGAAAATGAATATTCAACAGGTTGATGATAATAAACATGGAATATTTAAGCTGTTCAACTGTGAAACAGTAGCTGGTGAAATGGCTTACACATGGGCTGGGATACTTGTTAATTATTGATCACACTGATGTGAATGATCAATTTCGAGGGCAAGGATTAGGTCGAAAACTTTTAAATGAGTTAGTTGCTTTTGCAAGAGGTCGCAACATTAAAGTCATTCCTTTATGCCCATTTGCAAAGTCGGTTTTCGATAAAGACCTATCAATTCTTGATGTCTTGAAGATATAAAATATATAGGATGTATAAACCTAAATAAAAACTTATACATCCATGATTATTATTTATTCAGAACAAGTATAGCGAATGACTTTAAGTGTAGTCGGGCGTGCTTCAAGTGCTTGGCGTGTTGCATATCCTTCACTGTTATTGAAATCAGGTGAATTAGAAAGTCCAAAAGTTGCACGACTATTTCCAAGTTTTACGCCGTATTGTTCTTGTTGTGTAGGATTCATAATTTCATTCACACTGAGTATTGAAATTTTATAAGTTTTTCCTACGCCTAAAACTTGGTTGCATGCATGTTGTAATTTCTTTTGATCTAAATCTTGATTGGTACGTGCTGCAAGGGTGTAAGCAATCGTGGCTGAAGTTGTTGTTTTATTTTCTATTTGATAGCCCGTCACGCCGTTAAATTTGTGTGGTGTACTTTGACATGCAGTGATCACAAGTGCACTTGTAACGATAATGAATAAATTGGTTTTTTTCATATCTATGATCCTATTATTTCCATAATTAGTATGGCATAAAATAAGGTTGTTATTGTGAGTAATCTTTGAAATTGGCGCTATTCATCGTATTGAGGTTCAAAGTTAAAGAAAGAATTTTCGTTTTCGAACAATTTTGCATATAATCTGCCAAGTTTTTTATTTAATACAGAAGTCGTTGCTTTATTGCAGTATTTTTGCCCGTTTTAACGGGCATTTAGTTTATTGGTCTGCTATAAGGCAAGTCTGGATAGGTGTGTCATGATCTCTACAGATAGTCAAAAAAAATATGTGGTTGCGTTTGACCAAGGTACAACAAGTTCACGAGCAATCGTGTTGGATCATGATGCAAATGTTATTAGTATTGCTCAGCGCGAGTTCACGCAAATCTACCCACAACCAGGTTGGGTTGAGCATGATCCTATGGAAATATGGGCAACTCAAAGTGCAGTTTGGGTTGAGGCGCTAGCACAAGCGGGTATTTCAAGTGACCAAATTGCTGCAATCGGGATTACTAACCAACGTGAAACCACGATCATTTGGGATAAGAAAACTGGTAAGCCGATTTATAATGCTATTGTTTGGCAAAGCCGTCAAAGCAATGAAATTTGTAATCAGTTACATCAAGATGGTTGGGATGATTATGTTCGAAAAGTAACGGGCCTAGTCATCGATCCATATTTTTCAGCAACAAAAATAAAATGGATTCTTGATCGTGTTGAAGGAAGTCGTGAGCGTGCAGAGCGCGGTGAGCTTTTGTTTGGTACGGTGGATACGTGGTTGATTTGGAAATTGACCAATGGTCAAGTTCATGTGACTGACTATACCAATGCTTCACGTACAATGTTGTTTAATATAGAAACATTGGAATGGGATGACAAACTTTTAGAAGCCTTAAATATTCCTAAAGTCATGTTACCTGAGGTTCGTGGTTCTTCTGAAGTGTATGGATACACACATACCATTAGCGGTCAGGAAGTTGGAATTCCAATTGCAGGTATTGCGGGGGATCAACAAGCTGCATTATTTGGACAAATGTGTGTAGAAGTCGGGCAGGCAAAGAATACCTATGGGACGGGTTGTTTCTTATTGATGAACACAGGGAAGCGTATAGTTCAATCTGAACATGGTTTGTTGACTACCATTGCATGTGGTGCAAAAGGTGAAGTGAATTATGCTCTAGAAGGTGCTGTGTTTAATGGTGGATCATGTGTGCAATGGTTGCGTGACGAACTCAAAGCGATTAATGATTCGTATGATTCTGAATATTACGCCACCAAAGTGAAAGATAGTAATGGCGTATATGTTGTTCCTGCATTTACAGGTTTGGGTGCGCCGTATTGGGACCCAACCGCACGTGGTGCGATCTTGGGTATTACACGTGGTGTGAGTATTGAGCATATTATTCGTGCGACCTTAGAGTCAATTGCTTATCAAACACGCGATGTATTAGATGCAATGCAACAAGACTCTGGCGAAAAGTTGCGGACACTCCGCGTAGATGGTGGTGTAACAGCGAATAACTTCTTGATGCAATTCCAAGCGGATATTCTTTCGACTTCAGTTGAACGTCCAGCAATGAAAGAAACGACAGGGATGGGAGCCGCATTTTTGGCTGGTTTAGCTGTCGGTTTCTGGTCGGATTTAAATGAATTGAAGAGTAGAATGTCGATCGAACGAACCTTTATACCTGAATGCAGTCAGGATCAAACTGAAAAATTGTATAAAGGTTGGTTAAAAGCTGTCGGACGTACTCGAGATTGGGCAGAAGATTAAGCTAAAATAGCCGGATATAATATGCCGTAAATAACACAGGATTGATGAGCATGAGCTTGATACTACGCCAACAAAAAACCCTCGAATTAGTACGAGAGCGTGGTTATATTAGTATTGAAGAACTTGCTCAACATTTCGATGTTACACCTCAAACGATTCGTCGTGATATTAATCAATTAGCGGATGAAGGGCTTTTGCGCCGTTATCATGGCGGCGCTGCGCATGATTCAAGTGTTGAAAATACAGAATATACGATGCGTGTCGGGCATATGCTTGAGCAAAAAAGAACAATTGCTGAAGCTGTTGCTGCTGCCGTTCCAAATCACGCTTCTTTATTTATTAATATTGGCACCACAACCGAAGCGATTGCTCATGCACTACTGAATCACACGGGCTTAAAAGTCATTACTAATAACCTGAATGTTGCAAAGACCCTGAGCACAAAAGAGGATTTTGAAGTTCTGATTGCCAGTGGTCGTGTTCGTCCAGATGGTGGTGTCATTGGTCAAGCAACCGCTGATTTTTTCAAACAGTTTAAAGCAGATTATGCGCTTATCGGGATTAGTGGAATTGAAGAAGATGGCACATTGCTTGATTTTGATTTTCAGGAAGTGTGTGTCTCTCAAGAAATTCTTTCAAGTGCACGCCAAGTTTTTTTAGCCGCGGATAGCAGTAAATTTGGGCGTAATGCGATGATTCGATTAGGTTCACTTAAGCAAGTGGATTGTATTTTTACTGATCAACAGCCAAATGAGCAATTTATAAAAACCATCCGAGAGTTAGATGTTGGTTTGATTGTTGCAAAATAAATATTCATTTTCGAAAAATTGTTACTTTTCTTGAGTTAATCAATTTAACTCAAGATATATTCAATAAAAATTATATTTTTCTTATAAATAAATGCGGTTACCGTGTTTCTGAACTGTTAGTTTCTCCATCGAATTTTACCATTTATCTAAAAGTGTCGATAGATTGGCATTTTTTGATCTATCTTTTATTGTTTATTTTCGATTTATATGTTTAAATTTTCATTATCGAAAAATAATGAAAAATTTGTGGTGATCTATGCAAACTTCTCCTCAGACAAATGAAAAAATCTATGACCTTGCGGTCATTGGTGGTGGTATCAATGGTGTTGGTATTGCGGCTGATGCTTCAGGACGCGGTTTATCGGTATTCTTGTGTGAAAAAGATGATTTAGCCAGTCATACTTCGTCTGCAAGCAGTAAGCTCATTCATGGTGGTTTACGTTATTTAGAACACAAAGAATTTCGTTTAGTACGTGAAGCGTTAGCTGAGCGTGAAGTGCTATTGGCTAAAGCTCCACATATTATTCGCCCAATGCGTTTTATTATGCCGCATCGCCCACATCTTCGCCCTGCATGGTTGATTCGCACGGGTTTGTTCTTCTATGACCATTTAGGTAAGCGTGAGAAATTATTGGGTTCAAATAATGTCTATTTTAAAGAAGATAGCCCTTTAAATTCTGCGATAACACGTGGTTTTGAATATTCTGACTGTGCTGTTGATGATGCTCGTTTGGTTGTACTTAATGCGATGCATGCCCGTGAAAAGGGTGCTGATATTGTAACTCGTACTCGTTGTTTGTCTGCACGAAGAGATGGGCAGTATTGGATTGTTGATTTAGAAAATGAAAATTGTCAATTCCAAATTAAAGCAAAGGCACTGGTCAATGCTGCTGGCCCTTGGGTCGCAAAATTCATCAAACAAGATTTAGAGCTCAAATCACCTTACGGTATTCGCTTGATTCAAGGTAGTCATATCATTGTACCGAAACTGTATGAAGGTGATAAAGCCTTTATTATGCAAAATGATGACCGCCGTATTGTGTTCGCAATTCCGTATTTAGATCAATACACCATGATTGGCACCACAGACCGTGAATATCAAGGTGATCCTGTGAAAGTGCAAATTACTCAAGCAGAAACAGATTATTTGCTTGAAGTGAGCAATGCACATTTCAAAAAACAGCTTACTCAAGCGGATGTTATTTGGACATTTGCTGGGGTACGTCCACTCTGTGATGATGAATCAGATAATCCATCAGCCATTACCCGTGACTATACTTTGGCTTTGTCCAAAGGTGAGGTGGGGCAGGCCCCATTACTTTCCGTATTTGGTGGAAAATTAACAACATATCGTAAATTGGCTGAATCTGCCATGCAACAGCTCAAGGCATTTTTTCCTGAGATGCAGGGAAGCTGGACTGCGACTGAAGCATTGCCTGGCGGTGAAAATATGGAATCTGTAGAGCAGCTGATGCAGGAAATTCGTGCACAAGTCACCGATGCGTCTGAAGCATTGGCAAAACGTTGGGCTACTGCTTACGGTTCACGTATTTGGAATATTTTAGGCGAGAAAAGTTCGGTTGAGCAACTTGGGCAGCATTTCGGTCAAGGCTTATATGCCAAAGAAGTCGATTATTTATGTCAGGTTGAATGGGCGACGACCAGCCAAGATATTTTATGGCGCCGTTCCAAATTGGGCTTGAGTTTTACACAAATTGAAATGAATCAATTGGATACTTATTTAGTATCCAAACAGCAAGAGCCGCATGCCGCTTAAAAAATCGTATAGCCGGACTGTTTTTAAAAAGCTTTTTATCTAACGCCTGAGTTAAGCCGCGAAGCGGCTTGGGCTTGAATGAATTGTTAGGCTACGTCTCGCCCGTGCGACCAATGTAAACCTCTTGGCCAATACTGTATTGAGATATACGTCTAGCCCATTCTCATGCCGAAGATATTTGAGACTCTTATCACTGTGCTCTATTGGCGCGAAGCCATACGAGTGAGTCAGGGAGCCGTCAAATTTCCACGTAGGTGGAGTGACCACTTGCATGGAGTTGCTCCCAACAAGGCGACAGACCGCGATGCGTTGTTTTGGGTTGTTGCCGAGATTTGCATGGCCAAACTCAAGCCATGAACAGTGCGAGGCTAAGCCGTGAATTTGATCTGCAACCGCCAAGTCAATGGCGTGCCCATCTTGGAGGTGTGTGAGGCCAGAGTGGGTAAGTAGCTTGACGAATGATTCCGTATCTTGCAGCGACATGAAGCCAACGCGCACGATCTCGTTGTCAGCGCACATGGTTTCGTTTGGAAGATGTGACTTGAAGCCGTCCCATCCGCCGGGGAATTTGCGGAGCAATGAATCTGCGCGAATAACCACAGAAATTGCTTCTATCAAAACAGCCATAGACTCCCCTTAGTAGCCTAACGCTTGGGCTCAGGAGTCCGCAGCGAAGCGGAGCGTCGCTTGGAGTCCATTGTTAGGGGATGTTTATTCCTTATCATTTTGTTCTGCGACTTTGCGTAATGGTGATACTAAGGTATCAAAGAAATCACCCGTGGCTATTTTAAATCCGATGATCCCGCCACCGATTAACCCTAACCAAACCCCAATACTGTCTTTTCCCATAATTTGCGCGCCAATATATGCACCTAAAACTGGAAACCCTACTATAAACACCAGCATTAAAAGGTACACAAGCAACATACCAAGTGCTGTGAACGGTGAAACGATTAAACCGAACCCAAGTAAAAATCCCCAAATGGGGCTATCAAGACCTCGGTAATCACCACCTATGTGCATTAGCTGAAAAATAATGACAATTACGCCAAGAATTGGCAGTAGAGCTCGAAATTGGTTTCTCATTATTCTCCCTAACGTTCACGTTAACCGGCCGAGGGGCGCGCAGCGTCCACGAGGTCCGGTTGAACGTATTGTTGGGCAGTCTCACAAAACTACACAAGCAAAGCCACCAAGAGCAGCGCGGCGAAGCCGAGCGCGGTTACCAAACCTGAGTAGGCCGGTCCCTCGTGCGCGGCTTCTGGTAGCAGGGTTTCGCTGACCATGGCCAGCAACGCGCCCGCGCCGAACGCTTGCAACAGCAGCGCTGTGTTCTCGGTTAGTGTGCCCGCCATGGCAAACCCGGCGCCAGTCAGCAAAGCCGTTGCCGCCGCGATCAAGCCCCACAGCCACAATATCCAGCCAACCGAGCGATTAGCCGCACGCATGCCTGCGGAGGCGGACATGGCCTCGGGTAAGTTTCCAAGGGTGATTGCGACGATCAGTGCTGCTTCGGGGCCGTGCGAGTACAACACCAGCCCGAGTACCAATGCCTCTGGCACGGCATCCATCGCCGTTCCCATGGCGATAGCCAGCCCACTATTGGGCATCTCGGCTTCGCTGGGTTGCGCCACACATTCGCCGCAACGCTTGCGATGCTGGGCGCCCCGGCTCGACAGCCAGGCATTGCCCGCGCTAAAAGTCGCCGCGCCAATTAGCAGCGCCAGAACGCCCATATAGGGGGTGACCTTGAACACCTCCGCTGCCAGCTCTACCGTCGCAGCGGCGAGCAACAAGCCAGCGCCGACGGACATGGATCGAGCAATAGTGCCGTGTGTCAGGGGCGCGAATATGCCCAATAAGGTACCCAGCATAATTCCTGCGGCGGGAACACCGCCCCAGGCGATAGCAGTGATGATGGAATCAACAGGAGTAGTGGTCATGCGTGCCCCGCTGTGAGCATTATTTATCCGCCCGTTTCGGTAATACCCAGTTCGGGCGCGGGTAGTGGCAGTTGTAGCCGCTGGGGAAGCGTTCCAGATAATCCTGATGTTCAGGCTCGGCCTCCCAGAAATCGCCGACTGGCGCGAGTTCGGTTACGACCTTGCCAGGCCACAAGCCAGAGGCATTGACGTCGGCAATCGTATCGAGCGCCGTTTGTTTCTGAATGTCATTCACGTAGTAAATCGCCGAACGATAAGACGTGCCACGGTCATTGCCCTGCCGGCCGGCGGTGGTTGGATCATGTATCTGAAAAAAGAACTCCAGGATACGGCGATAGGTAATCTCATCCGGACTAAAGAGTATTTCGATACCTTCGGCGTGAGAGCCATGATTACGGTAGGTGGCATTGGGAACATCGCCCCCCGTGTATCCAACCCGCGTTTTCTGTACGCCCGGCAGCTTGCGAATCAGATCCTGCATGCCCCAGAAACAGCCTCCTGCCAAAACAGCGCGCTCTTGTGCCATTAGATATTCTCCACTTGATTGAGGTATTCGCCGTAGCCTTCCGCTTCCATGTCGTCTCGATGGATGAAGCGCAACGAAGCCGAATTGATGCAGTAGCGTAAGCCTCCGCGATCCCGCGGACCATCCGGGAATACATGCCCCAGGTGACTGTCGCCATAAGTGGAACGAACTTCCGTGCGGATCATGCCGTGGCTGGTATCGCGCACTTCATTGATGTGCGCGGACTCAATCGGTTTGGTGAAACTGGGCCAACCGCAGCCCGATTCGAACTTGTCGGATGATGCAAACAGCGGTTCACCAGACACGACATCCACATAGATACCCGGTTCGTGATTGTGTAGATATTCGCCTGTGCCTGGATGCTCTGTGCCACCTTGCTGGGTTACTCGGTGCTGTTCCGGCGTCAGGCTGGCGACGGCGTCTTCAGATTTCTTGTACATCTTCATAACATTCTCCATGGGCGTGCTAGGATAAATTTGCCGCGAAAACAATATGCGCCCAACGCAAAGCTAAGGGGCGGCTACAAGCGGCGCGCAAAATGCGAAGCATGCGCCGATTGGAGACGTCCAGTGGCGCAGCCACGGCCTTGAGCGCCTTGTTAGCCACCAATGATGATACCTTCACTTGCCATGATTTTCGTTGGAATGGATTTTCTTGACGGCAACTTACTCTCATTGTCTATGTCCATGTTAAATGCAAAAAAGTAAACCTCAGTTCCTTTTTCTACCCAACCAACCCACCAAGCGACACCAGGATTTGATTCTGTGCCCACACCGGAATACCCGGTTTTTGAATGCACTATATATTCTGGAGTTGCTTCTGTAACTATTGCCTCTTTTACTATAAGTTGGTTTGCTTTAGATGCTGGCAAATTATTTAGGTAAAGCGACTCTAAAAATTTAACTTGATTGACTGCTGAGATTCTAAGCTGACCTTCTAGCCAAAATTTGTCAATGCCTCCGCCTATATTGGCGTTGCCATATGAAAAAAGGTTAAGGTATTTTTGCATTCTTTTTTTGCCAATGTCTCTGGCAATTTGTTGAAATACCGGAACAGCAGAAACTTGTATAGCGCCCCTTAGCGTTAAGTCTTTTTCCCATTGCTTCATGGCTCTGGGCTTGCCGTCCCATTTGAAAACCTGCCGCGCATCTTTTATGGCGCCGGTTTCAAGGCCTATGAGAGCATTGGGAATTTTGAATGTTGATGCTGGAATATAGGCCGTAGATGCACGTGTTGCATTATTTGTTGTACAGGAATTACTACTGCTTTTACAAAGTACAAAAACACCATGCACTGATTCACTGGAAAATTCTTTATTCCAAGCTAAATTTTCAGAAATAGACTCTGAAAGTGCAGTGTCTGCAAAAAATACTAGAACTAAATATGCGGCTATGGTTTTCATGGTACCTTGGTGGCTAACTTTGTTTTAGGGCGACTGCCCTGCTGCGTAACATCGTTGCTGCTCCATAACATCAAACATCGACCCACGGCGTAACGCGCTTGCTGCTTGGATGCCCGAGGCATAGACTGTACAAAAAAACAGTCATAACAAGCCATGAAAACCGCCACTGCGCCGTTACCACCGCTGCGTTCGGTCAAGGTTCTGGACCAGTTGCGTGAGCGCATACGCTACTTGCATTACAGTTTACGAACCGAACAGGCTTATGTCCACTGGGTTCGTGCCTTCATCCGTTTCCACGGTGTGCGTCACCCGGCAACCTTGGGCAGCAGCGAAGTCGAGGCATTTCTGTCCTGGCTGGCGAACGAGCGCAAGGTTTCGGTCTCCACGCATCGTCAGGCATTGGCGGCCTTGCTGTTCTTCTACGGCAAGGTGCTGTGCACGGATCTGCCCTGGCTTCAGGAGATCGGAAGACCTCGGCCGTCGCGGCGCTTGCCGGTGGTGCTGACCCCGGATGAAGTGGTTCGCATCCTCGGTTTTCTGGAAGGCGAGCATCGTTTGTTCGCCCAGCTTCTGTATGGAACGGGCATGCGGATCAGTGAGGGTT
>ERZ650302.1862-NODE-1862-length-11569-cov-10.918708_pt1 | contig 11569 bp, 9 predicted proteins | sample MGYA00376238_ERZ650302 | MGnify/ENA primary metagenome ERZ650302 (study PRJEB26733, sample SAMN07839298) | wastewater metagenome | biome: urban; feature: wastewater treatment plant; material: waste water | place: USA: North Carolina | collected 2016-04-28 ... | reverse complement strand
AACGAAACATTGTTTTTCGCTGCCATATCCCGCGATTGCCCTGCTTGCTGATCCAGTTCACGCGAGCTGCTGGCAATCTTCAGCATCATGTCGTGCAACTTATCCAGGAAGGTATTGATATGGCGTGTCACCACACCAATTTCATCATGCTGAATAACCGCCAACCGGTGGGTTAAATCACCATTGCCACGCGACAAAGCTGCAACAGCTTCGGCCATAGTATCCAGCGGATGCAACATGCCACGAATGATGACAAATACCGCGCCAACAACAACCAGTAACTGGATCAAACCAAACACGATCGTATGTTGTTGCTGCTCATACATATTCTGCAACGCAACTGATTCGTCATACAAGAGACCAAAATACCAATCGTAACCAGGGATCTGCTTAAACACGACAAACGTTGTTGCATCACCAATAGTCACTTTATGCAGCACGCTATCTTGCGCCATTTGCTGCACTGCCGATAAAGCCAGTTCCGACGACAGTTCAGTCGCTGGTTTCAACGTTAACGCCGCATCTTTGGAAGCGACAATATTGCCACTACCATCAACCACTGATGCCTTCTGACTGAATCTTATTGACGTTAGTGATCAGATCGCTGATTACCACATCGCCAGAAATGACTCCCTTATTGACACCAAAATCGTAAGGTTCCGCGATACTAATCAGCAATGCATGAGTCGATGCATCTTCATATGGTGCAGTTACTGTCAGCTTGCCAGCCGCTTTAGCGTCTTTATACCAAGGGCGTTGACGAGGATCATAGCCATCCGGAGCTTTCCAATCTGGATTGGAGACGAACATATTACCGTCTGATGTACCGGCATAGACCATATCAAATTTACCAGCCGCCTTGGCTTGTACTAATGCAGGCACAGAATCAACACCGGGTTGACTAAACACTTGCTTAGCTGAACTAACTATACTGGCACTGTTGTCTAACCAATATTTGAGATAATTCACCTGCGCTGCAGCCACTGTCTGCGCATAACCATCGACCGTTTTTCTAGCTTGCTCGGCCTGTGTGCGGCTACTCGACCATAATTGCACGCCACTCATCACTACCAGCAACGCAATCAGCGCCAATAGCAATTTATTCTTAATATTCAGGGTTATATAATCTCCATTTATGACAGGATGGCACGAATTGTCCTTTATTTGATTACCAGTATGTTATTCCGAACCATGCCTTTCTTATTTAGTAAGAACTCAAACAAACATATCGACTCAAATCTTCTTAAACTTTACATAAAACACAGATTATTTTGTTATCTCATTTGATTTCATTATGACAGATAAAAAAAATCCCGCACAACGGCGGGATCCAGAATAAAAAACTAACTGCTTATTTAAGCAACGGTAATACGGGCAAATTTACGTTTACCGACCTGCCATACTGCCGTACCGGCAGTGACTAGCAACTTACCATCAGCTACAACCTCACCATCACGTTTTACCGCATTTTGCTTGATCATGCGTAATGCTTCGGAAGTGGTTTCCACCAGCGCAGCTTCTTTCAACAGATTACCCACCGCAATGCCTTCGGCAGACGCAGAGACAGTCACTTCCGGCATTTCATCCGGGATCGCATTTTTAGAAAAACGCTGTGTGAAATCGTTATGTGCCGCTTCCGCTGCTGCTTCATCGTGGTAACGGGCAATCAACTCTTTCGCCAACCAGATTTTTACGTCACGTGGGTTCAGCGTGTTCGCCGCGATATCGGCTTTAAACTGCGTGATTTCCGCCAGTGGGCGTGTCGATAACAGCTCGTAGTAGCTCCACATCAGCTCATCTGAAATCGACATGATCTTACCGAACATATCGTTAGGCGCATCATGTACGCCAATGTAGTTACCAGAAGATTTCGACATCTTCTTCACACCGTCCAGCCCCACCAGCAGTGGCATCATCAACACACACTGTGTTGGCTGACCGGCATCTTTTTGCAGCTCACGACCCATCAGCAGATTAAATTTCTGATCCGTACCACCCAATTCCACGTCGGCTTTCAGTGCTACAGAGTCATAACCCTGCAGTAATGGGTACAAAAATTCGTGGATAGCAATCGATTGGCCGTTCGCATAACGCTTTTTGAAATCGTCACGTTCCAGCATACGGGCCACGGTCTGTTTCGCGGCCAGCTTGATCATGCCGGTTGCGCCCAGTTCTTTCAGCCAAGTTGAGTTATATTCAATGCGCGTGCGCGCCGGATCCAAAATCTTGAATGCCTGCTCCGCATAAGTCAGCGCATTTTCTTTAATCGCCTCTTCTGACAATGGCGGACGAGTGGCATTTTTACCAGAAGGGTCACCCACCAGCGCGGTGAAATCGCCAATCAGCAGGATCACTTCATGTCCCAGATCCTGAAAGGTGCGCAACTTGTTCAGAATAACCGTATGCCCAAGGTGAATATCCGGTGCAGTAGGGTCCATCCCCAGCTTAATACGCAGCGGACGACCTTCCTTTAATTTCGCGATTAACTCTTCTTCCACCAGAATTTCTTCTGCACCGCGCTTGATCTCAGCCAATGCGGTTTCCAAATTGGACATGCTATTACTCCAGTACATTCAGCAAATGGGGCACAGTTTACGAAATGGCCGCCCACATGAAAAGCAAGTAAACTACTCACAACTCAATTCATTATCGAAGAACAATCTTATGGCGCTCTATATTGGCCTGATGTCAGGCACCAGCATGGATGGTATCGATGCCGCATTAGTGGAGTTTGGCTCAGATAGTGACCAGCCCCGTTTGCTGGCCACCCATGCCAGAGCCTGGCCCAATGAGCTGGTGCAGCAACTGCATACCATCTGTACGCCCGGCGATAATGAAATTGACCGAATGGGGGTATTAGACCAGCGCGTGGCAGAGGAATTTGCCCACGCAGTGCATGCTCTATTACAAACGGCCAATATAACGCCAGAGCAAATCTGTGCGATCGGCTCACATGGGCAGACGATCCGTCATCGTCCAGAATCTGGTTTTACCTTACAGATTGGCAATGGTGCCCGGCTGGCAGCAATGACCGGCATTGATGTGATTTGTGATTTTCGTATGAAAGATGTAGCGCTCGGCGGACAAGGTGCACCACTGGTGCCGGCATTTCATCAAGCGGTTTTCGGAAAACAAGATGAGCCGCGCTTTATTCTTAATATTGGCGGTATCAGTAATGTGTCCGCCTTACCTGGTCATGCGGAACAGGTGTTTGGCTTTGATACCGGCCCCGGCAACACGTTGTTAGATAGCTGGTACCGGCATCACCATGACGCTGGCAGTTATGATGCTAGCGGTGAATGGGCAGCCACAGGGCAGATCCATTCACCATTACTCGATGCAATGCTAGCCCATGCCTATTTTGCTCTGCCCTACCCGAAAAGCACTGGTCGTGAGACATTTACCTTTGACTGGCTTTTAACGAAACTGAATGCTTTTTCAGAAATTAATGCTGCCGATGTTCAGCGAACATTACTGGAATTTACTGCGATCACTGCAACCGAAGCCGTACAACCACTGGCAACCTCCGCCGGTCTGTATCTCTGTGGTGGTGGTGCGCATAACCCGTTATTGTGCCAACGCATCGCCGCCTTACTGCCGAATTGGCAAGTAAGCTCGACTGCATCGCTGGGAATGCACCCGGATTGGGTTGAAGCCATTGCCTTTGCCTGGTTGGCGCACTGTTTTTGTGAACGACGTCCGGGTAATTTGCCTGCGGTAACCGGGGCCAGCAGAAAATCAATTCTTGGCGCCTTTTATCCGGCGAATTGATCAACTGATATTATTTTATGATGAAACCAGCCCCCCTATACCTATATATGTGACTATTTTCATATGCACAGTTGAGGGGCAAGCTAACGTAGGCGTAGAATGGTACCACCGGAGTATGTGATGAAAATCACAAGACACGGTATATAAGTGACACTGGGAATATAATTTTATCTGAGGATACCAAGATGAAAAAAGCGCTGATCCTGGCTGGTTTGATGGTTGTAGCTCTGACTGCTTGTGGTAAAAAAGAAGAAGCTGCTGCGCCTGCACCAGCTGCACAACCAGAAGCTGCAGCACCGGCTGCTGAAGCTGCTCCAGCAACTTCTGCTGCTCCAGCTACTGAAGAAGCTAAGAAGTAATCTGGTAAACCCGTTAGGCTATGGCCTGACGGGTTTCTTCTTAACCGAGATCAAACAGAGAAACTGGAACCGCAACCACAGGTTGTCGTGGCATTCGGGTTCGTCACCGTAAAGCGTGAGCCTTCCAGACCATCGATATAATCGACAACACCGCCGACCAGATACTGCAAGCTCATTCCATCGACCACCATGATGACATTGTCTTTTTCTATGACTGTATCGCCGTCATTGATCTTCTCATCAAACGTAAAGCCATACTGAAAGCCGGAACAACCGCCACCGGTGATATAGACCCGCAGTTTCAGCTCTGGATTTTCCTCTTCGGTGATCAACGCTTTGACTTTCGCTGCCGCCGCATCGCTCATCTCAATGGGAAACTGCACTGCTACGTCACTCATAACTACCTCTCATGGCTTATGGCCAAAAACGACTCTGTATATTTATCGATTTAACTAGCGAATTATGTAATACCTGACCAAACAGTTCAAGTATTACCCAAATCGCTTTATTATCGATAATGTATCATTGGTAGATGTTTTCTGCTTTATCTGCTTTTGCGTTATAGTCGGTTGATTATTTCACAACGAAATAGAAGAGACAGGAATTCCATGGCAAACAGCACACAACGTTCCGAACAACTTTTTTCCGCTGCACAACAATCGATCCCGGGTGGGGTAAACTCCCCTGTTCGCGCTTTTAATGGCGTCGGTGGCACACCACGCTTTATCGCCAAAGCAGATGGTGCCTATTTGTATGATGTCGATGGTAATCGCTATATCGACTATGTCGGTTCATGGGGGCCGATGTTACTGGGTCATAACCACCCCGTCATCAAAGCAGCTGTATTGGCAGCCGTGGAAAATGGCTTAAGTTACGGCGCGCCAACCGAAAGCGAAGTACTGATGGCAGAAGCCATTCGCCAGATCATGCCGAATATGGAAATGGTGCGCATGGTGAACTCCGGCACCGAAGCGACCATGAGTGCCATTCGTCTGGCGCGGGGTTATACCAAACGCGACAAGATCGTAAAATTTGAAGGTTGTTATCACGGTCATGCGGACTGTTTACTCGTTAAAGCGGGGTCCGGTGCACTGACCTTAGGCCAACCTAACTCGCCGGGTGTGCCGGCTGATTTTGCTAAACATACGCTCACTTGTGACTATAACGATCTGGCCTCTGTTGAAGCAACTTTTGCCAATTATGGCAGTGAGATCGCTTGTATCATCGTCGAACCAGTCGCTGGCAACATGAACTGTATCCCGCCACAACCAGGCTTCTTGCAAGGTTTACGCGCTATCTGCGATCAATATGGTGCCTTGCTGATCATCGATGAAGTCATGACTGGCTTTCGTGTGAGCCTGCAAGGCGCTCAAGGCTATTACGGTGTAATTCCAGATCTGACCACGCTGGGTAAAATCATCGGCGGTGGTATGCCAGTGGGTGCATTCGGTGGTAAGAAAGAGATCATGGCCTATATTGCACCAACCGGCCCGGTCTATCAGGCCGGTACGCTATCGGGTAATCCGGTGGCGATGGCAGCCGGTTTAGCCATGTTAAATGCGCTACAACAACCGGGGCTCTACGAAATACTGACCGAGAAAACCAAACAAGTTGCCGAAGGCTTAAAGGCTGCCGCTACAAAACACGGCATCCCGCTGTCGGTTAACTATGTCGGAGCAATGTTTGGTTTCTTCTTTACTGATGAGCCGGAAATCACCCGTTTTGAACAAGTGAGTCGTTGTGATATCGATGCGTTTAAACGTTTTTATCATTTGATGCTGCAGGAAGGTATTTATTTGGCCCCATCAGCTTATGAAGCCGGTTTCCTGTCACTGGCACACAGCGATGCTGATATTGCAGCAACATTGGCTGCCGCAGAACGTTGTTTTGCTCAGATGAAATAACCACTAATCGCATCAACAAAAAGGCGCGTTAATTAACGCGCCTTTTTACTATTGTCAAAATAGATCTCTGAATCAGACCTTAAAGTGCGACATCAACTCTTGTTGCTGATTGGCCAGATCATTGAGTTTGCCCGCATTATCCGCAGAGGTATCGGCCATGCCGGTAATGTCACTGCTAACATCGCGAATGTTACTCACGCTGCTACTGATATCGCCACTCACCTTACTTTGCTCTTGCACCGCATGAGCAATGTGCGCATTCATATCTTGAATTACACCAATCGAGCGGGTGATTTGCTCTAACACGCCTACGGATTGCTGCACATTGTGCAGGGTTTCATCCGCCTGTTTATGACTTCCCAAAATCGCCGTCACCACGTGGTCGGTACCACTTTGCAATTCATTAATTACATTGTGGATCTGTCCAATAGAATCTTGTGTTCGGGAGGCCAGATTACGCACCTCATCGGCCACCACCGCAAAACCACGCCCCTGTTCGCCAGCTCGCGCAGCTTCTATGGCCGCATTCAACGCCAGCAAATTGGTTTGTTCGGCAATACCTTTGATAACATCCAGTATCTTATTAATGTTACTGCTATTTTCTGCCAGACGTTCCACTTGAGGTTTCGCCTCACTGATATATTTCATCAGTGAATCCATGGCTTGCAAACTCTCTTCCACTACAGATTTACCGTGTTGTGCGGCATGCTCTGCTTCATCTGCCGCTTCAACCGCCTGACCTGCACGATCGGCAATATTGGCCGAAGTGGCATGCATCTCTTCAAAGGCGGCAGCCACCTGATCGATTTCACGGAACTGGTATTGCAGACGATCTCGTGTTTGTCCTGCTACCGAATTCGCTTGCTGCGCAGTGTTACGAGTACCTTCCACTGCACCGACAACCTGTGTGATCGTACCCTGTAATTTATCCAGGAACAGGTTAAACGCCCGCGCCAGTGCCCCCATTTCATCCTGACTTTGGATCTGCAACCGTTGCGTCAAATCACCATCACCACTGGCGATTTCATTCAAACGTTCCACGACTGTGCGCATCGGCGCCACAATACGGTTCGCACTCCACCACATGGCAAATAAAACCAGTAAGGTAATGACCACACCGGTCGTTACCTGCCGTGTGATAGCACTGCTAATTTGTTGATCCAGAGAGGCACTAATGTCACGAGCCGCTGCAAGTACATCGGCACCTGGGAATTCGAGTAACATGCCCCAGGCTGGTAAGCCGTCATTTTCTACCGGAATGAACAGCTGCAACTTTTCGCCCTGCCAGTTCACCTGAACTTTGGCTTGCTTCAACCAGCCTTTCAGATGTTCTGCCAGTTTGGCATCTTTCTTCGCTACTGCTTCGCCAGGTATAAATGGCATGTCACTAACCGATACTGCGATACCATCGGAAGAGATCAACGCGGCACTGCCATGTCCGGCGAATAACTGACCATCCAGATCTTTTATCGCATTTTGTAAAGAATCAACTGCGATATCCATGCCGACAACACCCAACAGTTGATCGCCTTCGACAATCGGTTGTGTCACGGTAACCATCAGCAGTTCTTTCTGATTACTAACGTCTTTATAGGGGTTTAGCAAGCAAGGTGCATGAATACGAAGACTACAGGTAAACCATTCATTAGATGGAAAACTATTGGCATCGGGTGACGAATCATTGATGTCTTTTTCCGTCAGATTTTCCAGTGTCAGCTCGCCTTTGTCGTTGCGGCTCCAATAGACTGAAAAACGCCCGGATTCATTACCACCGGCATCACCTTGCCCCGCATAAGTGTCATCGGCATGACCTAATGCTGACGGTAACATCACCGCATAAGCACCCAGCGCATAAGGTGTGCTTTTTATCGCCTGTAACACCTGACTATTCAATGAGCTGCGCAAAATGCCGGAACCCTGGTAGTTTTGCTGAGCATGGGCTTTTTGTGCAATCAGACTTTGCGCCAGAATTGATGTTCTAATCTGGGCTTCATGCAAATAACTGGTCACATGGGAAACTTCAGCTTCACCATGCCCCAGCACCAACTGCACAGCATCTTCTTTAATTTTCTTACCGGTCTGTTCCAGCACCAACCCTTTAGTGGACTGCAAAGCATACACAGATAAACCAATTAACAGGACGACCGCCGATAGCAGCCCAATGGCAGACAACAAAGTTATTTTCCATTGGATAGAAAAATTGCGCATAAAATTTCCCTGATTCGATATGAACCCAGACCGTATTGATATTAAGTTAGCTGTAAATAGCCGAGAAGCTTCACTGTCAAATCATGATGTTATGAACTGGATCACGCAGTTTTATTTACCAGACCTGTTTGGCTTTATATATTCCACCTAAAACCATGTATTCCTGCTCACCATTTAATCCACGCGGTAACAACGCATCAAAGCAAACAATTTTACTCAATGGTACCTGTAGCTCGACCACGCGCGGGCCAAACCGGTACGCTTCATCGACATCACTGCTACAAGAGCTGAGGTTATTCAGTATTAACACAGGGTGTTGCTGATAATGATAACGAGGCGATTCACTACTACCCCGATAGAGGGTCAGATATTGTTGTTCTGGATATTTATGCACCAATTGGTACTGACAAAAGCTATATAACAGATCCAGCTGACTGGCTAATTCGTTAGTTTGATAGGTCGATCTGACACAAGCCTGCATATAACGGATATAAGCGTCCGATTCCGGTGCAGAAATTAACTCATGATGATAAATCGTGCGTAAGCCGAATCGGGATTCCACCCATTGCCGCCAGGCCGCCCCAGCATCACTGTCGGAATCGAACAACCAACCTAACAATAACTTGCGGTAATTGCTTTGTGGACGCGGCACCGGATCTGCATCCGGCCGATGCGCCAGTTTTGCCTCCGGCAGCCGAAACCGCACCGCCATATAATCATTAAAGATATCCACCCGCAGACGGGCATCACGGCAGACAACTAAGCGATCAAACAATTCAGAATAAAACGTCTCGACCCCATCCAGTTGCAACTGAATGGGATGTTCCTGAAAGATCAAACTCGCCAATACAGGTGCCGGAACATTACAGCGATTTATCGGTAAGGTTAACTCTGCGAGTAATTGGCGTTCTTCAGGTAGTGGCTGCATTCGGCCACTCCGGCGTTAATTCTTCAGCAGCTGGTTGCAGATAATAAAGTTTATCGGAGAGTTCGCAGATCTCATTGTGCCAGTATAAATGCTGACACCAATCCTCTCTGATCCCCTGATATCCGTAATAAGCGCCTGCCAGTTGCCCCGCAACGGCTGCTGTCGTGTCGGCATCATCACCCAGATTGGCTGCCGCCAGAATGCAATCGGCATAACAATGGGTATGCCAAAAACACCACAGTGCCGCTTCCAGACTCTCCAACACATAACCTGTGCCTTTTAAATCACGGTAGTTTTTATCCAAAAAATCGAATTGCTGTAATGTCGCAATCGCTTCAGTTTGTGCCGGATAAGACACACGCAACAAACTCTCTTTATCACCACCTTGCAACAAATCGAGCAATTGTGCAGACATCCAACCACAGGCATCGAGACAAAGCGCAGCACCATGAGTAGTTCGGGAGCTTTGCCGCGCATAATGAATGGCCCGATCAGCATCATGCATGTAAGCAATCGGAATGGGTGCCAGTCGCATGATAGAGCCATTACCCGACGTCCAGGTGGCTTTCATACCGGAGAAAGGATTACCATTTTTCTGAAAGCGACGTAATGCACTGGAGACCGTTGTACCAATATCAAAACAGTTACCAATGCTGCTGAGATAACCGTTGTCATACCAGTCGCAATAACGTTGCATCTGATCTGTCGCATTAAAACCTTCGCACTCTAACAAGCTGTGAGCAAGACAAAGTGCCATCGACGTGTCGTCAGTCCAGTAGCCTTTTTGCAGACAAAAATGGCCACCACCGACCATATCCGTCAGCGGCTGAAACGAACCTCGGGGGCGAAACTCCAGTGTGGTACCAACCGCGTCACCCACTGCTAAACCAACCAGACAACCACGGGCACGATCTAACCCTTTATCCATGTCATCCTCCGGTAGAATTTACCTATCAGGAGGACTATGCAAGGTTTACACCGTTGTTTCCGGATGGAAATAGTTCGAGAGATAACTAACCAATTGCGGCAACTCCAATGGCCGTGAATAGTAATAGCCTTGGATCTCTTCAGCACCAATGCCAGCCACAATATCTAATTCCACCGCGGTTTCCACCCCTTCAGCGACCACGGTTAAACCCAGATCATGCGCTAATTCCGTAATGTGTTGAACCAGATGGAACTGGCGTTGATCGAGGTCTATCTGTTGAATAAAAGATTTATCGATTTTCAATTTATCGACCGATAAATCCTTCAAATATGCCAGCGAGGAAAAGCCGGTACCAAAATCATCCAGCGCAATGCGGATATTATCTTCTTGTAACGCCTGCAGAATTTGCTGACTGGTGGCAAAATCGAGTAATGCGATCGTCTCAGTCAATTCAAGAATCAATTGTTCATGCAAAATCGGGCTACCCTGCAAGAATTGGTTCAGCTTGGTTGGTAAATTAAGTGTGAACATGGATTCAGAGAGATTCACGGCAACGGATATCCGTTCAATCAGCCAAAATGGTAATGAGCTTAGATCGTTGAAAACACGTCGGAATATCCAATCCCCTAACGCATCCCCCAAACCATGTTCCTCGGCAATCTCAATAATCTCCGGTGGTGCAACGAAGCCAAATAGTGGATGCCGCCAACGCAGCAGAGCTTCCATACCTAGTTTGTCTGACGGCTGAACAGAATGCACAGGTTGATAGCACATAAACAATTTGGCGGAGTCTGGAACTTGTAATTCAGCTCTCAGGTGCGTAGCTAACTCACGTCGGCGCTGAAAATCACTCAACATGCGAGTGTTAAAAACCTGATAATGATTAGGTCTATTTTTCTTCGCGGCAGATAAGGCCTGTTCCGCAAATTGATATAACTCCACCGCTGAGGAGCATTGTTCGGGATAAGTGCTGACGCCACAACAGAGATAAACCCGGTGGGCCGGATCATATTCCCGCAGGAAAACATCTAATTCACTTAGCACCGCTGGTAACAGCGTAGTGACTTCATGATGCGGAATTAATATGGCAAATTCACTACCGCCGGTGCGGCCAATTAATGCGGTTTTACCAAACCACAGGCGTAAAATACGGCCGATGCCTTGTAATAACAAATCACCGTTGCGGTAACCGAAAAGATCATTAACCTCGTTAAAACGTACAACATCCAATACACACAGACTGAGTAATTGCTGCGTTACGCTGGCTTGATAACAACGCTCTTTGAGTAACGTTAAAAAATGCGAACGATTGGTTAATGTGGTCAACGGATCATGTAATGATAAAAACCAATGCTGGCGTGATTCGCGGAACAACAGATAACTCATCAACAAACTAAGCAAAGAGACTACCGCCAGCACCCAGGAAATATGCTTAACTGTCGCCTCGATAGAATCCATGCCACGAGTAGCA
>ERZ650302.1861-NODE-1861-length-11569-cov-16.056453_pt1 | contig 11569 bp, 10 predicted proteins | sample MGYA00376238_ERZ650302 | MGnify/ENA primary metagenome ERZ650302 (study PRJEB26733, sample SAMN07839298) | wastewater metagenome | biome: urban; feature: wastewater treatment plant; material: waste water | place: USA: North Carolina | collected 2016-04-28 ... | reverse complement strand
AAAGCCCTTGGCCGAGCTCATCAGCCAGCCGGACAGCGGGATGGCGATCATCAGCCCATACAGCGCCAGATGGCCCAGGTGCGCCATGCGCTGCGCCGCAGCCGACATGCTGGCCGGCAGCGCCGGCGGGCGGTGGGTTGCACGCCACAGCAAGCGAATCGCCAGCAGGATAAACGCCGTCACGCCCGCCCATTTGTGCCAGGAATACAGTTGCAGTTTTTCTGGCGACAGCGGCAGGTCGCTCATGTAAAAGCCCAGCGCCAGCAGGCCAATCAGCAGGGCGGCCATCAGCCAGTGCAGCAGGCGGGCCGGGGCGGTGTAGCGAATGGTGTTCATGGTGTGCTCCTTGGGGCCGGGGTGTTGCCCCTGTGGTGTTTCCGTGTGCTGTGATGTCAGCTCAGTTCGGTGCCGCGCGGGGTAAAGCGGTAGGCGTCCATGGCAATCACGTAATGGTCGATGCCGGCATGAAAACGTTCTGCCTGCGCGCCCTCGCCCGCCGCGCCCAGCGCCACATAAAACGGCAGCAGATGTTCATCGCTGGGGTGGGCCTGCGCCCCGCCGGGGCCTTGGCGACGGTAATCCAGCAGTGCGGCGATATCTCCGGCAGCAGCGTGTTTTTCCAACCAGTCGGTAAACTGCTTCACGTAGTCCGAGCCACTGCCGCCCTGGGCGTAAGCGCGCTGAAAATCGCGCAGATTGTGGGTCAGGTTGCCCGAGCCAATCACCAAAAAGCCCTGGCGGGTCAGCGGCGCCAGCGCGCGGCCCATTTGCCAGGCCAGCTGCGGGCCGCCGTGGCTGACCAGCGACAGCGGAATCACCGGCACCTCGGCGTGCGGATACATCAGCCGCAACGGAATCCAGGCGCCGTGGTCCAGCCCGCGCTCGGCGTCCTGCTGCACCGGCAAGCCGGCGGCGCTCAGGGCGGCGGCCACTTCGCCTGCGGCTTCGCGGCAACCGCTGGCCGGGTAGCGGATTTCATATAAGGGTTCAGGAAACCCCCAAAAATCGTGAATGGTGTCCAGCCGGTCGGCCACGCCGACGGTGGGCACGGCGGTGTCCCAATGGGCGCTGACCATGATGATGGCGCGCGGCTGCGGCAGGCGCTGCGCCTCGTCACGCAGCGCCGCGCCGGCGGCGCCGGGCGCCAGGGCAAAGGTGGGCGCGCCGTGGGGCACAAACAAACTGGGCAGGGGGGCGTTCATCTTGGGGCTCGCTTTCTTGGCGGCGGTGTGTCCGTGTTGTCGATGGGTGAACTGTAGACTTCTTTTTTGAGGCGAAATAGCCGACAATCCAGAAATCACTATTGCTGGATTGGCAACAATGGATCGCTTTGCCGCCATGCGCCTGTTTGTGCGGGTGGCCGAACTGGGCAGCTTTAGCGCTGTCGCCCAGCAAATGGGCGTGGCGCGCTCGGTGGTCACCCGGCAGGTGGCCGCGCTGGAGCAGCACCTGGGCTGCAAGCTGATGGCGCGCAGCACGCGCAGCCTGACGCTGACCTCGGCCGGCGCCGCCTATCTGGAAAAATGCCGGGTGATTTTGAACCTGGTGGAAGCCGCCGAAACCGATATCGCCAGCGAGCGGCAAACCCCGCGCGGGCCGATTCGCATCAGCCTGCCGCTGAGTTTTGGCGTCAAGCGGGTGGCCCCGCTCTTGCTGGAATTCGCCCGCCGCCACCCGGAAGTCACCCTGGACATGGATTACAGCGACCGGCGGGTGAATCTGATTGAAGAAGGGATTGATCTTTCCATCCGCGTCACCCGCCAGCTGGCCAGCGGCGATGTGGCGCGGCGGCTGGGCGGCTGCGTCAACCGGGTGGTGGCCGCGCCGGATTACCTGGCCCGCCACGGCTGCCCGCACCACCCGCGCGAACTGGCCCACCATGCGTTTTTGGGTTACACGCTGTCCAACAGCATGGTGAGCTTTGACATCGACGGCCAATTGCTGAACGTGCCGGTGCGCCCGCAGCTCACCGCCAACAACGGCGAAGTGCTGGCCGAAGCCGCCGCGCAAGGCATGGGCATCACCAGTCAGCCGGATTTTATTGTCGAAGACTGGCTGGCCAGCGGCCGGCTGGAGGTGATTTTGCGCGACTTTGCCATGCCGCCGCTGGGGGTGTATGCGCTGCTGCCGGGCAATAAACAGATTCCGCACCGGGTGCGGGTGCTGCTGGAGTTTTTGGCCGAGCGGATGGGGCCTGCGGAAAATACCTAAGACATCGGGTAAAACAGTCAGCTGACAGCTCGCTTTACTCTGCCGTGAGCCAAACTGTGTGCTTACTTAACGCACTTGATTGTACATATCAATGACAAAATCACTGAGCGTCAGGTCGTATACCCCAGTGAGGCGGAAAGCAAACTCTGGGCTACTGCCATACAAGCTGCTACTTTCAACCACATAGGTGTTGTCATTGTAATTAAAATACGCGATAGTCATCGATCCGTAGGCGGGGTGTGCAGCCAGCGCTTTTTGATAGAGCTGATTGAAGGTTTCTCCGTTATTGTCAATTTTGGTGAAAACCGAGCCTTTTGTATAAGATTGATAATACTGAGTGTTCACCGCCAGCCGGATATGATCCACCCCCTGCTCGAAGTCACGAATCACAATGGCGTTATCGGTGCCATGGGTGTGCTTACCCCACATGGCTCCACCAAAATAAAACGTATCCGCGCCCGCGCCACCGGTCAGGGCAACATGGCCGGTATGGCCATATGGAAAGACATCCGTCCCCACCATGAGCACATCGTCGCCCGCACCGCCATTTAATTGATCATTGCCGCCAATGCCAGCGGTCAGCGTATCTGCGCCGCTGCCTCCGACGATCACGTTATCGTAGGCGTTGCCCGTTACATAAGCGCCTTCGGTGCTGCGGACCACCAGACGTTCAACATCTGCTTGCACAGCACCCATATTGAAGTTGCCGTACACCACCACACGATCAAAGCCATCACCACCGTGAATGATCACTTCGTTATTGGAGGTGACATAAAACGTGTCATCGCCTTCGTCGCCATAAGCCACGGTCAGGCCAGTTCCACCCAGATAAAAGCGATCATTGCCCGCGCCCCCTGTCAGGAAGTCATGACCATCGGAATACAGCCGGTCATCACCCTCCTCGCCACTTAACACATCAGAGATATACTGATAGACATAGCCCAAGGGAGTGGAGATATACTCGGTGTTATCGCCATTGCCAGCGCGCAGCACATCATTGCCAGCGCCTCCTACCAGGGTATCCCCCCCGCACCGCCATCCAGCACATCATTGCCATCCCCACCATAGACCATATCATTCCCACTGTATGCAAAGACTGTGTCATTGCCAGCGAGCGCATGAATCACGTTGTTGCCGGAGCCAAAATTACCATTGAATGAGGTGCCATAAATTTTGTTATCCAGATCGTTGGCGACTGCGTTGGACGAATTGATCATCTGTCCTTGTGTGCCCATCCATTCTCCGGTGTAAAGGTACAAGACCTCCCCTGTGGACGACATGGTGTAGTTGTTATTAACGGCATGCTCAATGATAGCCATAAGAATTCTCGATTTAATTAGAGTACAAGTTAAAAGATTGTAGTTACGCTGTCACGGCAAAAAATTAAATTCAATAAGTATAAGTACTTAAAGAAAACCAACTTTACATGTGCCGCCAATCAGCTCCCGCTGATTGGAACCCAAGCCACACGATGCCCCTGCCACTGCCAATACTTGACAGCCCGGCCCGCCCGGCGCAAGATGACCGCACTATGGCACAGCACATCCTCCACGCACATTCGTATTATTGGTGGCGCACCGACTCCGGGCGTCACTCGTTTGCGTATTGCTGAAAGCCAGCACCGAATCCACGCAACGCATGCCGCCCCGGTTGGGCGGCATGTGTGTTTTCAGGGTTTGACTTCTGCGCACCGCGCGCACCCGCACCCCACCACACCCAGGCTCCCGACTGCGACACCCCACACAGGAGCCTGAAACCATGTCTGATCTGAGCCTGCAACACCATCTGACCCACCCGCAAGCGCTGCACGAAGCCCTGGCCAGCCTGAGCCAGCGCCACGCGCTGACCGTGGTGATTGCCGACCGCGACTTTATCGACGCCGCCCCCGGCCGCGCCAATGAATGCCGCGCCCGCGCGCTGGCGCTGGCGGCGCTGTGCCAGACTAGCGGCGCACCGCTGCGCTGCGCGCTGGAAAGCCTGCTGCCGCCGCAACGCGGCTTGGCGCATGCCCTGCAAGCCCGGCTGGATGGCGAAGCCGGCCACGCCTGCGCCGCCGCCCGGCTGGCCGCGCTGCAACTGGCGCTGGGCGCTGGCGGCGTGCACGCGCCGGACGAGCTGAGCGAACGCGTGGACGCCCTGCTGGGCGAGGCCCGTCCCAGTGGCCACGGCCTGGTGCTGCGCCTGAGCCTGGAAACCGCCGTCGCCCCGGCCCCGGCCGACGAAGCCGGCGTGCTGGCCCGCCTGCTGGCGGATAGCCAAGCGGTGGCGGCGCAGATGCGCGCCCAGGCGCTGACCCATCAGGAATGACACATCATGAAAAAAGCCTACTGGATTGTTCAGGTGGACATGACTCAGCCTGAAGCATTTGCCGCCTATGTGGCTGCCAATGGCGAGGCTCTGGCCCGATATGGCGCCCGGTTTCTGGCGCGTGCGGGTGAACATTGCGTGGTAGAAGGGCAGGCACGCGCACGCAACACCATAGTGGAGTTTCCTTCGTATCAGGCCGCGCTGGACTGCTGGCATGACGCGGCATATCAGGCGGCCAGGCAGTTGCGCCATGGCGCCGCGCTGATGGACGTGGTGATTGTGCAAGGTTACGACGGCCCGCAGCCGGCGTAAGAACGCGTTCAAAGTCGGCGAAACTCGGATGATCCTGCGTTGAAATGCCCCTCAATGCGCATTGACCATCTGTCAGCTGCGCTTTTTTTGGGCATTTTGTCTTGACTGACCCGTCGTTCGCTAGACTTTGAACTCGTTCTAAGCGCGGCTAACAACACTCAGCGCAGTGGCCCTGCCCAGCGTCGGCTACATCCATCGCGATGTGATGATTCGCGCTCAGTGGGATGTGAGTTTGTGCTGCACCAAACCATAGATGCTGTAGCCCACCATGTCGGGAAAGGCATAGTCCGGGAAGGCTTTGACGAACTCGGCTTGAATGGCGGCGAAATGGGCCCCCTTCTTTTCGCTGTCGTTCAACTCGCTCACCCGGGGGCCGAGGGCTTTCAGGTAGCCATCCACAATCTGATCGGCTTTTTCCAGATAGGCCACTTCTTGGGCCACCGCTTCCTTTACCGGCACGAAATCACCGCGACCGCCATAGACCTTGCCTTTACCCAAAGTGGGCAGAACCTTCAGATCGGCCTTCCAGCCGGCGAGATCGGGCGTGGGCTTGCCGTCCACAATGCCCCCCTCCAGCCAGGTATGGTGACGGGTATGTGCTAGATCGCCGACGATGAGGTCACCGCTCTTATCGATGCGAACCACGGTCTGGGTGCTGGAAATGCCGGGCTTGGGCAGCTCGATCAGGTTGATGGTCTCGCCCGACTTGAGCTTGATCACCTGCTTGCCCTTGAAGGTGGTTTTGATGGCTTCCACCTTGGGATAGGTTTCATCGGTGAGGCGAAAGCGTCACCCAGGTGGCACTGGCGGTGGGCTATCAGGATGTGTCGGCGTTTATTCAGGTATTCAAAGACGCCTTTGGCGACACCCCCGCCCGCTATGCGCGCGACCGGCGCGCCTGAGTTTCAGCTGGCGTGGTTTGCCGTATCTGGCCGGGCAATGCTGCTATACTGCGCGCCGTGTTGATGGCGCCGGCGGCAAGCCGGCTTAAAAGGGAATCCCGTTCAAGTCGGGAGCTGCCCCCGCAACTGTCATCGGCGAGCCAAGCCCCTCGCGCCACTGGATGCGCGTCTGTGTGTTGTTCACAGACGCCGCTGGGAAGGCGGGCGTCAGGCCACGACCCGAGAGCCAGGAGACCTGCCACAACGCAGTGATGGACTGTTCACCAGGGCGGGGTGTCTCTGGCATAGGCGACTTTTTGTGTATTTCCCCTTATCTGTTTCGCGCGCCCGCGTCTGGCTGGGCGTGTGCCTTTTGCTGTGCCTGTGCGCCCTGCCCTGGCCCACGCATGCCGGCGTGTTGCTGGCCGTGGTCAGCGAGCGCGCCGCCCCCACTGCGCTGGCCGCCGCCCGCCGCCATCTGGCCCAACACCCACAAGACCGCGTGCTGCTGCGCACGCCCGCGCAATGGCAGCAAGCCAGCGCGCGCGAGCAAGACGCCTGGCTGCGCAGCGCCGATAGCGTGCTGGCGGTGGCGGTGTTTGGCGACGCCGCACGCGCCCTGAAAACCTCGCTGGCGCGCAGCCTGCCGCCACAGGCCAATCTATTGGCTTTTAATGGCGAAGCCAGCCTCAGCCTGCAAAGCCGCTGGCGCGGCGACAGCCTGCGCGACACCCCGCCCGAGCTGCTGCGCGACCTCAGCCAGGAAACCCCGCCGCCCGCTGCGCTCAGCGCCGCCGAGCGTCAGCCGCTGCTGGCGCGTTGGTTGCGCGCGCGGCAATGGTGGCAGGCCGGCGGCGCTGACAATGCCGCCGCGCTGTTCGCCTACGCGCTGCGCCCCGATGCCGCCGCGCCAGCGCCGCAGCCCGAGCCGGCGTTTCGCCTGCGCGCACAAGGCCGCGAACAGCGCGCCGAGCTGAGCGGCGAAGGCTGGCTGCGCCTGGGCGCCACGCTGGGCCTGCGCGCCGCGCCCACCGTGCTGGTGCTGGATTTGGCCAATGCCGAAACCGACAGCGCCGACGCGCTGTGCCGCGCCATCGAAGCGCGCGGGCTGGCGTGCGCGGCGCTGTTCAGCCGCTGGGGCGGCGCCTCGCGCCAGGCGCTGGAACAATTGCCCGCGCTGCTGGCGCCGGCCCAGCCGGCCGCGCTGGTGGTGATGCAGGATTTTGTGGTGGGCGCGGCGGATGGGCGCGAGGCGGTCAGCACGGCGCTGACCCGGCTGAATGTGCCGGTGTTCAAGGCCATCCGCCTGACTGAGCGCAGCCAGACGCAATGGCGCTTGTCCAGCGACGGCCTGCCGGCGGATTCGGTGCAATACCGGGTGGCGCTGCCCGAGCTGCAAGGCATTGGCCAGCCGCATGTGATCAGCGCGCTGGGCCCGGCGCAGCGCGACGCCGCCACCGGCCTGGCGCTGCGCCGCCCACAGGCCCTGCCCGCCGAAATCCAGCGCCTGGCCAGCCGGGTGGCGCGCTGGCACACCCTGCGCAGCCGCGCCAATGCCGACAAGCGCGTGGCCATCATCTATTACAACCACCCGCCCGGCCGGCAAAACATCGGCGCCGATAATCTGGACGTGCCCAATACCCTGTTTGACCTGCTGCATCGCCTGCAAGCGGCCGGCTACACCACCGGCCCGCTGCCGGCCAGCCCACAGGCGCTGTTGGATCAAATCATGGCGCACGGCGTCAACCTGCCAGAAGACGCCGCCGGGCTGGCGGCCATGTCGGGCCAGGTGGCGGGCATGAGCGCGGCGGACTACGCCCGCCGCCTGGCGCGCCTGCCGGCGCGGGTGCGCGACGAAATGCAGTACGGCCCGCTGGGCCGGCTGCATGCCGAAGTGCTGGAGGCCGAAGCCGCAGGCGAATGGGCGCTGGGGCGCAAGCGGGTGGAAGGCGCGCTGAAAGAGCTGCACCATTTATTGTCTGGGGTCAGCCACCCGCAGCGCGAGCTGGCGCTGGCGCAATTGCAAACCCTGCAAGCCGGCTATCTGCGCTGCCTGGCCGAAGCGCGCCAGCCGCGCCCCACGCCGTGCGCGCGGCTGGGCGGGCTGGCGCAGCAGCTCAGCCGCCACGAGATCGAAGGCCTGCGCGGCTGGGGCGCGTCGCCAGGGCGGGTGATGGTCAGCCGTGGCCGGCTGGTGTTTCCGGGCCTGCGCTTTGGTCAGGTGTTTATCGGCCCGCAGCCGCCGCGCGGCTGGGAGGTGGACGAAGAACTGCTGCACGCCAACACCAGCATCACCCCGCCGCATCAATATCTGGCGTTTTACCAATGGCTGCGCGATGACTTTGCCGCCGATGTGCTGGTGCACGTCGGCCGGCATTCCACCTATGAATTTTTGCCTGGCAAGGCCGTGGGCCTGGCGGCGGACGACTACCCCAGCTTGATCGCCGACGATTTGCCCAGCGTGTATCCGTATATTGTCGATGGCGTGGGCGAAGGCACGCAGGCCAAACGGCGCGGCCAGGCGGTGATTGTGGACCACCTCACCCCGCCGCTGGCCGCCACGCCGCTGTATGACCGCCTGCTGAACCTGCGCCAGATGGTGGAAAGCTACGAGGCCGCCAGCTCGGACAGCCTGAAGGCGCAAGCCGCGCAGGAAATGCGCGCACAAGTGCAGGCGCTGAACCTGCGCGCCGAGCTGGAAGCCTCGATGGCCGATGTGCTGGAAGTGCGCGGCATTGGCTTTGACGCCGCCGACGATGACCTGCTGGCCCATGAAATCGGCCACTACCTGACCAAGCTGCAAGAAAAATTCATGCCGCACGGCCTGCATGTGTTTGGCCGCCCCTGGTCGGACGCCTCGCTGCAACTGATGCTGGATTCCATGCGCCAGGGCGGGGTGGATGCCGATGCCGCCGCCGGCCCGCTGCGCGATTCGCCCGCCGCAGAAATGGACAGCCTGCTCAACGCCCTGGCCGGCGGCCATGTGCCGCCCGGCAAGGGCAACGACCCCTTGCGCTCGCCCGAGGCGCTGCCCACCGGGCGCAATTTTCATGCGGTGGACGGCGATTTGCTGCCCACCCGCCTGGGCTATGCGCTGGGCGCGCGCATGGCCGCCCGTGCGGCCGATGGCGAAGGCAGCGAAGGGGTGATTCTGTGGGCGTCCGACGCCGTGCGCGACGAAGGCGTGATGGTCGGCTTTGCCCTGGCGCTGATGGGCGCCGAACCGGTCTGGAACGCGCGCGGCATTGTCACCGATGTGCGCCTGCTGCCCGACGCGCGCCGCCGCGATGTGATTGTCACCACCTCCGGCCTGTTTCGTGACCTCTACCCGCACTTGCTGCGGCTGATCGACCGCGCCGGCCGGCTGGCGCTGGCCGCCTCGGCCGCCCCGCTGCGCCAGGCCCACCCCGAGCTGGCCCCGGCGCTGGACGCCGCGCTGGCCCCAGTGCCCGGCGCAGAAGCCGGCGAGCAGCCGCTGGCCGACAACCGGGTGGCGCAACAATGGCTGCGCCGGCTGCGCGCGCTTGCCGCCCAAGGCCAGCCGCTGGCCGACGCCGGCCGCGCGGCGGCGCTGCGCCTGTTTGGCGATGCCCCCGGCGCCTATGGCGCGGGCGTCAACCGGCTGACCGAACGCTCGGCCGCCTGGCGCGAGCGCGACGAGCTGGCGCGCGCCTACCGGCTGCGCATGGGCCACGGCTACGGCCTGGACGCCGACGGCGAAGCCAGCCACGCCGCCCTGGACGCCGCGCTGGACGGCATTGCCCGCACCTACCACGGCCGCGCCAGCCATCTGTACGGCTTATTGGACAATAACGATGCCTTTGATTATCTGGGCGGGCTGTCGCTGGCGGTGGAAAGCCGGGTGGGCGCGCCGCCGCAAGCCTGGATTTTGCAACACGCCGACCCCGGTCGCGCCGGGTTGGAGCCGCTGGCCTCGGCGCTGCTGGGCGAACTGCGCGGGCGCTTTCTCAACCCGGCCTGGCTGCGCCCGCTGATGGCGCACGGCTATGCCGGCGCGCGCACCATGGGCCAGGAATTTCTGGAGAACCTCTGGGGCTGGCAAGTCACCCGCCCCGACCTGGTGCAAAGCTGGGCCTGGGACGAGGTGAAATCCGTGTACTTTGACGACGCCCACCAACTGGGCTTGCCGCGCTTTCTGGCCGAAGGCCACAACGCCCACGCCAAGGCGCATATGCTGGCCATCATGATGGTGGCCGCCCAGCGCGGCTACTGGCGCGCCGACGCCGACAGCGTGCGTCGCCTGGGCGGCGAGCTGGCCCAACTGGTGGCGCGCAACGGCCTGCCCGGCAGCGGCCACACCAGCCCGCATCACCCCATGTGGGCCTGGCTGGCCGAACAATTATCCGCCGACGACGCCCAGGCGCTGCAAGGCGCGCTCAGCAGCGCGCGCGGCGCCGACAGCAGCGCAGGCGAAACGCCCACCCCGTCCGCCGCCGCCTTGCCGCGCGCCGCCCACACGCCCACCCCGCGCGGCGCGCGCCCGCAGGCCAGCGCCGCCGACGCCCCCGCACCGCTCAACCCGCCGCGCTGGCGCGAACTGCGTCTGAGCCCGCCGCCGGCTGCGCCCGTGTTTGATGCGCCTTGGGCCTGGCTGGCCGGCCTTGGCGCGCTGTTGCTGGCGTTGGGCCTGTGGCGCGGCCTGCGCTCCCCTCATCCTGTTTGACTTCGGAGAACCCACACAATGCTATCCCTGGATTGGCTGCACGCCATGGTGTCTTATCTGCTGCCCCCGGCCCTGTGGGCCCTGCTGCTGGCCTGCGCCGTGGCGGTGTTTGATCTAGCGGTGGCGCTGGGCGAGCGCCTGCGCGGCCTGCGTCAGTTGCGCGCCGCCGGCCAGCCGCAACACGCGCTGGCGCTGGCGCGCCGCCGACTGGAGCGCGCCGACCTGCTGGCCCGCCTGCCGCCCATGCTCGGCCTGATGGCCACCATCATCCCGCTGGGGCCGGGCCTGGCCGCGCTGGGCCAAGGCCAACCTGCCCTGCTGGCCAGCGCCATCACCACCGCTTTTGACGCCACCGTGCTCGGCCTGGCCGCCGGCATGGTGGGTCTGGTGCTGGGCAAACTGCGCCGCCGCTGGTACGAAGAATTGCTGGAGGAGATGGCATGAAACCGCGCCTGCAACTGTATCGCCGGCTGGACGCCGCGCTGGGCGACGAACACGAAGACCCGCGCGCCAGCCTGGTGAACCTGGTGGACGTGATGCTGGTGTTCGCCTGCGGCCTGCTGGCCGCGCTGACCGCCAGCCAACCCAGTGCGCTCAGCCGGCCGCAGCCCGTCGAAAAAGGCCGGGAAATCGCCCAACCCGAACACGCCCCCGGCCCAGGCGCCGGCTATGACCGCGTGGGCGAAGTTTTTCGCGATCCGGTCAGCGGCAAGTTGGTGTTGATTGAAGCGCCGCGCACGGACAAACCATAGCCGGTGTGAACCGGCCGCGTTGGGGGAAGCTGGGGATGGCGGCGGCTTGGCCTGACCGCCATCCGGGCAAAGCAGGGTTCAGTGCCGGGTGTCGCCAAACACCTCGTCCAGCGACGCGGCATCCAGCACCCGGTCGCCCCAGGTTTCCAACTGGGCAGGCGTGGCGGCGGCAAGTCTGGCCTGCTGGGCGGCGGACAATTCGCCAAAACGACGAGTGAGTTGGCGTTGCAACAACAAGGCTTCGCCCAACTGCATGCCTTGTTGCATCCCCTGTTGAATCCCTCGCTGCATGCCTTGTTGAATCCCCTGCTGCATCCCCCTGGCAATCGCCTGGGCTTCCCAGCGGTCGATATTGGTTTCCAGCATATTGATTCCTCTCGTCAGCTCGTCTGCGTCAGGGGTGTTCAATCCCGGCATTCTGG
>ERZ650302.1856-NODE-1856-length-11585-cov-16.555074_pt1 | contig 11585 bp, 8 predicted proteins | sample MGYA00376238_ERZ650302 | MGnify/ENA primary metagenome ERZ650302 (study PRJEB26733, sample SAMN07839298) | wastewater metagenome | biome: urban; feature: wastewater treatment plant; material: waste water | place: USA: North Carolina | collected 2016-04-28 ... | reverse complement strand
ATTCATGGTTTTGTTTTTGAGCAAATTTTACAAAATCTAAAATTGGATTTAAATACTCGTCTAATGTTTTTTTATGTGAATTTGCATTATATGAGTTTATTGAAAAATTGATTTGTTTGATTGTTGGATTTAACAAAGCCTCATAATGTTTATCATTTATATTATTTGCTGTTGTTGTAATATTTACCTTTAACTCATGTTTTAAACTGATATTTAAATATTCATTTAGATTTGTTAAAACCAAAGGGTCACCAACGATATGATAAGCCAACTCTTTTGTGTATAGTTTTAATTGAGCATTTAAATCATCAAATTTATCTAAACTCATAGTTCCATTTGGAAGTATTTTGGGAGGACAAAATGTACATTTTAAATTACAAATATTTGTGATTTCGATATGCACTTTTTTAAATTTTTTTATAATATTTCCTTTTGGAATTTTCGAAATTGTATCTAATAATTTATAAAAACTAAACTTAGGCTAACGCTACTTTAATTATAATCCCAAGACTAATAAAAAAGGCGAAAAAATGGAAATGATTTTAAATGAAAATGATTTAGTTGTAGGTGCAAGATTTGAAAATGGAACTATTCAAGATTATATTGATGAAAACAAAACCTATGGACTAATTAGAATTGAAGACTCAACTGCAAATTGGTTTTTATTCAATAAAGACGAAAGTGAAGATGATTTACAAAAACTATACAAACAAATTTTGAAAGATGAACACTTTATACAAGATGATTTTGGTGAAGAAATTGTAGTTTTTAATAAAACAGGAAATAAATCTTTTGAAGATTTCATAAAAAAAATTGATGAATATCTAGGTGATGAATTAGGAAGTTTTATTTAAAACGAAATATAAAGAAATTTTGATGATATAATCTACTAATGTGATTGTTTTATAAACTAAGATAAAAGAAGTATTTATGAAAAACTTATTCCAACTTTTTATTTTCTTAATTCTACTTCATAATAACTTTTTATTTGCGACAACACAAATAAATGATTTAGAAAAAGTAACTTTACAACTTGAATGGAAACATCAATTTGAATTTGCAGGTTTTTACGCCGCAATTGAAAAAGGATATTATAAAGATATTGGTCTTGAAGTTGAAATAAAAGAATTTAAAGAAGATATAGATATAACACAAGAAGTCTTAAGTGGCAATGCAACTTTTGGAATATCTTCATCTGCTTTAATTTTAGAAAAACTAAATAAGAAACCAGTTGTTCTAATAGCATCCTATTTTAAACAAAATGCCCTTGCACTTATTACAAAACCTGAAATAAAAACTCCAGCTGATTTAAAAGATAAAAAAATATTAGCCCTTGATTGGGAGATGAAACATACAAGCTTAGGAGTTATGTTAAAAGATTTTAATATAACTCAAAATGATTATACTTTAGTAAATCATGATTTTAAAATAGATAAATTTGTAAATGGTGAAGTTGATGCAATGAGCGTTTTTATTACTTCCCAGACTTATGAACTTGATAAACTAGGAATAAATTATAATATTCTAAACCCTGCAAATTTTGGAATTTATTCTTATGATGTTGAGTTATTTACAAGCCAAGATGTTGTAAATTCTAATCCTGAAAAAGTTAAAAAATTTGTAGAAGCAACAAATAAAGGTTGGGAGTATGCTTTTAAAAATAAAGAAGAGATTGTTGAATTAATTTATAATAAATATAGCCAAAGAAAAACCAAAGACTCCCTATTATTTGAAGCAAAACAAACTGAACAAATATTCAAAACAAATGTGTTCAAAATTGGAGCGATTGCTCCTGAATTAATAAAATTAAATGCACAAATGTATACAAAATTAGGTTTGGTGGATAAAACTACTAATCTTAATGAAATGTTATTAGATTATTACATTGATAATAAACACAAAAATGAAAGTATATTTACAGAAGAAGAAAAAGAGTTTTTGAGAAAAACTCCCATATTAAAAGTACACAATGAATCAGATTGGGCGCCTTTTAATTTTAATCAAAATGGTAAAGCAAGTGGATATTCAATAGATTATATGAATTTATTAGCTTCAAAAATAGGTTTAAGTGTTGATTATATTTCAGGCTATACTTGGAATGATTTTATTCAACTGATAAAAGAAAACAAAATTGATGTTATGTTAAATATCTCAAAAACTATTGATAGAGAAAAATATCTAAACTTTACAAGCCCTTATTCAAAAACAGTTGATACTATTTTTGTAAGAAAAAATATGAATAATTTTAAAAGTTTGGATGATTTTAATGGAAAAACAATTGCTGTTGTAAAAGGTTTTTATGAAGAAGAATTATTAAATAGATATTATCCACATATAAATCTTGTATTTGTAAACAATTCGTTTGAAGGATTAGAAAAAGTTGCTTTTGAAAAAATTGATGGATTTATTGATAATTTTTCAGTTGGAAACTATATTATTGAGAATAATCTAATCACAAATTTAAAACCTGCTTTTGAGATAAGAGATGGATATTTTAGCCTAGATTTACGTTTAGCCACAAATAAAAACAATACAATTTTAAATTCTATTTTAGAAAAAGGAAAAAATTTAATAACAAAAGAAGAGTTAGTTGAATTAAAAAGAAAATGGATAAATATAAATAATAATGAATCTTTAAGTACTATTCCTTTGAGTATAGAAGAAGAGAACTATTTAAAAAATAAAAAAACTATCACAATGTGTGTTGACCCTGACTGGGAACCTTTTGAAGTACTTGATAAAAAAGGAAAACATATTGGAATTGCAGCAGATATTATAAAATTAATTACTACTAAATTAGGGATTCAAATAGATGTAATTCCTACTAAATCTTGGGAAGAGAGTATTGAGTTTTCAAAAGCAAAAAAATGTGAAATTATGAGTTTTCTAAATCAGACGCCCAAAAGAGATATTTGGCTTAATTTTACAAATCCCATTTTTTCTGATCCAAATGTAATAATAGGTAGAATTGAAAATAGTTCAATAGATGATTTATCAAAAATTAAAGCCTCTATTGCTATTCCACGAGGAACAGCAATGTATGAAAGATTTGAAAAAGATTTTCCTAATCTTATAATAATTCCTGTAAATTCTGAAGATGAAGCATTTAAATTGGTTGAAGAAAAGAAAGCAGATTTAACTGTGCGTTCAATGATTATTTCAGCATACACAATAAAAGAAAAAGGATATTTTAATCTTAAAATTATAAATCAACCAAAAAATTATGATAATCATTTAAAAATGGGGATTATTAAAGATGAACCCATATTGTTAGAAATTCTAAATAAAGCTGTTAACACTCTTACAAAAGATGATATTCAAAATATTGTCAATAAATGGATTACGATTAAATATGAAAAAGCTGAGGATTATACTTATTTATGGATAGTTATTACACTTTTTTCTATTATTTCAATACTCTTTTTATATAGACAATATTTATTAAAACATACTAACAATATTCTTCAAAGTGAAGTTTTTAAAAGAACAGATGAATTAAATAAACTAAATTTATCACTTGAATTAAGAGTAAAAAATGAAATTGAAAAAAATAAAATCTTTCAAGAAAAACTTTTTAAAGCAGATAAACTCGCATCAATGGGAGAGATGATGAGTAATATTGCTCACCAATGGAGACAACCTTTATCTGTAATTTCAACTGTTGCCACAGGAGTAAAAATACAAAAAGAGTTTGGAACATTAAAAGATGAAGAAATAATTAATGATATGGAATTAATCAATAAAAATGCACAATATTTATCTGAAACAATAAATGACTTTAGAAATTTTATCAAAGGTGATAGAATAATCAAAACCTATGATTTATCAAACACAATTAATAATTTCTTACATATCATAGAATCTAGTATAAAAAAAGATAATATTCAAGTTATTATTGATTTAGAAAAAGATATAAAAATTGATGGTTATCCAAATGAATTAATTCAATGTTTAATTAATATTTTTAACAATTCAAAAGATGCACTAGAAGAAATAAAACAAGAAAATCCCCTAATTTTCATAAGCACATTATCACAAGAAAATAGTGTACGAATAAGTATGAAAGATAATGCAGGAGGAATTCCAGAAAATATAATATCAAAAATCTATGACCCATATTTTACAACTAAACATCAATCACAAGGTACAGGACTTGGATTACATATGACTTACAAACTTATAAATGAAGGAATGCACGGAAAAATTGAAGCAAAAAATGTTGAATATATATATGAAAATAAAACTTATAAAGGTGTTGAATTTGAAATTATTTTAGATAAATAAGTTTTTATTTTTCAAAGGAAATATTCTTCCAAAAAAAGTCTGAGTCTTAAAGAAATCGGACTTTTATCTACTCAGTTATAACCCTATTTTTAAACTTCATTTGACAAATTGAAACAAATAATAAGAAAATAATGAAATATTTAAGTATAAGTAAATTTAATTATATGTAGAATTCACTATTGTATATATTATATGTATTTGTATATAAATTATATATCACCTATAAAATAAGTGATATTATTTGTCACTCTTATGCTACTTTTTAATTGTACGATTTCAATAGTAAAAGGTATGTATTTAAATAAGTATTTATAGTGTTATTAAAAGAATAAAAGGGAAAAAGATGTTAGAAAATCTTAAAACTAGATCAAAGTTGATACTATTGTCATTTGTTGCAATTATTGCATTGTTACTAATGGGAATATTTAGTATTACTGAATTAAAACAAGTTAATCATGGTTTAGAAACTGTTTATAATGATAGAATTGTTCCTCTAGAACAGTTAAAAATTATTGCTGATGAATATGCAGTTAATATTGTTGATACAACTCATAAAACAAGAAATGGTAATTTAAGTTTTAATAAATGTATTGAAAATATCAATTCTGCTGAATCTAAAATTAAGAATAATTGGCAAGCTTTTATGTCTACAAGTTTAACAAAAGAGGAAGAAGTATTAGCTAAAGATGCACAAAAATTAATGTTAACAGGTGATGAAATTGTTAAAAAAATTAAAATGGGATGTGAAAGTAAAGATTTAAATTTAATTACTAAAATTTCAATTGATGAAATGTATCCTAAAATTGACCCTATTGGAGATAAAATCTCTGCATTAATATCTTTACAATTAGAAGTCGCTAAACAAGAGACAGAAAATGCTTATAACATTTATCAAACAAGTAAAACTATAATTACTGCAACTATATTAATTTCTCTAATTATTATTTCACTTTTATCTTATTTTATTATTGCAGATATTACAGGGAAATTAGTTAATTTTAAAAATGGTTTAATATCATTTTTTGCATATTTGAATAGAGAAACAACAAAAGTTGAATTAATTAAAATAACTTCACTAGATGAGTTTGGAGATATGGCAAAAGTTGTTAATGAAAACATTGAAAAGACTCAAAAAGGAATTGAAGAAGATAGAAAATTAATTGATGAAACAATAGCTGTATTAGGTGAATTTGAGCAAGGAGATTTATCACAAAGATTAAATATTAGTGTTTCAAATCCAGCACTAATGGAGCTAAAAAGTGTTTTAAATAATATGGCAACTAATTTAGAATCTAATATTAATAATGTACTTCATACACTAGAAGAGTATTCAAAATATCATTACTTAAATAAAACATCAACAAAAGATATAAAAGAGCATCTTTTAAAACTTGCAAATGGGGTAAATATTCTTGGTGATTCAATAACTGAAATGCTTGTAGAAAATAAATCTAATGGTTTAACTTTAGATAAAAGTTCAAATATTTTACTTACAAATGTGGATAAATTAAATATTAGTTCAAACGAAGCAGCAGCAAGCCTTGAAGAAACTGCAGCAGCGATTGAGCAAATTACCTCAAATATTAGAAATACAACTGAAAATATTGCAAAAATGTCAACTTTTTCAAATCTAGTAACTGTATCTGCACAAGATGGAGAAAACCTTGCAAACGAGACAACTGTTGCAATGGATGAAATAAATGTTCAAGTTAATCTAATTACAGATGCAATTAGTATAATTGACCAGATCGCATTCCAAACAAATATTCTTTCATTAAATGCTGCTGTTGAAGCTGCAACTGCTGGAGAAGCTGGACGTGGATTTGCAGTTGTTGCAGCAGAAGTAAGAAATCTTGCATCAAGAAGTGCAGAAGCTGCTAAAGAGATAAAAAACATAGTAGAAAATGCAACTTCAAAAGCAAATCAAGGTAAAAAAATTGCAAGTAATATGATAGAAGGATATAAAGAATTAAATCAAAATATTACAAATACAATAAATTTAATTTCTGATATAGAAATGTCAAGTAAAGAACAACTTTCAGGCATTGAACAAATCAATGATGCTGTAAATCAATTAGATCAACAAACTCAACAAAATGCAGCAATTGCATCACAAACTCATGATGTTGCAGTTATAACTGATGAAATAGCAAAAATTGTAGTTACAAGTGCAAATGCAAAAGAGTTTAAAGGAAAAGATAGTGTATTAGCAAAAGATATAAATATTAACTCAAATGCATCTCACAATGTAAAACCTAATCAAGTATCACATAAAAAAGTTGAACATAAAGTAATTGCAAATAACAAATCTACTGATGATAATGAGTGGGAAAGTTTTTAAAAACTTTCTTACTTATGAACTATATCCAGTAGAAATAGTGTTAACCTCAAACTATAACTTTATCTCAAGTAATTGTCAAATGAAGTTCTAAAGTGGGCAGATAAAAAATCATAAAAAAACTGTTTTTATAGGGAAAATCTAAAATTAGATGAAAATGTTTATTTTATAGTTAAAGAAGAAAAGTATTCTAAAATAACCTTAAATAAAAAAAGCCCAACCTAAAAACTCAAAGAGTCGATAGATTGGGCTTTGTAGCTGGTGGGTGATGAAGGACTCGAACCTTCGACCACTCGGTTATGAGCCGAGTGCTCTAACCAGCTGAGCTAATAACCCATTAATGGCGGACAGTGAGGGATTTGAAGGCTTTTTCAATCTGGTTATATTGAACAGCTTTTGATCAAATATCGATAAATCCGTTTAAAAAACTTACCAACTTAGTAGGTTTCTTAACAAAGATGCTCAATCTGCGTCCTCATTTCGTCCCCATACATTTTTAAGAAACTCATTAAAAATAATGAATATCTGTTTTTAAATTGGATGGGAATTATAGATGAAAGAAGCTTAATTTTTGATAAAAGATAATTTTATTTGATTAAGTTTATATAAATTATTTTACCTTTTATTTAAAAGGTTGAACTTTTTTATACTTCTGATTAGTTTATACATATTACTTATACAGAAAAATTGATTCAAAATAAAATTGTTACATATGTATTAATATTAAGTAGTAACGGAATAATTATTTTATATAATGATTAAATCAAACTACAAAGGCTAATTATATTTTTTAAAATAAATTATCAAAAAAAATTGATTCAATTTTGACTTAAACTCTTAAATATTTTCAATGAGGAAAAGAATGATTACTTTATTAGGATTTAAAAGAAATTTTGTGCCAATGTTTATATAGGGAAAATAGAATGGAAGAAATAATTTTTAAACTGGGCAAAAGATATTGGTGTACATACACTGCAATGGGTTAAAAAAGAGTTTGAGAAAGTTGTACATGCGCCAAATGCATATAGAAAACTCAATGCTGTTTTAAGTATGGCAAAAACTTATGGAAAAGCTGAATTAGAGTTTGCATTAGAATATTCAATAACACATAATATAAGTGCAACGGCATCAATAAAATCTATTTTAGATAAGAAATTATATTTGCAAAAGCCTGCAAATAATAATGTTGTATCAATAAATATACTTAATAACCATGAATATCTTCGTGGGAATATTTATAAATAAAAATCATAAACAATAATAAAAGGAAAGTAAAAAATGAATCATACAACAGTTATAAATAAAATCACAGACTTAGGATATAAAGGTTTTAAAGAAGCATATCTTAGACAAATAGAAGATATAAATTATCATGATCTTTCATTCGAAGATAGATTGTATCAACTATTAGAAGCACAAGATATTTTTTTAAATAATAAAAGAACAGCAATGAATTTAAAGCTTTCAAGAATAAAAGATAAACTTGCTGCTATTGAACTAATTGATTATGATCCAAAAAGAAAAATTAATAAGGCTCAAATTTTATCACTTGCATCAATGGACTTTATTCGTTCTCATCAGAATTTAATAATAAATGGAAAAACAGGTTCCGGAAAAAGTAATTTAGCCCAAGCTTTGGGAATTAGAGCTATTCAAGATGGCTTTACAGTGTATTATATAAGAACCGCTACTCTTCTTGAAGATATAAAACATTCAAGGATAGATGGAACATATACAAATCTAGTAAAAAGATTTGCAAGATATAAACTTCTTATCTTAGATGATTTCGGAGTATCTGCAATTTCTGTTGATGATGCTACAAATTTATTTGAAATAATAGAAGCTAGAAATCAACTATGCTCAACAATTATCACTTCACAACTTCCAGTAAAAGATTGGTATGGGTATTTACAAAATAATACAGTAGCAGATGCAATTCTTGATAGAGTTGTACACTCATCACATAGAGTAACTCTAGAAGGTGATTCATTAAGACCTAAATATGGAAAAATTGATGAAAATTATGAGTAATTTTTTATAACACTTGAACACTATGTGATATAATTAAAACCTAGAATTTATTCTTACTAAAAGTGTTCAAGTATTTCTGGAAACACTGTTCAAATACTCCGTTATATGCACTCTATAAGGGAACATATCATCAAGTGTATTAGAAGATATTGGTAAAATGATAACTGTATCTAAAATAGAGTTTTCATCATCTTTTGAAATAATTAAAGCTTTTGTATTTTGTTCTGTAATAACTATATCTTTACAATTAAATTCATTTTTCAACTACATATCCTTCATAATAGTAAGATTGTTCTATTCCTTTGAATATTACTTCTCTATCATCTACTTTATCTGTTAGATTGGCACTTAATAAAAATCTTAGTTCCAAATCATTAATAGGACTTCTCTCCATTGATTGTAAATATAATTCTTTATCTACAAATTGCCAATTAACAACTTGTTTTAGATTTTTCTTTAGCATCATATCAAGCCAAATACGCATGGTTCTTCCATTACCTTCCATAAATGGATGAGCTATATTCATTTCAACATATTTTGCTATTATCTCTTCAAAAGTATTTTCATTCATAGTTTCTATTTTGTTTAAAATCTCTTTTAAATATAAAGAGTTAGCAAATCTAAAATTACCTTTTGAAATATTAAGAATTCTAATTTCTCCAGCAAAATCATATAATTCATCAAAAAGGAATTTATGAATTTGTTGTAATCCTTTTAAAGTTCCAACTTCAAAATTATTTATCTCTTTACTATCAAAAAGTAGATATGCTTTTTCAATACTTAATTTATCAATATTTTTCATGAGTTGTTTTCACTCTCTTTTTCAAAATCTTCATGTTGTTTTAATTTTTTAAGTTTAGCTAATTTTTCATCACGATCAATTTTATCAATCAAAGGTTTAATTTGTTTTTCATATTTAGAAGAAATGAAATATCCTAATGTAATATTTTTTCTTTTATCAACAATTTGAGCAATATGCATACTTTTTATTAATGAAGGTTTATTTTGAATATCTGTAATACCATAGATTAACATTTAGTAATCCTTTATATATAATTATTATATATAGATTATATCTTATAGATAGTTATAAACTAACTAAAATATAAAGAATAATAAATAAATTTTCTTAAAACTCATATAAATTATAACAAATTAAGAATTAGTTTTGAGAATAGTTTTTGAGAATTTAAAAGTATGATTTTATGGAATTTAGTAATTTGCTTTTTTTCATTCTTAAAAACCACCATTTATGAGAAAGAATTTTTATATTAAGAGTTAAATGTTAAATTTTTTTTTAAGTTGAAGAATAATTAAAATTGTTAGTAAAAAGAATCATTTAGTAAGTCAGATTTATTTTAAAAGTTAAATTACATTAGATTAAGCCATATTTAAGAACCGTGGCGCATTTTGTACCTTTATGTAAATATAGCCGTGCGACAAGAAGTCGCTTAATTTGATGTCGGTTAAGCATCGATAAAACATTCTGTTGGTTTTCTCCCTATTTGTTGGTGCATTACTGGTAACGGTAGTGTGTTAAGCAACAAAGACAAGATTTGATAAATTTTAAATGCAATAGAATTTATAGATTGGGAAATTGGATATGGTTAAGAGATTGAACCATTGTTTGACGCTCCGTCAGGGCAAGACAGTGAAACTGCATTGATACACTGTAACCAAAAGGTATAGGGTTAGGATATGGTGTTGGGTCACATACCATACACAGACAATAAAACCCTCGGAGTATAGATGGAACCTAAGTCCAAAGCTAAACAAATTAAGCGGAACTTGGTAAGCCCAATAGGTTGTTATTGTTGAGAGTTCATTTACTTGGAATAATAACAAACTTTTTCGCAAGAAGAAGCGATAATCTAGTGGGTATAGGAGATAAGAGAAAGCGAATGGCTGTATGTAATGTATGACATAGAGGTTCAAACTTTGCCTTATATTGAAAGATAGCAGACTTCTTATTGGTGCTGATGTCAAGGACATTTGTAGTAATTAATTTTTAAAATAGAAAGGTATAAAGTGATAGAAGCTGATAAAAAAGTTATCACCCACATAAACTGGCTAGCCGTTGATTTTGATATTGTAGAGCAGTCAGTAAAGATATTACAGAATCGAATTGTAAAAGCTAAATTAGCAAGTAGAACTAGAATGGTAAAGAAACTCCAATCACTACTTGTGAAATCTTTGAATGCTAGGATACTAGCAGTAAAAAGAGTGAGTGAAAATAAAGGTAAAAATACAGCTGGTGTTGATGGAAAACTTCTTGATACAAATATAAAGAAAAGCAAATATGTTGCTGATTTGAAAATAAAATTACCTGATTATAAATCTATGCCACTCAAACGGATAGAGATTCCTAAAAAGAATGGTAAGTTAAGACCCCTTGGGATTCCAACAATGTTTGATAGAAGTATTCAAGCCCTTTACAAAATAGCACTTGAACCCATAGCTGAAGTAGTAGCAGATAAAAACTCTTATGGGTTTCGTCCAAAAAGAAGCACCCAAGATGCTATGAAACAAGTATGGCTTTGTACATCTAAGAAAAATGGTGGCGAGTGGATATTGGAAGCCGATATCAAAGGGTGCTTTGACAATATAAGCCATCAATGGATGTATGACAATATCCCTCTTGATAATCGACTTCTAAAACAATGGCTCAAATCTGGATTTATTAAAGATGATACTTTGTTTCCTACAGACGCTGGAACACCACAAGGGGGAATTATATCTCCGATACTAGCTAATATGGTACTTGATGGAATTGAAGATATTGTCAAAAACCATAAAGCAAGATTTCAAAAGATGGTAAATGGTGTTATTATATATCGGCACACAAATCGTCTGAATTTTATCCGTTATGCTGATGACTGTGTGCCAAGAAAGCTTGGAACATCTTCGAATGGAGGTGAACTAGTAAGCTATG
>ERZ650302.1855-NODE-1855-length-11593-cov-30.890622_pt1 | contig 11593 bp, 10 predicted proteins | sample MGYA00376238_ERZ650302 | MGnify/ENA primary metagenome ERZ650302 (study PRJEB26733, sample SAMN07839298) | wastewater metagenome | biome: urban; feature: wastewater treatment plant; material: waste water | place: USA: North Carolina | collected 2016-04-28 ... | reverse complement strand
TCAGCGAGCCGTCCATCATCACCGAGCCAAAGCCCAGGTCGATGGCGCCCTGGCAGACCTTGGGCGAAGTGCCGTGGTCCTGGTGCATCACCAGCGGAATGTGGGGGAAGGCTTCGACCGCAGCCTGGATCAGGTGCTTGATGAAGGGCTCACCAGCGTACTTGCGGGCGCCAGCGCTGGCTTGCAGGATGACGGGTGCGCCCACTTCGTCTGCGGCGGCCATCACGGCTTGCACCTGCTCCAGGTTGTTCACGTTGAAAGCGGGGATGCCATAGCCGTTGATAGCGGCATGGTCGAGCAATTCGCGCATGGAGACGAGAGGCATGGTCGTTGGGTCCGTTGAGGGTGGTAGGAGCGCCGCGGCCACCGGGGCCAGGCAATTTTTCAAGCAGCGGTTGGTAACCGCTTGGTAACTCCGCGATTTTACCCGGCTGTGAGCAGGGACTCTCGTGCGAAATCCAGACGGTAGCAGGTGGTGAATGGCGCAGGTGCCGGGGCCTTGCCAAAACGGGCCCGGTGCACCTGCGCCACCCGCGCCACAATTTCATGGCCCAGATGCAGGCTGTCCACCGCGACCGGCGCTGCGGCCACCACATCGCCCGCAGCCACCACGCGCGCGCCGTCATCGCACACCTGCAGCCAGGCACCGTGCTCCCCACCGCCCTCGCCCATCTGCACGGCAATGCGGGTGCGCGCAGGGGTGTGCTTGAGGGCGTTTTCAATCAGGTTGCGCAGCAACAAATCCAGCAGCACCGGATGGCCTCGCACCAAGAGCGCGTCTGGCGCGCTGACTTCCAGCTCGTCGCCCCGCTGCCACGCGGCCTGGGCGTATTCGGCACACGCGTTGCGCGCCAGGGCGGCCAGGTCCACACTGGCCGTGGCGCCGTCCAGTTCGGCACGGCTGGCGCGCGCCAACGCCAGCAGCTGGTTGAGCACATGCCCTGCACGCAGGGCGTCCTGGCGAATGCGGTCCAGCGCTTGCGCCTGCGCCTCGGGCGCCAGCTCGCCCCCCAGCGCACTGGCCTGCAGCGCAATGGACGACAGCGGCGTGCGCAACTCATGCGCCACTTCGTTGGCCAGCCGACGTTCACGGGCCATGGCCGCCTGCTGGCGGTCCAGCAAGGTGTTGATGGAAGCCTCGACCGACTCGAATTCCTTCCAGGCGTTCTGAGAGGCCAGACGCTGGTCTGCCGCGGGGTCCAGCGCAGCCACATCGTCTGACAGGGCGTACAGCGGCTTGAGCCCCCGGCGCAAAGCCAACCCCAGGGCCAACGCCACCACCGGCAGCAGCCACAGGCCAGGCTCGATCATTTGCTCGGCAATGTCCTGGGCCAACTCGTCCCGCTCGCGCACGGCCACCAGCACCATGATTTTGCGGCTGCGATCGGCATTCCACTGCGAAAAACTGCGCCAGGCCACCGGCGGGCTGCCCAGGTTCAGATCGGCAAACCCTTCTGTCTCGTCAAACTTTGGCACCGGCGCCGAACCGCTGGCCGCCACCACGCGGCCTTCTGCGCTCCACTGCACCACGCTCAAGGATTGCTGGTAGTCGTGTGCCTTCAAGCCGGGCAGTGGTGCCCGCTGGGTGGCATGCACCCCCTCGACAGACTCGAACGCCCGCAAATTCAGCAGCAGTGACGCGACGCTGGCCAAATGTCCGTCGGTCAGCTCATCGGCCTCGTGCACACCGGTCTGGTACCCCATGAACACGAAACTGCCCCACACCGCCACCAGCGCCCCCAGCGACCACAGCAACAGGTGCTGCGTCAGCGAAGCGCGGCGCGCTGACGGGACGGCAGCCGGAGCGGTCACGCTGCCTCCTGGGGAATGAAATAGCCCACGCCGCGCATGGTGAGAATGCTGCCGCTGCCCAGCTTGCGCCGCAGGTGGTGGATGTGCACTTCCACGGCATTGCTCTCAATGGCGGCGTCCCAGCTGTACAAACGCTCCTCAATCTGCTGGCGCGACAGCACATGCCCACGCGCCTCCAGCAACACCCGCAGCACAGAAAACTCGCGCGGCGACATTTCCACCAACTGCCCGTGCAGCCGAACGGTGCGGGCGGCGGGATCCAGCTCAATGCCGCCATGGCGGATGGTGGGGGCCGCCCGGCCCGCCGCGCGGCGCAGTAGCGCACGCAGCCGGGCATCCAGCTCGTCAATATCAAAGGGCTTGGCCACGTAGTCGTCGGCGCCCATGTCCAGCCCCGCAATGCGTTGCTGCACCTGGTCGCGCGCGGTCACGATGAGCACCGGTGTAGCCGGGTTGGGCAAGGCTGCGCCCGAGGCGCCCACCGTGGCTGGCGCCGACCGCAAGCGCTGCAACAGAACGCTGCCGTCTGCGTCAGGCAAACCCAGGTCCAGCAGCACGGCGTCAAACCGCTCGGTGCGCAAAGCGCTCCAAGCACTGGCCACATCGCCACACACATCCACGGCATAACCGCGTTGCTGCAGCGTGGTGCGCAGGCCTGCGGCGATGCCTGCATCGTCTTCAATCACCAGGATTCGCATGGCCGGATTGTCACCGCAAGCCGCGGCAAGTCCGCTTCGCGTCCATTAAGACCGGGTTAAGTGCCACCTTTTAACGTCGCGGGTATGCAGCAATCCTCTCTTTCGGGCGCACAACCGCAGTCCATTTCGCAACGCCACACCCTGGTGGTCACCTTGCTTCTCCTGGCAGCCGTGGTGGCCTGGGATGCAGGAGGGCAGGACCTGGCCTGGGCAAACGCCTTTGGAACCCCCTCGGGCTTCCCTTTGCGCGAGCACTGGTTTTTTGTGCAAGTGATGCACGAAGGCGCGCGCCGCATCGGGTGGCTGGTGGTGCTGGCATTGGCGCTGAGCGTGTGGTGGCCCCTGGGGATTCTTCGCCGCCTGGACGCCAGTGAGCGCCTGCAGATGGCCCTCAGCGCCTTGCTGGGCCTGGCTGTGGTGAGCGTCATCAAAAACCTGAGCAACACCAGCTGCCCCTGGGATCTGGCGGAGTTCGGCGGTGTCGCGCGCTACGCCTCGCACTGGGCGCTGGGCGTGATCGATGGCGGGGGCGGCCGCTGCTTCCCCGGCGGCCATGCCTCGGCAGGTTTTGCGTTTGTGGGGGGCTACTTTGCGCTGCGCCGCAAGCAACCCGTTGCGGCACGGTGGTGGCTGGCGGGCGCGGTGCTCATGGGCCTGGTGCTGGGTGGCTCGCAGCAGGTGCGCGGTGCGCATTTCATGAGCCACACCCTGTGGACCGGCTGGCTGTGCTGGACCACCGGCTGGCTGGTGGACTTGGCCGCCGTGGCCCTGCGCCCCCGCATTGCGGCCTTTTTGCACTCTACCCCCGCACCCGTGGCCGATTGACCGGGGCCGAAGCCCCGGTTTTTAACTGGCCACGCAGATCTTGAGCATGTTGGTGCCGCCCGGCGCCCCCATGGGCTCGCCGCAGGTGATGGCGTACACATCGCCCTTTTGCACGATGTTGCGGCTCTTCAAATGGCCTTCGGCCTGCTCCAGCGCCGTGTCACGGTCCGCGCTGGTGTCCATGAGCAGCGGGCGCACGTTGCGGTACATCGCCATCTTGCGCTGCGTCGCCACCTTGGGGGTGAGGGCGTAAATGGGGATGTGGATGCGGTGGCGGCTCATCCACAGGGCCGTGGCACCGCTGTCGGTCATCGCCACGATGGCCTTGGCGCCCAGGTGGTGGGCCGTGAACAGCGCGCCCATGGCAATCGACTGGTCGATGCGGCGGAAGGTCTGGCCGGTGAAATCGGCATCAAGCTGGTGGTCTTCGGCGGCCTCAGCGGCGGCGCAAATCTTGGCCATCTCTTCCACGGTTTCGAGCGGATAGCGCCCGGCGGCTGTTTCGGCGCTCAGCATCACTGCGTCGGTGCCGTCCAGCACGGCGTTGGCCACATCGCTCACCTCGGCGCGGGTGGGCACGGGGTTGGTGATCATGCTCTCCATCATCTGCGTGGCAGTGATGACCACCTTGTCCATGTCGCGCGCCATGCGGATCATCTTCTTTTGCAGCGCAGGCACCGCCGCGTTGCCCACTTCCACGGCCAGGTCGCCACGCGCCACCATGATGCCGTCGCTGGCGCGCAGGATGGCCTCCAGGTGCGGAATGGCCTCGGCGCGCTCGATCTTGGCGATCAGGCCCGGCTTGTGGCGGTATTCGGCAGCGGCCACGTTGCACAGCTGGCGCGCCATTTCCATGTCGGTCGCGTTCTTGGGAAAGCTCACCGCCACGTAGTCGGCCTGAAAGCTCATGGCCGTGCGGATGTCTTCCATGTCCTTGGCCGTGAGGGCGGGAGCCGTGAGCCCACCACCCTGCTTGTTGATGCCCTTGTTGTTGGACAGCTCACCACCCAGCTTGACGGTGGTGTGCACCTCTTCGCCGCGCACCGCATCCACCGTGAGCACGATCAGACCGTCGTTGAGCAGCAGCAGGTCGCCCGCCTTCACGTCGCGGGGCAGCTCCTTGTAGTCCAGGCCCACGCCGTTGATGTCGCCTGGCTCGGTGCGCGAAGCGTCCAGCACGAACTTGGCACCGGGCTCCAGAAACACCTTGCCGTCGGCAAACTTGCCCACACGGATCTTGGGGCCCTGCAGGTCGGCCATGATGGCCACTTCGCGCCCGGCACGCTGGGCGGCAGCGCGCACCGTGGCGGCGCGATCAATGTGGTCTTGCGCCTTGCCATGGCTGAAGTTCAGCCGCACCACGTTGACACCCGCTCGGATCATCGCCTCGAGCAGTTGCGGGTCGCTTGAAGCAGGACCCAGGGTGGCAACGATCTTGGTGGCGCGGCGAGTGGCCATGGCGAGTCTCTTTCGTGTAGATGTAATCGGGTTTCAATTTTCACACGAAACCGGTTACATACCCGTTACCAGAAAACCCTGACACGCCCCTGCGCATCAGCAGCTCTTCGGTGATGCCGCCATACAGCAGCTTGACCGCCAGCGGCATGGCATTGGCAGGGTCGGAGGGCTGGAGCGCTGCAGGCGCCAGCCGGGACAGGAGCCACAGCCATGCGGCACCCGCGACACCGCCCCAGAGTCCGGGCACGAGTTGGGCCCGCAGCGCAGGCCCTGCAGGCTGGCCTGCCATCCAGGAAGACACAGCGGGCGCCCGCAACCCGACGCGGGGCGCCAGCCACACCCCCAGCGCCACGGCCAGCGCCAGAAGCACCGCCGTCTGCAAGCCACTGAGCAGGAGCACAGCCTCCAGCGGCAGGGGCAACAGGGCTTCGTTGACCTTCAGGGTGGGCAGCAGCGCCCAGACCACCGCCACCACCCCGGGCATGCCCAGCAGCCACAAAGCACCGCCCAGCCGCCACTTGCCGGGCTGCGCCGGAGCATGTGCCGTATCAGCACCGGCGGGCTTGTCCACAGCCATGGTTTGGCCCTCGCTCAGCCGCGCATCAAGGCTTCGATGGCATCGGCTTCCACGGGCACATCGCGTGTGATCAGCTCACAACCGGCCTCGGTCACCACGGCATCGTCCTCGATGCGGATGCCAATGTTCCAGAACTGCTCCGGCACGCCCTCGGCGGGGCGCACGTACAGCCCAGGCTCGATGGTCAGCACCATGCCGGGGCGCAGCACGCGGCTGGGGCGGTTGGTGATGGTCTCGCCCGAGAGCGGGTCCTTGCGTTCGCTGGCCTGGCCCACCTCGCCTGGCTCCACGTAGCTGCCGCAGTCGTGCACATCCATGCCCAGCCAGTGGCCGGTGCGGTGCATGTAAAACTGGAAGTAGGCACGTTTTTCGATCACGTCCTGGGCGGTGCCCACCTTGTTCTTGTCCAGCAGCCCCAGGTCGAGCAGGCCCTGCGCCAGCACGGCCACCGTGGCGTCGTGCGGGTCGTTGAAGCGCGCACCGGCCTTGGTGGCTGCGACGGCGGCGTCCTGGCTGGCCAGCACCAGGTCGTACAGCGCGCGCTGCGGGGCGGTGAACTTGCCATTGGCCGGGAAGGTGCGGGTGATGTCGCTGGCGTAGCCGTCCAGCTCGCAGCCTGCGTCAATCAGCACCAGCTCCCCATCGCGCACCGGCGCGGCATCGGCCCGGTAGTGCAGCACGCACGCATTGGCGCCTGCTGCGACGATGGAGCCATAGGCGGGGTATTGCGAGCCGCCTTCGCGGAAGGCGTGCAGCAACTCGGCATCGAGGTGGTATTCACGCACATCCTGCCCGGCACGCAACATGCGGGCAGACCGCTGCATCGCGCGGATATGGGCCTGGGCGCTGATCTGGCTGGCGCGGCGCATGATGTCCAGCTCATGCGCGTCCTTGATGAGGCGCATCTCGTCGAGCAAGGTGCACACATCGCTTTGTTGCGCTGGGCACAGCGCTCCGTAACGCACGCGGGCGCGCACGGCGTTGAGCCAGCCCTCCACCCGCGCCGCCAGGCCCGTGTGCGTGGCGAAGGGGTACCAGACGCAGCTGCGGTTTTCCAGCAGGCGGGGCAGTTGGGCATCCAGCACCGCAGAGGACTGCGCAGCATTCACCCCCAGCGCTTCGGGCGCGGCGGCGGGGCCCAGGCGGTAGCCGTCCCAGATTTCGCGCTCCAGATCCTTGGGCTGGCAAAACAGCGTGCTGTGCCCCTCGGCCGTGAGCACCAGCACTGCACCAGGCTCGGCAAAGCCGGTCAGGTAGTAGAAGTAGCTGTCGTGCCGGTAGATGAAGTCCGTGTCGCGGTTGCGCGGGCGTTCAGGCGCGGTGGGGATGATGGCGATGCCGCCAGCACCCAGCATCGAAGCGAGGCGGGCACGGCGCTGGGCGTAGATGGATTGCGTTGCATTCATGTATACATTTTGAGCCCAACTGGCGCTGCCCCCGATATGTCACAGAGAATCTGCGCCCATTGGTCCAGCGGTTGAAGGCCCTCCGCTGCCTAGCGCCGCAACGCCTCTTTCCATCGATACGCATTCATGCTGAACTTTTTTCTGTCAACTTTCGTGCCCGCGCTCGGGGTGGTGCTCACGGCCGCCCTGCTGATTTACGGCGTTTACTACCGCTGGGTGGATGTGCCCCAGAAGTGGCTGCTGACCCGCGAGGCCCTGGTGGCGCTCATCGTGGTGGCAGGCCTGTGCGATGTGTGGCTGGGCGTGCGCGCCTACCTGTCCCACACGGAAAAGCAGACCTGGCAAGACAGCGCTGCCGTGCGCGCCAGCCGCGAACGCTTCGTGCTGCCCCAGGATTTCCAATACGGCGAACTGCTCATCCCAGCAGGCAGCCTCATCAACCGCACAGACCCCTTTGACCGGGGCGAACCCCACCGCCCCCTGGCCCTGCATGGCCTGGACGCCGTTCGTTTTGCACAGCCGGTGGAGGTGGCTGGCGTGCTGGCGACCGCCTTGCAGGTGGTGCCCATGCGGGTGGAGCTGGCCGACAACCAGCGCATCGGGCCGGTGCACCGCTATGACACGGCCACGCAGACCTGGGTGCCCAACAAGGTCATGCCCACGCTGCAGTGCCGCAAGGGCCAGATCGCCCTGTTCCAGGTGCCGCACATCCCCTACGACCTGCAAGCCGAAGTGGGCAAGCCGCCGCCAGATGGCCCGGACGCCCGTTTTGCGCCCAGCCAGTGGCTGTTTCGCGGTTGCGAAAACGGCCCTGTGACCGTGCAAGCAGCCTACAACGCCGCCCAAGCCGCTGCCACGCCATGACCCTACGCGGCTGGCAACGCGGGGCGCCAGCGGCGTGCCCGTTCAGCGGTTGAGTTCGGCCAGGCGCTCGGGCGTGCCCACATCCGTCCAGCGCCCGGTGTAGAGGGAAGCCCCCACGCGCCCCTGGTCCATGGCGCGGCGCAGCAAGGGGGCCAGCGGGGCGGCCATGCCTGCCGGGTTGCCCGGCGGGATATCGCACCAGGGGGCAGCCAACAACTCGGCGCGCAGCAGCGCGATGGTGCTGTAGGTGTAGCGCGGCGCGGGGTCGTCGGCCGGCAGGTTCAGCGCCAGGCCGGTGGCAGAGAGCCCGAAGTCACCGCGCGGGTTGTGGGCGGGGTTGGGCACCAGCCACAGGTGGGCGAGGTGGCCGCTGGCCTCGAAGGCCTGCACGGCCTGGGCATCGAACACGAAATCGGGCGCAAACACATCGCCTGCGGCCAGCCAGAACACCGGCCCCAGCTGCGGCAGCGCGCGGGCAATGCCGCCTGCGGTTTCCAGCGCCCCGCCAAAGTCCACGCCCTCGTGCGAGTATGAAATTGATAGCTGATGGCGCTTATCCGGTGCGCCCTGCAGGCCAAAATGGCTTGAAAACCGCTCGCTGATCTGCTCCCCCAGCCAGGCTGTGTTGATCACCGCCCGGTCCACCCCCGCCTGCGCCAGCGCCTGCAAATGCCACTGCAGCAGCGGCAGGCCCTGCACCTCCAGCAGCGGCTTGGGGCAGGTGTCGGTCAGGGGGCGCATGCGCTCCCCACGGCCAGCGGCCAGCAGCATGGCGGGCACCTGGTGAACAGGGGCTGCGGTAAGGGTCGAACTCATGGAACAAGGCTTTCGGGCACCGGGCGCAGTTCGCCCCGTTGCAAAGCGTGGCGCTGCACGGTGGTGGCCTCCAGCAGCGCCAGCAGGGCATTCATCAGGGCATGGGCTTTGGCGCTGTGGTCGGCGCCAAAGTTGCACACATACACATCCAGCGTGACGGCGGCCTGCTCGGGCCAGGTGTGCACGCACAGGTGCGACTCGGCCAGCAGCACCGTGGCCGTCACGCCGCCGGGCCCGTGGGCCGTGGCAGGAAAGGTGTGAAAAACCTGCCCCACCGCCTGCAGGCCACTGGCGGCCACGGCATCCAGGCAGGCGCGGCCCAAGGCATCGGCATCGGTGAGCCAATGCGGCGCGCAGCGGCATCCGTGGAGGTCGGCAGTGAGGTGCAATCCATGCATGGGCATGCAATGTAGTGCATCACCTAGTGCATCACCCACCGGGCCTGCCATGCTGCCGCCGCGTGCCGGGCGAAGTGCCCACTGCGGCCCCGGTAAAATAAGCGGTTTCCCTGATCCCCACCCACCAGCACCCCCACAACCCATGGCCAACACCCAGCAATCCCAACAAATGGCCAATGCGATCCGCGCATTGGCCATGGACGCCGTTCAACAAGCCAACTCCGGCCACCCCGGCGCGCCCATGGGCATGGCCGACATGGCCGTGGGCCTGTGGGCTCGCCACCTCAAGCACAACCCCACCAACCCCCAGTGGTTTGACCGCGACCGTTTCGTGCTGAGCAACGGCCACGGCTCGATGCTGATCTATTCGCTGCTGCACCTCACGGGCTACGACCTGCCCATGAGCGAGCTGAAGAACTTCCGCCAGCTGCACAGCAAGACCGCGGGCCACCCCGAAGTGGGCATCACCCCCGGCGTGGAAACCACCACCGGCCCGCTGGGCCAGGGCATCACCAACGCCGTGGGCTTTGCGCTGGCCGAAAAGCTGCTGGCTGCCGAGTTCAACCGCGACGGCCATGCCATCGTTGACCACAACACCTACGCTTTCCTGGGCGACGGCTGCCTGATGGAAGGCATCAGCCAGGAAGCGATTTCGCTGGCAGGCGCCTGGAAGCTGAACAAGCTGATCGCGCTGTACGACGACAACGGCATCTCCATCGACGGCCAGGTGACGCCCTGGTTTGCCGACAACACCGCCCTGCGTTTTGTGTCCGCCGGCTGGAACGTGATCGGCCCCATCGACGGCCACGACGCCGACAAGGTGGCAGACGCCATTGCCGAAGCCAAGAAGCAGACCGAGCGTCCTTCGCTCATCATCTGCAAGACCCACATCGGCAAGGGCAGCCCCAACCGCGCCAACACCGCCAAGGCCCACGGCGAGCCCCTGGGCGCCGAAGAAATCAAGCTCACCCGCGAAGCCCTGGGCTGGACCAGCGAGCCCTTCGTGATTCCTGAAGACGTGTACGCCGGCTGGGACGCCAAGGCCAGCGGCCAGAAGGCCGAAGCCGCCTGGAACGACCGCTTTGCTGCCTACAGCAAGGCTTTCCCCGAGCTGGCTGCCGAATTCACCCGCCGCATGAAGGGCGAGCTGCCTGCCCAGTTTGCCCAGGTGGCCGTGGACACCGTGGTGGCCGCCCACACCAAGGGCGAGACCGTGGCCAGCCGCAAGGCCAGCCAGCTGGCGCTGGAAGCCTTCACCGCCGCCCTGCCCGAGCTGCTGGGCGGCAGCGCCGACCTGACCGGCTCCAACCTCACCAACACCAAGAGCACGCCCAACCTGCGCTTTGACGCGGCGGGCGCCGTGGTCAAGAACGAGGCTGGCGTCGGCGGCCGCCACATCAACTATGGCGTGCGCGAATTCGGCATGGCCGCCATCATGAACGGCGTGGCGCTGCACGGTGGCTTCATCCCCTACGGCGGCACCTTCCTCACGTTCAGCGACTACAGCCGCAACGCCATCCGCATGGCCGCGCTGATGAAGCAGCGTGTGATCCATGTGTTCACGCACGACTCCATCGGCCTGGGCGAAGACGGCCCCACACACCAGTCCATCGAGCATGTAGCCAGCCTGCGCCTGATACCCAACCTGGACGTGTGGCGCCCTGCCGACACGGTGGAAACCGCCGTGGCCTGGAGCGTGGCTCTGTCCAACCGCACCAAGCCCACCGCGCTGGCCCTGTCGCGCCAGAACCTGCAACACCTCTCGGCCGCAGCGCCCAAGCGCGTGCTGGGCGACATCAGCCGTGGCGCGTATGTGCTTTCCGAGCCCGCTGACGTGGGCATCAAGAAGAAGCCCCAGGCCGTGATCATTGCCACCGGCTCTGAAGTGCAACTGGCCCTGAAGGCGCAGCGCCTGCTGGCCGACAAGAAGATCGCCGTGCGCGTGGTCTCCATGCCCAGCACCACCACGTTTGACCGCGAAGACGCCAAGTACAAAAGCAGCGTGCTGCCCGCTGGCGTGCCCCGCGTGGCCGTGGAAATGGGCGTGACCGACGGCTGGTGGAAATACGGCTGCGCCGCCGTGGTCGGCATCGACTGCTACGGCGAATCGGCCCCGGCGGGCGTGCTGTTCAAGCATTTCGGCTTCACCGCCGAGAACGTGGCCGACACCGTGCGTGCCGCGCTGCAGCGCAAGCGCTGACCGTTTCCTGAAGGTTTTTGCGTGCGCGACGATCTGCCCTTGTTCCAAGCCAGCTTGCTGCAGTGCGAGGCCAACCGCGCGCATCCCTATCCCGTGGTTTCACTGTTCAGCGGCGCCATGGGCTTGGACATGGGACTGGAACAGGCGGGCCTGCGTACCGTGGTGGCACAAGACATTGACCCGTGGTGCGTACAAACCATACGCCGCAACGGCCACACGGCGGTACAAGGCGATCTACGCCAGTTGCTGGCCGAGGATCCACAGCTACACGGTTTGCTCGATACCTGCGGGATGCGTGGTCGGGAAATTTTTGCCGTCGTCGGCGGCCCGCCCTGCCAGCCTTTTTCAACGGCCGGCAAACGCATGGGCGTACAAGACCACCGCGGCCAGCTGTACGAAGATTTCGTACAGGTCGTGCGCCAGCTCAAGCCCCGGTTTTTCGTCATGGAGAACGTCAAGGGCTTGGCATCCATGCGCCAGCAACCCGACGACAAGGCATCACCGGCCGTCCTCGACCATATTCTTCAATTGTTTGCCGA
>ERZ650302.1852-NODE-1852-length-11599-cov-9.082814_pt1 | contig 11599 bp, 6 predicted proteins | sample MGYA00376238_ERZ650302 | MGnify/ENA primary metagenome ERZ650302 (study PRJEB26733, sample SAMN07839298) | wastewater metagenome | biome: urban; feature: wastewater treatment plant; material: waste water | place: USA: North Carolina | collected 2016-04-28 ... | reverse complement strand
CTCGCGACAGTCTGCTTGGAAGGCAGAAGCTCTAGCCAACTGAGCTACTCCCGCACTTTAAAAATGATTTTTTTTAAAGGACTGGAATTATAATCGAACAAATATTAAAAAATACTTAATTTTTATTTTATTTCATTAAATTCTTTTTTAATATTTTTGATAAGTAGTTCATCTTTTATTACAATATGTTCTAAAACTCCTGTAATCTCTTGCTCTTCAAATTTAATTCCATTTGGTACTTTTAAACTATGAAGTTGAACTGCACACTGTTTAAAATTTGGTTCAAAAGATTTTGGGTCAAACTCTGCTTTGGTAATAGTATTTATTAATTGTTCATTATAGTGAAAAGGTACAAATATAGAACCAATTCTTATATTTTGAGACTCTTTTACTATGATATTATTTATTCTTCCTCTAATTGAGCTAATATCAATTCTATCTCCATTTGTAACTTGAAGTTTTTTTGCATCAACTGGATTTATTTCAATCCAAGCTTCTGGTGCTAAATCATTTAAAATAGAAATAGTTTTTGTTTTTGTTCTTGTATGCCATTGCTCAACTGTTCTACCAGTATTTAAAACAAGTGGAAAATCCTTATTGCAAGGTTCACTTAGCGATAACCAATCAAGTGCTAGAAGTTTTGCTTTTCCATCATCTGTTGGACATGGCATCTCTTCATCATAAAGCCTTGCTTTTCCCTTTGGATATTTTTCATTACAAGGCCATTGAATTCCACCTAGTTCTTCAATTAATTCATAACTCATTCCTGAATAATCACAAAGTCTTCCAGCACTCACTTTTTTCCACTCATTAAAGGCATCTATTGGATTAGACCAATTTGGGAATAATCTTTCATTTATTCCTTTAAAATATTTTGAAAACTCTATAACTATATGAAAATCACTTTTTGTATTTCCTAATGGCTCAACAGCTTTTTTAGCGTAGTTACATCTTCTTTCACTATTTGTATATGTTCCTTCTTTTTCACTCCAAGTAGCTGCACTAAAAACAACATCAGCAATCATGGAAGTTTCACTTTTAAAGGCATCTTGAACAACCAATAGTTCAAGTTTGTTTAGTGCTTTTTTTAATCTATTTTGATCAGGAAATGAAACCAATGGATTTGTCGCAACAACCCATAAAGCTTTTATTTCACCTCTTTCAATAGCATCAATAATTTGAGGATATGAATATCCTCTTTTTGTTGGAACATCATCAATGGGAACATTTACAAGTGAAGCATATTCTTCTCTATCATAAGAACTTGCGAAGTTTCTATATCCTGGAAGTGATGAGGTAAATCCCGTTTCCCTTGTTCCCATTGCATTACATTGTCCTGTAATTGATAAAGCAGTTGCCCCTTGTCGTCCTAAATTTCCAGTTATTAGTGCTAGGTTACATATTGAGCTTACAGTATCAGTTCCAATAGAGCTTTGATTTACTCCCATTGTCCATGCACTCATAGCTTTTGGTGCTTTGGCATAAACCCTAGCTAATTCATATAAATCTTTTACATCAATTCCAGTTACATTTGCCACATCTTGAGGCTTATAATTTTCAAAAATATGTTTTCTAAACTCTTTATATCCTGAAGTTCTTTCAGCTATAAATTTCTCATTTTCCCAACCTTGCTCCATTATAATGTAACAAAGTCCATTCATAAGTGCTAAATCACTTCTAGGATTTATAGGAACATACATATTAGCCATATTTGCAGTTTTTGAAAATCGTGGATCTACAACTATAATAGTTGGTTTTTTACCAGTTATTTTTTGATTTTTTGCAATATGAAGTTTCAAAATAGGGTGATTATCTGCAATATTTGCACCAATTAGCATTATTACATCTGCATGGGAAAAATCCTCATAAGCACCAACAGGTCCATCACTTCCAAAGGTTTGTTTATATCCCATAACTGCACTTGCCATACATAAAGTTGTATTTCCACAATAGTTATTTGTTTTAAGACCCAATTGAACAAATTTTCCTAAAGTATAAAAATCTTCAGTTAAAAGTTGTCCTGTTGATATAACTCCAATAGAGCCATTTCCATATTTTGCTTGAATATCTTTGAATTTATCACTTGTGGTTTTAAATACTTCATCCCAAGATGAACTTACTAATTGACCATTTTTTTTAATCATTGGAGTTGTAAATCTATTTGAACTTTGAACCATTTCATGTTCACTTAAACCTTTTGGACAAAGTGTACCTTGATTTACTGGATGTTTTGGATCACCTTTTGTATAAACTGGTTTTCCATCTTTTACACCAATATAAAGTCCACAACCAACTCCACAATATCCGCAAGTTGAACGAACCCAAGAAGTAGGGGCTTTTTGTAAAGCAACTTTTCCAAAGGTTTTGTCATTTGTTAGGGCATATTTTTCATTTTTAATATCAACACCTAGAAAATCTTTTAGATTAAAATTTTTAATTTTGTTTAGCATATTAGTTCCTTTGATTCCCCGCAAAAAAGTTTCCAGCAAGTCCAAGAGCTACTGCTGTTTTATAAAATAAAAGTCTTGAAACTATTTCACTTGAAAAAGAGATTATAAGTGAAAGAGTTAAAACAAAAATAGTTGAAGAATAACTTCCACTTGCAAGTAAAAACATTGCAATTAAAGGTAATCCTAAACTACCAATATATAAAGACTTTGTTCTATATTCTGTGTGCTTTTTGAAATTTACTTCATATAGAATTTTTGTTTTATTTAGTTGATAAAAGTTTTTAGTTTTTTCATCTAATGTTTCATAGAAACTTTTCTCTTTTTTTAACTCATCATATTGTAAATAAGCGATAAATAAAGCAAACGGTAAAATAACACTTGCAGTTGAATATTGTTCAGTTAAAACTAAAATTAAAGAAACAAGTAACAATCCAATATATGAAACATTAAAGAATGTTTTTGTAGTCTCTTTTTTATTCCAAGATGGTCTAGCTTTTATTCTATAAATCATAGATTGGGCATAAATTCCATAAATTCCAATGGCTAAAACAGCTAATTCAATGATAAATCTAAAAATTTGATTTGCTTCAAAGAAAAATAGAACAATTAATAATGTTAATCCTAAAGCATATAATCCCAAAGCTAAAGCTTCTCTACTTAACCATGAAGTTTTAATATTTTTCATAGCAGTATATGCCAAAATAGGGCGACCTAAATGAAGTGCAGATAAAGGCAATCCAATTGCTGTTGGTAAAAATACTGCAATTATCATCCAAAGAGTCGGAATAGCTAAATTAAATCCCAAAATATTTAATAATTCAGTTAAAACAAGAGTTGTAAATCCACCTAAAGATATTTGAGTTAAAACAGTCATAAATACTAAAGGCCACTCACTATGGTTTGGTTTTATAATATGTGCATCAGCTGGTGTCATATCATCAGTTTCATCTATTGTATATCTTGTTGTTGGTTTTGTAATATCAATATCTGGAAGATTTGGAGCAATTCCTGATTCTTGCATATCTTTTTCTAACCAATCTTTTACATTTACAATTTCTATTGCAATTGCTCCAGATGGACACGCTTGAACACAAGCAGGAGTTTGACCAACTTCAAGTTTTTCATGGCACATATGACATTTTGTAACTATTCCCCTATCTTTATTAAATACAGGAACTTCGTAAGGGCAATTCCAAGTACAATATTGACAACCAATACAAGTATCATCATCATGAAAAACTATTCCATTATCAAATTTTATGTAAGATTCAGTTGGACAACCTATTAGACATTCAGGCTCAAGGCAATGATTACATGACATTGAGTTAAAGTGATTTTTTACATTTGGGAAAATCCCACTTTGAGTTTCTCCAACTCTTCTCCATTTTACATCTGCACTATTGTTGTTTTGTTCATTACATGCAACTTCACAACAGTGACATCCAATACAAGCAGTTGCATCAAAGTGAAATCTATATTGTTCTCCAACTTTTGGTTTTGGTATATCAATACTATAATTTCCACATTGCATAGAAGTTTCAGCCTTATGTGTGATAAAACTTTCGAGAGGTGTTTGTTCGTTTGTGCTCATTTTTATACTTCATATTAATATTTAATACAGTAGTTTATCATTTAAATAATGTAAATTTAAAATAAAAATGAATATATAATATACAATAATAGCAGTTTTTGCATCATTGTATATTATATTTAATGTTTTTTTAAGATTAATTAGATTTTTTCTATTTTTACTGCACTATGATTATAATCAGGTTGCATTGAATCTCTATCATATAAATCATGTGTTAGATAATTTATATTTCTATTACTAACAGGAATAAAAATAGTGTCAACTCTTATATCTTCTGTTAATATAGCTTTTGATTCTATTTCACCTCTGATTGAAGAAATTTTGATTTTATCTCCATCTTTTATCCCAAATTGTTTTGCATTAATTGGATGAATCTCACAAAAATTTAACTCTTTATATTTTAAAAGGGTTCTTGGAAGATTTGTTTTTGTTCCACTATGCCATTGGTCTCTGGTTCTTCCAGTTAAAAGTGTAAGTGGATATTTTAGATTTGTTTTTTCACTTAGAAGTTTGTTTTCTACGAAAAATAGATTAGCTTTTTTATCTTTAGTGAAGAATTCTCTATCTTCTCTTATCTTTTCTCCCCATACAAAAGGCTTTGATGATAAACTATCATAAGATGTTTCATAAATATTTAGATGAGGATTTAGTTTTGTCATCTCTTGATACTCTTCAAAAATCTCTTTTGGTGATGAAAAATTAAAGGCTTCTTTATGTCCTAGTTTTTGTCCAATTAATTGAAAAATTTCCCAATCAGGTTTACAATCAATTGAAATTCTTGTTAGTTTTTCTTGCTTTGTAATAGTTCTATCTAGGTTCGTTTGTGTTCCTTCTTTTTCTCCCCAAGGAGCTGCTGGAAGCCTAATATGTGCAAATTTTGCAGTTTCTGAATTTTCATAGGCATTAATTTCTACTACAAATGGAATCTTTTTCATAAGTTCTTCCATTTTATTTCTATTTGGAAGATGATAAATCGGGTCTGTATGACAAATAATCAAAACTTCAAGATTTACTTCAAGCATTTGAGTAGCAGTAAGTCCTGGAATACTTGAAACTTTTGTTGTTTTCCAAAATTCATTTACTTTTTTAATTGACTCTTTTTCAAAGCCTAAATGAACAGCTAACATTGTAGAAAGTCCACCAACTTCCCTTCCACCCATTGCATTTGGCTGACCTGTCAGTGAAAAAGGACCATTTCCTTTTGTAAATATTTTTCCAGTTAAAAGGTGGGTATTTATGATTGAAAGATTTTTATCAACACCTTGTGATGATTGGTTTATTCCCATTGTCCAAGCTGTAATAATATTTTGATTCTCTTTATACATTTCCCAAAAAATTTCAAATTGTTCAGGACTTAAACCTGTTCTTTTTAACATCTTTGTAACAGGAATTCTTTTAAATTTGTTTTTTAATAAATCGTAGTTGTTTACTTTTTCTTCTACAAATTTTTCATCAACTAAACCTTCATCGATAATTCTTTTTGAAACAAGATTAAAAAAGTCAATATCACTTCCTGGTTTTATTGGAAGATGTAAATCAGCAATTTTCGCAGTATCTGTAAATCTAGGGTCAATTACGATGATTTTTAAACCTTGTTTTTTTGCAACTTTAATTCTATTGTGGAAAACAACATGGGCTTCAGCTGTATTTGCACCAACTAAAATAAGTAAATTTGCATCAAATATATCGTTCATTCGAACTGGAACATAATCAATACCAATAGATTTTTTATACGCTACAACAGCACTTGCCATACAGGTTCTACTATTTGTATCAACATTGTTTGTTCCAATAAAACCTTTCATTAGTTTATTTGCAACATAATAATCTTCTGTTAAAAGCTGACCTGATAGATAAAATCCTACTTTTTCTTTTGGAGAGGTTGCAATTTTTGTAGCAATTTTATTTATTGTATTACTCCAAGTTGAAACTTTATACTCTTCTTCTAAAGTCTCTCTTAAAAGAGGTCTTAAAAGTCTAGTCGGTGTTTGAATACTTACAAGTTCTGAAACACCTTTAGAACAAAGTTTTCCTTCATTTGTTGGATATGTAACATCTCCTAATAACTTGTTTTCTTCAAATTCTAACCCACAACCTACACCACAATAACCACAAACTGACCTTATCATTACTTTCCTATCAATTACAAATTTCTATTTTTCTAATTATATACAAAATTTAATGTAATTATAAGAAAAACTATATATTTTATAAACAGTTTTATCTAAAAATATAAGCGAAAAGTATACAGTTAATTATAAATGATATAATAAACCCAATTCTTAAGCTTTGCATAGGATTTTTTTCAAAAAATGGAGTGTTTTCACTGAAAAATGGTTTAACTTTCTCTGGATGTTCAAGTTCAAATTTCAAATGAGAATAATTTGAGTATCTTGAATCTTCTTTTACACTAATTGCTCTTAAAATCAATGTATCAAGCCAAGATGGAATATTTTTATTTAATGCTTTAGCTCTTTTTGCTGTTCCAAAATTTGGATTTTGAAAAGGTTCTATCTCTCCATAAGGATAATTTCCTGTTAATGCCTGATATAAAGTTACACCCATAGAAAAAATCTCTGTTTTTTCATTTATGGCACTTCCTGTAAATCTTTCAGGAGCTAAATAAGATGGAGTTCCTGCTTTGTTTGCGATAGAAAATACTTCGGTGATTGAGCCAAAATCAATTATTTTGAATATTTTTTTCCCATCTCTTTGTATTACGATTATATTTTCTGGTTTTATATCTCCATGAACAAGATTAAATTTTAAAAGATATTCACCCATTGAAACAAGAGTTTTTGCTAAGCTTATTGTTTCATCAACTGATAAATTTCTTTTTTTCAAATATTGTTTTAGATTTATTCCATCAAGTTTTGTCATAAGATAGTATCTTGCACTTCTTTGTTTAGGAACAAATGATTTTGGAAAAAATCCTGCTTTTAATCTTTTTGCATTCCAAACTTCTTTTACATATAAATCTAAAATTTTTTCATTTTCTATGGCTTCATAAGGTGCAAATTTTATAACAAATTCTTGATTGTTTTTTTTGCAAATCCAAGTTCTATCATTTTGAATAAGAGATAAAGTAAGCTCATAACCATCTATAATATCGCCTTTTTTAAGTTTTTCAGGAATTTCAAGATTTAGATTTTTCATAATCTCAACTTGGTCTGCTTCTAAAATTTCTAAAATAACGGCTGTTGTATCATCTGGAAGATTATCTTCAACTAAAGTACTAGCTTTTTTTACTATTTGATACGCACCATTAGGGATGTTTTTTAATAAAACATTATCACTCATAAGTGAATATAAACCATCACTACACATAAGAATTTTGTCATCTTTTTGAATGGCATTCTCAAAATAAAATATATCTACAGTTTCACTAATTCCTACTGCATTTGATAAAACACTTGCCATTCCATCTTCGTTGTGGTCATGAGAAAGCTGATTTAGTTTATTATCTCTTAATAAATAGATTCTACTATCTCCTGCGTTTGCAGCATAAAGACGATTTCCTTTTATAACACAAACGGTTACAGTTGTAGCATATTCAGGTCTTTCGTATTCTTGAATAGATTGGGCATATAAAATTGAGTTGATTGAAGTAATAAACTCTTTTATTGCTTTTTCAATACTCCAAGCTTTTGGAAGATTTTTAAAGTTGTTTATTAGATGAAGTGTAACTTTTTTGGCTGCAAGTGCGCCTTCTTGCGCACTTCCAACTCCATCACAAACAACTGCAATTGTCATATCATCAAGTTGTTTAACTTCATAAAAATCATCACCTGTTAACTCTTTTCTTTTTGCAAGACTAAAACCAGAAGTTTTGATATTATTTTTACTCATTTAAACACCCTTTGATATATTAAAAATTAGATTCTTCCACCAGCACTTATTCCCCAAGTAGTTCTCCATCTTGTTTTTACAAGTGAAATCCCTAAAATGGCAATAAATACAACAGTAGCAAAAATTATAAATCCAGCTGCATATCCATCAAATGCACCTTTTGACCAACCAAAAGTTTTGATAATCGCAGTTCCTCCAAGACCTCCTGCACATCCAATGATTCCTGTCATAATCCCAATATCTTTTCCAAATCTTTGAGGAACAAGTTGGAAAACAGCACCATTTGCCATTCCAAGGTGAGCCATTATTAGGAATAATACAAAAATTGCAACATAAAATGGAAGAGTGTAAGTAGCACTAATTATAGCTAATAAACAAACAACCCCATAAAAGAAATATAGAGATTTAATTCCACCTAATTTATCAGCAATTGCTCCACCAACTGGTCTTAAAATTGCTCCTGCAAAAATACATAAAGCCCCAAAATATCCAGCAGTTACCATAACATTTGGTTCAGCTAAAATATCAAGACCAAAAGTAGTCATTTCAGCTTTATATGTACTCATTAAATATACTTTCATATATCCAGCAAATCCTACAAACCCACCAAAACTAATAGAATAAAATAGACAAAACCACCAAGTATCTTTATCTTTTAATAGTTTTCCATAATCTTTTAATTTTTTTGGATTAGCTTTATAAACATCAGATGGTGCATCTTTTGCCATGAAAAAATAAACAATAAAAATGAATAAAGATAATACAGCTCCAACTAAAAATACAGATTGCCATCCCCAAATTTCTGCAATTTTTGGTGCAAAAATAAAATCAATAACAACTCCAATATTTCCAGCTCCCGCAAGTCCTAAAACAACACCTTGAAGTTTAGGAGGATACCATTGACCAGCTTGTGGAAGTGCAACTGCAAATGAAGCACCAGCAAAACCTAAAATAAATGCAACACCTAATAACTCATCATAAGTGATTGTTTCACCTTTATAATAAGCAAAAAATAGTCCTAAAACTACAATAAATTGAGAAACTAAAGCTGTTTTTTTAGCTCCAACTCTATCAACAAAAAATCCTAATACAACCCTTAAAATTGCACCAGCAAGAACTGGAACAGCAACTAATGTTGCACTTTGATCTGCACTCATAATAAAATTTTGAGTAGCTTTTAATGATTCTGCGATTTCAGTTGCCAATGGACCCATCATTGTCCAAACCATAAAACTAAAATCGAAATACAAAAACGCAGCTAGTAGTGTCGGCCAGTGTCCTTGACCTTTTAACTCTTTAAAAGACATTTAAATCTCCTTACCCTTTATTTAATCTAATTATAATATGTAAAAAAAGTGAATAAATTTATTTTCTGTATATAAAATATTCAATTAATATATTTAATGTATAAATAAGTTTAATTATATAAAAAATTAAAAAATACAATTAATTTATAATAAAACTTATTAATATAATGAAATATTAAGTTTAAATTGTATGTAAAATATACAATAAAACTGTATTATTAAAAATCTTTGTGTGTTATGATTTCCTTATCGATAAATATTTAAGGAGAAAATATGTTCAAGCAAGTATTAAAAATAGGTTTAGGTCTTTCTCTTGTAGCTAGTTCACTATTAGCAACACCAGAAAAAACAAAATTAAAAATTGGTTTTATTGCATTAACTGATTGTGCACCTTTAGTTATTGCAAAAGAAAAAGGTTTTTTTACAGCTGAGGGATTAGAAGTTGATATAGAAAAAGAAGGTGGAGGATGGCCAGGAATCCAACAAAAAACTATTTCGGGTGAATATGATTATGCTCATGCACTTGCAGGTATGCCAATTGCTGCTACTTTAGGAATAAATGGAGATGCGAATCTTCAAGTATTATTATCACTTGATTATAATGGAAATGCAATTACATATTCAAATAAACTAATTGAAGAGATGGAAAAATTTGGTCTAAAAAAAGATGAAAGACCAGTAAGTGCTGAGAGTTTAAAAAAATATATTGACTCAAAACATGAAAAAGAGGGTGCTAAATATCAACCATTAAATTTTGGTATGACTCATCCAAATTCAACACACAACTATGAATTAAGATATTGGATGTCTGCAAGTGGTATTAAACCAGATGAAGATACAACAATCAAACCTTTCCCACCTCCAACAATGCCACAAAATTTAATTGCTGGAAATATTGATGGATATAGTGTTGGTGAACCTTGGAATACAAGAGTTGTTTCAGGTGGACAAGGTGGAGCTTTAGTGACAAAATATGATATTTGGAATAATGCACCTGAAAAAGTATTACAAGCAAGAGCTGATTTTATAGATAAAAATCCTGAAACTACAAAAGCTGTTATGAAAGCTGTTTTAAAAGCTCAAATGTGGTTGGATGAATCATGGGAAAATAGAGAAGAAGCTATAAAAATTCTAGCAAAAGACTCTTATGTTAAAGCTCCTGTTGATGTTTTAAGAAAATCAATGAGTGGAACTTTCCTTTATACAAAAGATGTTGATAGTAAAAATCCAATGTTTAATGTTTTTGCAAATTATTATGCTGCTTATCCATTTTATTCTCATGGAATGTGGTTTATTACTCAAATGTATAGATGGGGACAACTTGATAAACCTGTTGATATGAAAGCAACTATTGAAAAAGTTTATAGACCTGATTTATTTGCAGTTGTAGCAAAAGAGGTTGGATATTCTCTTCCTGAGTCTGCTTGGAAAAAAGATGGAGTTGATGAATATAACAAATTTTTAGATGGAAAAGTTTGGGATCCAAATAAAGCTGTTGATTATATTTATGCTTTTGAGGTAACTTCTCCAAAAGTTTCAAAAGAAGAGTTAGCAAAAGTAAATAACTGGAAAGTTGATACAAAACAACCTTCTTATATTTGTCCTTATGGACCAGCTGGTTGTGCAGATCCAAAGTTTGTAACAAAAAAATAAGTTAAAAATCAAAAAAGGAATAGGCTTTTAAAGCCTTTGCCTTTTTGAGTATTTAGCAAAACTTGATACTTAAAAAGGCAAATCTAAAAAAGGAAAAATGATGAATAAAGAAACATTAAAAAAGATAATTTTACCATTGATTGTATTGGTAATTATGATTCAAGCATGGTCGATGACGGCAAAATTTATAAGTGGTTTTCCAACTCCAAGTGATACTTATATTTATGCATTTGGTGGAACAACAAGTTCTGGAGATGAGTTAAAAGGAGTTTTAAGTGATCCTTTTTATGTTGAAAATCAAGATGATAAAGGGCTTTTTTGGCAATTACTTGAATCTTTAAAAAGGGTTTTTGGAGGATTTGCTTTAGCTGTTCTTATTGGTGTTCCAGTTGGTTTAATGGTTGGAATGAGTAAAAATATTCAATATGCACTTGACCCATTTATTCAGATATTAAAGCCAGTTTCCCCACTTGCTTGGTTGCCACTTTTATTATTTGCATTTAAAGATATTGATAACACAGCAATGTCAACGATTTTTATAACATCAATTTGGCCAATTATTATAAATACCTCTTTGGGTGTAAAAAGTGTTAATGAAGACTATTTAAATGTTGCAAAAGTTTTAAGATTTAATCCCCTTGAAAAAGTATTTCAAATAATTTTACCAGTTGCAGTTCCATATATATTTGCAGGAATGAGATTATCTTTAGGAATTGCTTGGTTGGTTATTGTTGCTGCTGAGATGTTAA
>ERZ650302.1850-NODE-1850-length-11608-cov-5.964944_pt1 | contig 11608 bp, 13 predicted proteins | sample MGYA00376238_ERZ650302 | MGnify/ENA primary metagenome ERZ650302 (study PRJEB26733, sample SAMN07839298) | wastewater metagenome | biome: urban; feature: wastewater treatment plant; material: waste water | place: USA: North Carolina | collected 2016-04-28 ... | reverse complement strand
GACCGCGTTATCTATGGCGCAGTAGTTGATTTCCTTGATTTTCATGTAGATGGCTGGCATTGGCCTGCATTTAATGTTGCCGATTCGATAATTTTTATCGCAGTTTTAATACTTGTATTTTTCAGTTTTTTAGGTTGGTCTTCTTCTGAATGAACTTGGTTTGCAGAAATAATAGTTTCATCGGTAGTACCTACTTCAGTGCTACGACTAGAATTCTCTTCAATGTCATTCGGGTTATTTTGTTGGTTCGTTGAATCCATTTTTACTTCTCACTTAATGACTTAAAATGCGTCTTCGAGGTAAACAGTTTTAGGTGTACCGCCAGTCGTTGAAAATGTGATGTATTTCAGATCTTCAGAATCTTCATAACGGAAGATCTTCATACCGTTGTTAGCGCGGAAAGAACTCAAAAAGGCTGGTTGAATAACACCAAAGTTACTACGCACATATATATAGCCACCAAACTTCCAAGCACGGACATTAGGACTATCGGTTCGCATTTCGACAGCACCTTCAGGCGCCAAGCCATCCATAAATTGCAAACTCACACCATCTGGAATAATCGATGTTTGATTGCCTGTTGAATACATAGCTTTGGCTGTTGGGCTTCGACCAGGTATACGTGCGTCTACACGAACATCTAAATCACGTTGGCCAGTAGCTAACATCAAAATTACTGGAGCACCCAATCCCTTTAATGTGACCGTTACGTTTCCGAAAGCAGCTGGATCTAATGGTTCGATTGAAAGGATGTTAGTTTCAGGGATTTCATCTGGCTCTTTTTCGTTTTGCTCACCCAAACCATCTGAGAAACGTCCACGGTCCAAAGAAATCTTTTCAATGTTCCATGGATTTCCTGAAGAATCGGTAAAGACAATAGTAGATAGCATGCCAGCGCTTAAACGAATTACTGGCGGTTCCTCACCAGGGTTTAATGAAATACCCAAACTACGGGTTTTCGCTTGTGGCGTATTTACATAAGGACTAGAAAGGCTTCGTTTTTGTTGCAACAAAAGTCCTTTAACTATTTTTGTTTGCTCAGGTGTGAACTGCAAACCAACAAGGTTGTGAACCTGTCTGTCAATTTCCGATGCTGTATCAACTACCTCAGGTGCAACCAAAGGAGATTGAGCATCCGCAAAAGTATTCGGGGGCATATCAGCAGCATTAACTATTGTAGTTAATGCAGTAGAAGCAAAAAGAGCCAAAGATAATTTTTTCAATTTCATAAGTATCATCCAATTAACGCGCTGGAGTTAACGTAATTGTCTTAACAGCAATACCGTTGTAGTTCAGATAAGAACGTGGATGCTCAACAATAGTAACTGTCGCAATGAAGCGGTGAGTCTCTTTAGGTTGTTTGTCACCTAAGAAGAATTGAGTAGTGATAGGAACACGAACAGTCCAACTAGGTTCTGCAGCATGTAAATCACGGTTTTCGATTTGTGGAACATCAGTAGCAGTAGTTCGCATCGTTAGGTTGTTTTGTACGATTGTGCCAACTGTTTGTGATTGAGCGATTTGCTTCATCAATGAATCTTTACCGCCCTCAGTGAAATACATTGAACCAGCATTGTTAATAACGTCACGCCAGTTCAAGAAATCAAAGTTGTAGACAGAAAGAATTGCACTCTTACCGAATTCAGAAATAACAACGTCAGTAACGCGAGGGTTTTTTGATGCTTCGATTGGACAGATAACCGAGTTATCTACTGTTTGAACAGCTTTAACTTTAGGGTATGCATTAAAGGCAGCAAAAATAATCATCGCAAGAACAGCACTCACGATAAAAGCGAAAAACACGAAAACAAGCCATCGTCTTAACTTTGCAATCTCCTTATCTTTTTCATCCACCTGTTTTCTTAGCCAAAGACTAGGATCACAAGAACCTATTTCAGCGTTTTCATTAGATTTGTCTTTAGACACAACAGCACTCCTATTTCGCTGGCTGATATATAACAGATGGAATTGGACGATCTGATTTAGAGCTAAGCACACACTTAACTGGTGTGCCGTCATCAAAAACCATAGATTCGAAATCTGTTGTGGTGAGTTTAAAAGCCACAAAACTAAGCGTTGTTAAAACGGTTAAAATGCACAATGAGGCAAACGTACTAACCAACACTCTTAAAAGCCTTGCGTATTTTCTTTTACCTATTATTGATACTTCAGCGTAAGGAGAGCCCCATGTTGAAGTAGTCAAATTAGTTTTAGAGTTATCCATTTAGTCAATCACTAAACCCGACTTTAATTCGTCCTTATAATAGTCGGTATTAAACTCATTTGCTATATTAAGATCAAAATAATAAAAGGTATCTAGGTTATTAGCTAAAAGTGTTTTAACAAATTCATGGCTACCATTAACGTTTTCAATAGAATCTAAAGTAGGCTTTATACTAAAACCACTATGGCCTCTCCACTTTCGCCCATAAAAGTTAGAAGCAGTATCTTTACCAGCATGTCCAAAAGCACCAGCTATCACAAACTTATCAATACCCTTTACCTTAGCATTTGCAATACATTGATGCCTTGTACTGTATAAAGTAGGTCGTTGATCTTCATTAGTTAAAACCTTGCCTCTAAGTTTAAAGTAATTGATATAACTTAAACGTAAACGCTCTTGCAGTATTTTAATAAAAGTCTGTTTTTCATCCCATCCAAAGGTATAGCCACTACTTTTATTTAAACTAGATACCTTTCTCACATACCTATTTAGCAAGTTCCAGTAAAGGTATATCTTTTCTTGATCTTCATGTTTAAGGTCATCAAGTATTAAATACCTTTTAAGTCCATTAGCCCGACCATGTGTAGCCTTGCCATTTTCCACAATCATGATCAGTTTTGGTCCTTTTACTGCACAACAGAATGAAACGGAAAACCACTCAACAGGACGCAATCCAACAACAAGATTGGCATCAACAAAAGCAACCATCATCCGATCAAACTCACTAACCCTAGTGTTACTCTCGTTCTTATGTTCGAATTCTCTTACCAAGTAGTTGTAAAACGTGCGTTCAAAGTACTTTGTTTTCAGCTCAGAAGTACGCTTAGGTTTGTCCTTGTTAGCTGTATATTTTGTGTTAATGATTCTTAAATATAGTTCTTCTAAAAAATATTCATCAAAACCAGCATCTATATCTTCATCATTAATAGAGCCATTATTTAGCTCATTAAGCTTTAGACCGATTCCATATACTAAATATGCACGATATGTTCTAAATGTAGATTCCGCATAATATCCATTTTCAGATTTAGTTTTAAATTCAGAATATATGTTTTCATATAACATTTTTAAATCTAGCTCTGAACTATCTAAATGTTTATCAATCTTTTGCTTAAGCTCAATATCATATTTAGTCTTAGTAGAATACGGAAAATCTTCTATACGACTTGTATATTCTTTTAATGTCTTTGGATAGCTATTAGGATTCTCAAAACTGCTCACCACTACCACCCTTAATCCACATGCAAAACATGAGCACATACTACAACGTTAAACACCTTTCTAAAAGTACTCGTTAAAACGTTTTTCACTTTAAGCAAAATGTTTTTCACTTTTAAGCCCAATAAATGCAAATGTCTTTTTTGACTCCTCTCTTGTTAGTACAGTGGAAAAATCAAAAAAATGAAGTTGAGAAATCATAAAAACACAGTGGACCTTTTTTACAGTGAAGTGCTTGATATGCGTAGTTTCAATAGTCTTTTGCCAGTGCTGATGCCTTAAATTTTTAGGGATAAATACGACTCTAAGCACATCATTATTGCAGTTTAATTGGTGTTTAAGGTGTAAAACTTTATATTTAAGATGCACAGCACTAAACCATAAGGTAGGTTTTTATAAGTAGCAGTTGTAATGTCTTTAAAGTTTTAAATTAGTAATGGTATATACCAAGATGCATTTTTTCTTCAAGCAGTTTTTATCAATTTATTTAATATTAAAGAAGCTGACTTATAAATAAATTGCATTATCCACATTAATATTTTTATTGTTAATTAAAAAAGCATATAAACATCTTTATTAATGCACTTCTATATTGTAAAATATAAATTACAGTATTAACAATATTTTAAGTAAAAAATAAACTAAATGTAGTTTGTTATTTTCTGTATAAAATATATTCTAAAAAAAGAACAATAAAGATTAGAAAAGATAATAAAAAGAAAGAATAAGACTATAAAGGAATATAAAAGACGTCTAGCAAACTATAAGAGCTCATTTACTCTCTATAATTGATTGAAAAAAGTACGTTGTATTTCCATTTCAGATAAGTACTACTAAAAAAAAGCATTGTTTTGGACAGACAATGCACCTAAAAAGAGTATTTTTTACAGATTTGTCTTGTTTAGGCCAGGTACGACTGCCTAAAGAACGGCCTTAGATATACGTTAAAGCTTATAAATTAGGTTTAAGCGAGTGTCTAAAAGTCGGCTTTATACCTTTTAAGGGATTTTTTATAATTAATAAAGTGCATTTTAATAGTTTTTAGACTAAAATCATTTTGTCTTTATACCCACTTAATCCGGAGTAAAAATGAAGCACAATAAAAAGCTTTTAAGCGTTCTTGCAATTGGTTTAATGATGTCTGGATGTGCTAGTCGTGATGTAACGCAATTAAACGTAGCAAGCCCTTTATCTATTATATCTGAAGCATCTCAAGAGGCTTTAATTGCACAACAGAATTTAAAGAACTCTACTGCAATTCAAATGCAAACTGCTCAGAAGAAACAAGGTAGCATCAACCATGACCTTTTAAATATCGACTACATAGGCGATCCAATACCTTTAATTAAAAGTATTTCTAGCCAATACGGATACCGTTTTGTAGAAGCTGGTCCTACCCATGAGCTTCCAATTGTTAATTTTAATAAAAAGCGTGTTACGGGTGTAGAAGCTTTACGCAATATTTCTGCATATTTAAATACTGCTTCGATAACTCTAGATCATCAAAATAAAAGTATTTTATTGACTTATAACTAACACCCTTTAAATCCTTTTATAAATATCTGGAGTTTTTATGGACTACTCTAATAATGCTTCATTACAAGAGCTACTAAACCCATCTAACCAGTCTTCTTTAGAAGTTCATGTTAGTAATGTTGAACAGCAAGCTCGTTATGAAGCCATGCTTGAATTGGTTAAGCAAAAAGGTATTAAGTTAGGGATCAATACGTATTTAAGCAACGCTCGTGAGGTCATCAAAAGCCAAGAGCGTAACCTTGATACAATCTTTAACTTTAAACCTTACATGATCAAAGGTGTTGTTGTTCCCCCGGTTATTATTGAATCAAAAGATGTAACTGAGACACCTAATGCCATGTCGTACAAGACGACTAAGCAGACTTATAAAATCTTGAAACAAGCTCGTTTCAGTACTCGTGCACCTGATTGGCGTCAGTACCTTGTTTTCCCTACACTTGATAGCAATGTTGATTACGTGACTTTCATTCCGAAAGAAATGTTACCAGCTAACGAACAAGAACGAAAAATATGGAAAGAGACTGCTGCTAAGTCTTATGAAATGGGTTTAGTTGAGGGCCGAAATATTGTTGAAGATGCAGTAGATCGTCTTAAACGAGATTATTTGGGGATGGTTACTTTCCATAAGTTTGTTTTAGAGGGCAAGTTATCAATGCCAGCAATTAGCAGTCAATCACTGGCTGTTACTTCTACACAAGACACTATTGCTCTTGATATGAAATTGCTTCAAATCCAACAATTACCGCAGTTCAATTCAAATATTGAAACTTGGAAACCAATTCTCCAACCTGAACAAATTGCACCTAGCTATCAAATTCCAAAAATTAACCTTGTTAGCGAACCTTAAGTTCGCTAACTCAATTGGAAGTTTTAAATGCAAATGAAGGTTTCGACATTAAAAGCAAAATCTGCATTATTTGATGTTAACAAGATTAAAGGATCTGAAAATAAGATTCTGACAGCTACCAAAGACATTCGCAAAGACTACGATTCTAGCCGTGGTTTTGGTTTGGCTACATTAACAGCCATAACGACATACAAAGATCCGAAACAAGGGTTTAAAAGTCGCGATGAATTTGAAAGTCTTCTATATGAAGCATTAGCTCATGGTGCTTCAGATATTTTCATTAGTCCAGATCGCCCCATCACAATGATGAAAGACTTGGAGTTATATTCGTTAACACACCGTATTATCAATCGTGATGAAGCTTTACACATCCTAAGAACGATTGCTGATGAAAATGCCTACTTAGTCCTTATTAATAATAAGTTTATTAATAAGGCATATCGTATTCTGCAGAAAGACGCTTCAGGTAAGGAAACTCGTTATAACTTTCGTGTGAACGTATCTCGAACTTCGTATCGTGGATCTGGAGATTCTTTTCAGATAACGTTACGTACAATTTCTGGCATCCCCCCTCACTTTTCAAAAGTGGGTTTAGATGAAGATTTCATCAAAAGATCGCTACCTCACAATGGTTGCTACATCATCGGCGGTATCACTGGTTCTGGTAAAAGTACAACACTAGCTTCAAATATTCGCTATGTGTTGGAAAATAATACTCATATTCGTGGAAATATTTTAACTCACAACGAGCCTATCGAATACGAGTATGACGCAATTGAAAGCACACACAGTATTGTTAGTCAAAGCGAAATCCCCAATAACTTCGAGACTTTTGCGGATGCAAATAGAGAGGCGATGCGTAGACGTCCTGCTGCAGTTGAAATCGGTGAATTGCGAGATAAAGAAACAATTTCTGCAGCTCTAGAACTTTCTTTAACTGGCCACCCTGTTTTTGCAACGGTTCACGCAACCACAGTAGACAAAATTATTCCACGTATGTTGAAGCGCTTTAAGCATGAAGAACATCTTCAGGCTGCAGCTGACATTATTGGTTCAGTTTATACATTGATTGCTCAACGTCTTGTTAAAGATGTGAACGGCAAGGTATTTGCTGTAAGGGAACACTTAATTTTATCACCTCAACTTAAAGAACAATTGCTTTTAATTGATGATATTCATGCTCAACAGAAGTTTATTCGAGAGTTAATGATTAATTCTGATGGTTCAGATCCAAACATCAGTAAGAGTTTCAGGAAACAAGCTGACGATCTACTCAAAGCTGGTCGTTTGCATGAAGACTACTATTACAAACTGATTTATTAAGAGGCGAATATGGATGATCAATATGCACACTGGTCGCAATTTAGATTAAATCTAATCCTATGGGGCGGTTTAAACGGATATTTGTTTATACCTTTTCTAGCTGTTGTTATTAAGTTTTCCTTGTTCAAACTTATGCTTTTCATCGGCTTGATAGTAGCAACATTGGTTATTGAAAAAGTATTTAAATACAAATACAGCTATATCCCCTCTGCTCTTAGACGCTTAGTTTTTGGGGGCAATAAATACACTAGACGCGGTAGAAGACGTTACTCGTTGTAAATCTTGAAAAATTGAAAGGTAAACTTATGAAAAATACTCAAAATGAAAAACCAGCGATTGAAGAACGTTATATTGTTCTAGGTATTGATGATGGACATGGCGGTACAAAGCTTTATGCTGGTCTAGATCAAGATGGAAATGAAATCAAACTGACTATTCCTAGTATTGCTTATTCAGGAAAAGTCCTCACTGGCGAAGAGGAATCTACTGACTATTATGTGGTTAAAGTTAATGAAAACCTTTATACAGTTGGTAAGAAGATCAATAGTAGTGTTCCTCTAGATACCAGAACAGATGAATACCCGACATCTGAATATAACAAGGCACTAATACACCAGGCAATTAAGGCCTATATTGACCATATCGGAACATATGATGGTAGAGCGTTTGCAATCGCTACTTCACTTCCTGTTAGTCGCTATTACACACCTGAAAAAACCAAAAACATGCCACTTATTGATATGAAAACTAATTTTCTACTCAATGGTGATGTTTGCTTCAACTTAAAAGATCATAAAGCTGGTAAACCGCTTAATATCATTAAAAGACATATTGTTAAATGTGAAGCTCAAACAGCTTATTTTAATGAGATTATTGATGTACACGGAAACGGGTCAGAAGATAGTGATCTTTTAATAAGTTCTGAATGTGCTGTAATCGATATTGGCGGTAAAACCACTGATATTGTAGTCACATTAGATGGAGGAAACATGCTTGATGGCCATCGTTCTACATCACGTAACCTTGGTATTCTTACCATCTATGAACGAATCACTAGCTTAATTCTTGAATCTGGCTATAAAACGGTTAACGCTAACTGGCTAGATTTCGCACTAAAATCTGGAACTTATGGTATAGGATCTCAAGCCAAAGATATTACAGGTTTAATTCAGCAAGCTAAAAACGAATTCATGATCGAATTAAATAACTTTATCTCTAAACAGATCGGTGGAGGCGATGATTTAGCATTAGTATTATTTTGTGGAGGCGGTGCAGCTTTTCTTGAAAAAGAGATTAAAGAAAAGTACGACTTACCGAACGTAAGAATCGCAGAATCACCAGAGTACGCCAATGCTAAAGGTTTATATAAGTTAGCTAAATACATGTATAAAATGTACGCAGAAATCAAATGACAGATTCAAACTACATACAACTATCCTATCAATTAATTCACTTAACAAGAGAAGATCTTGATGTGATTAGTAGTGTTAATAGAAATCTACCAGGTCTAGACTTAAACGCTTTTAGTTTAAGTCTGCTGTATTTGGGATTTATCTTTTGTACTGACAAGCAGAAGATTTTTCTAAATGCGCCAGTGCAAAATGAAATAGACGAGATGTTTGCACAGCCTGTACGAATGAAAATAGATAAAAATGCAAATCAAAAACTATTTAATTCAATTAAAAAACATCCTCAAGGAAAGCTTCGTAGAAATTACATAACTGCTGTTTTACATGCTGGTATAGCGGTTCTAATTGAGCTTTCATACCTTTATAAGTTGTATGAAGTTAATGAGGATATGGCAAGCCTATATTCTGTCAATTCTTTCCTATTAAGGTTTGGTTTAAGTACTTGTGTTGAAACATACACCAAGTTTAATACTGCTTACTATGTGTATGATATTGAATATCTTGAAAAAAAGTATCTTGATCATATCACCATACAAATACCAGAAAGTAGTAAGGAGAAAAGTGAACAATCACCTAAAAAGCCCGTAACTGATTCTATCAAGAGCAAGGAGGTTCCTGTTCAAAAAGCAGTTAAGATAAAGGAAGCTAAACATACTGAACATAAAAACATTCAGGACCACTCCCCTACCGTTGAAACATCTCAAAATACCGAAACGTCCGAAATTAACAATGCTAAACCAAGTCAAAACGTATCTGAATCAAAACCAGTAACCAATCCAAGTAGTTCGGATTGGCTTAACCAGACTTTTAATCCAGATCTATTATAAAAAAACCGGCAATGCCGGTTTTTTTCATTCAAAGTTTTGAAACTTCAATCATTCAAGCTCTTAAAAAACTCTTCAATTTTTCTAGCTTTCTCTTCTGTAATATCGGCATCCAAGGCTACTCGCAACTTAAGTACACTCTTACCTTTGGTACCACATTCAGAACTCATAGAACCAAATTTAACGCCCTTATCTGTCTTAAAATCGAATTTAATCTTACTCGGTTGTTCTTCAGTAGTAGCTTCTTCAGTTTTTTCAGGCTTAGTCGCCTTATTTGCTTTTTCTTCTTCACTCAAAATAGCTATAAATCCTTTATGACGCTTGCCCGTGGATTTAAATTCTTCAACGTATTTATCCCATTCTGGTCTTAACAAGTCGAAAATTGCTTTTTCGGTTTTAGTTTCTAAAGCTTTATTTATTGCGGTATTCACTTCTTGAGCAATATATCCAGAAATTAGCTCAGGATCTTCGTTCAAAGAGTCCAAAATGAACTCAGGTAAGTCTAGAATATATTTGAGACGGAAATACTTCGACTTATCAATCGCAAATTTTTCAGTAACAAATTCATAACTTTCAAAAGGATAACCGAACTCTTCACATAATTGCTTGATTTTTAATATGCTTTCAAAATCTGTAAGATTATGTCTAGCAGTATTATCCAATAAAGCTGTTATAGCAGCTTTATCATCATTCATAGATGTTTTAACTAAAGCAGTAATTCTCTTTAGCTTTAAAATCTCTTTAATTGCTCTAAAACGTCTCTCACCAGCAATTAACTCGTAACGATTACCCTTCTGTCGAACTGTAATTGGGTTAATTTGTCCATTAATTTCTATATCAGCAGCCAAAATTGGCAACTTCTCATATACACGTTTATTCATGATACGTGGTTGATAAGGTGATGGATCAATTAAATCAATGTCGATTGATTCTAAATGAGATCCGCTAACAATATTTTTTGTTTCTCGCTTAGCTAGTGGGTTAAGACTCCCCTCTTCTATGGCTGGAGTCGCTGTATTTTCTTTTACATCAGTAACTTGAGCATCACTCCCTGTTGCATTAGCAACAGGTGTTTTTTTCATGCTTTTTACTTTATCTTTAAAGTTCATATCAGCACCTTATAATTTTTTGTATTCAGAAACCATTAGATCTACAAGTTGATTAATTGCTTGTTTTGCTGGTGTTTCTTTTCCAGCATCCAGATCAAATACGGAACACTTAACATATGATGCTTGACTAAAAACCGTAGCATTTGGAATGCAGATTAATTCCTTATTTACCAGTTTTTCTTGTAATTTTGGTTGAGCATATTCATTGCGAATATCTTCAGCCAAGGTAAGATCCACTGTATTACGCTTGTTATAAAAGTTTAGTACTGGCGATAGAATTTTTAAATCTGGATTGCTTGTCTCTAAATCATCCATAGAGTTAAGTATATCTTCCAAACCCTGAATACTGTATTCACCCTGTAATGGAATTAATAAACTGTTTGATGCTAACAAAGCATTAAAAGTTAGAGTTTCCATTCGCGGTGGACAATCTAACAAAATAAAGTCGAAATCCCCTTTTATCTTTCTTAATACACTTCTAATAATTTCATTAGGAACTGGACTAGAACGCTGAATATTGATCTCAACATCACGAATGTTTTTAGCACAAGGAATCAAAGACACATTTTCAAAGTTGGTTTTATCTGGACCTTGTATAACATCGTGGATGTTAATTGTTTTATAGTTTTCAAAAATATCTTTTAGAGTGCCATCTATATCGTCAATATCTGGAACATTTGAAATATGTTTTGTTGCATTACGTTGGCTATCTAAGTCGATTACTAAAACCGTATAACCTAATTTTCCAAGCTTAGCAGCACAATTCACCGTAGATGTTGTTTTGCCCACACCACCTTTAAAATGGATGCTTGTACAAATATAAGTTTTTCCTGAGTTCTTTTCCATTTTTCAATCACCTTTCAAGTAAAGTCAAACAATACAATATTTGAAAAATATTTAAAATACTTTTTCACTTTATTTTTAATATATTTTAACTTTTTCAATCTATATGCCTAACATGTGTCCATATCTTATGTGTTTTTCATTATCAGACTGATAACAGCTTTAGATTCCTAAGCGTGGTTTTTTTCATTATCAGGCTGATAACAGCTTTAGATTCCTTAGCGTGGTTTTTTTCATTATCAGGCTGATAACAGCTTTAGATTCCTTAGCGTGGT
>ERZ650302.1847-NODE-1847-length-11618-cov-23.200899_pt1 | contig 11618 bp, 10 predicted proteins | sample MGYA00376238_ERZ650302 | MGnify/ENA primary metagenome ERZ650302 (study PRJEB26733, sample SAMN07839298) | wastewater metagenome | biome: urban; feature: wastewater treatment plant; material: waste water | place: USA: North Carolina | collected 2016-04-28 ... | reverse complement strand
GCCGCGAGCCCAACGCCAGCGTGGCGCAGGTGCTGCCCTGCTACCAGGTGCTGCACGATCTGGAGCAGCAGCTCAACGCAGGCTGATTTTCAAGCCGAAATGGCCTCTGGGCCGCCAGGGGATTGCGGGGGCAGCTATCAGTTTGGTAGCTGCCCCTGTGTTCATTGGGGGCTGAAAAAACTCACTCCACCGGCCGGCCCTCGCCAGCTTCTTCGACCGTCTGGCCGTCGCGGATGTGGTACAGGCGCTTGAAGGTGGGGATGATCTTCTCGTCGTGCGTCACCACGATGATGGCCGTTTGCGCCTGTTTCGCCATCTGGTTGAGGATGCGGACCACCGCCAGCGCTCGCGTGCTGTCCAGCGGGGCGGTGGGTTCGTCGGCCAGGATCACCGGCGGGTGGTTGGCCAGTGCGCGGGCGATGGACACGCGCTGCTGTTCGCCGCCCGAGAGCTGCGCGGGCGCCGCCTTGGCGCGGTGCGCCACATCCAGCGCCGTGAGCAGCTCCAGGGCCCTTTGCCGGGCCTGCGCGTTGGGCACGCCCGCCAGCATGGGCAGCAGGGCCACGTTGTCGGTCACATCCAGGAACGAGATCAGGTAGGGTGCCTGGAACACGAAGCCAATGCGGTCGCGCCGCAGGGCACGCAGGTCGGGCGTGGCCCAGCCGTTGTCGTAGATCACCTCGTCGCCCAGCGTCATCCGGCCCGAGGTGGGCTCGATGATGGCGCCCAGGCACTTGAGCAGCGTGCTCTTGCCCGAGCCCGATGGCCCCACCAGCCCCACCACTTCGCCGGGCGCGACGTGCAGGTTGACGTTCCTCAGGGCTTCCACGGCCGTGTCGCCTTGGCCGTAGACCTTGCGCAGATTTTCGATGCGGATACCGCCGGTGTGGGCTGTCATGTGCGTGTCCTTGGGCGGCGTCAGCTGATGGCCTCACCGGGGTCCACCCGCAGCGCCACGCGGATGGCCAATGTGCTGGCCAGCGCGCAAATCAGCATGGTCAGGCCAAAACCTGTGGCGGCGTCCTGGTTGAGCAGCAAAACATACTTGGGAAACACCGGCGCCCACAGGGTGGCAGCGACCTTGCCCACCACAAACCCGATCACCCCCAGCCCCATGGCCTGCTGCATGATCATGGACATGATGGTGAGGTTGCGGGTGCCGATGAGCTTGAGCACAGCGATCTCGCGGATCTTGCCCAGCGTCATGGTGTAGATGATGAAGGCCACGATGGCCGCACTCACCACCGCCAGGATCACGAGGAACATGCCGATCTGGCGCGCCGAGGTGGCAATCAGCTTGTCCACCAGAATCTCCTGCATGTTGGCGCGGGTGTAGACGTTGAGGTGTTTCCAGCGGCGAATGGGCTCGGCCACCTGCTCGGGCTGCCAGCCGGGGGCCACCCGCACCAGCACGGCATTGACGTTGCGGCTGCTGGTTTGCAGGCCCTGCACGGCGTCGAGCAGGCCTGGCACGCCGGGCCGGTTGAAGGCCGGGTTGGCGGCCGTGCGTGTGCGCTCGTTGACGATGGCGTCGTTGTCTTTCAGGAACTGCGCTTCCTGCGCGTCCTTGAGGGGAATGAACACCATGGGGTCGCCGCCAGAGGAAACCATGCGCCGGGCCAGCCCCACCACCTCGTAGTCGTGGCGGCGGATGCGGATCTTGTCGCCCACGGCAAAGCCCGTCTTCACATCGGCCACAGCCTCGTAGTGGCTGCGCACCAGATGCCGCCCCGCCACCAGGTGCCCCGGCTGGCCGGGCAAACCCGCCACGCCCGGCTCGATGCCCACCACCATGGCCCGTGTTTCCTTGCCGCCCTGGGCCTGCACCTGCATCGTGAAATACGTGATGTTGGCCGCCTGGCCCACGCCGGGCATGCCCGCAACGCTGCGCACCACATCGTCCTTGAGGCTGGAAGATTCGGCGTAAGGGCCCTGGGTGTCCTTTTGCACCACCCACAGGTCTGCGCCCGAGTTGTTGAGCAGCGCCTGGGCATCGTCCACCATGCCACGAAACACGCCTGCCATGGTCAGCGTCACGCCGATGAGCAGGCCCAGTCCCAGGCCCGTGAGCACGTATTTGCCCCAGCTGTGGCGGATGTCGCGCGCGGCCAGGCTGATCATGGCTTGCCCTGGCGCACCAGTCGGTCTACCACCCGAAAACGCGCACCGGGCGACAGGGGTTTTTCGCTGTACACCACCACCGTGTCATCGGTCTGCAGGCCATCGAGCACCTGAACTTGCCCCTGCAGGCTGGAGGCGCCCAACCGCACCGGCGCAAACGCCAGCGTGCCTTGCTCCAGCCGCCACACGCCGCTGCGGCCCTGGTAGGTTTGCACACTGGCCTGGGGCACCACCAGCACCTGCTCCAGGGGGGGCAGGGTCAGCGTCACCTCGGCCATTTCTCCCATCGACAGGGTGGCGGGAATCTGGTCGAACGCGACCTGGGCGATGCGTTCCTCGGTCACGGCGTCGGCCTGCAATTCCACCCGTTGCACGCGGCCCGCGAGCGTTTGCCGGGCGTCAGAGCGCAGCACGATCTGAGCGGGCAGCCCCGTCTGCAGCCCGGCAGAGCGGCTTTGGTCCACCCGCAGCTTGACCCACAGGCTGGCCGGGTTGGCCAGGCGCAGCACGGGCTGGCCGGCCACCACGGTGCTGCCGGGCTCGGCGTCGCGGCTGATCACCACGGCCGCTGCCGGAGCGAGCAGGCGGGTGTTCTGCCGCTGGCGCTCGGCGGCCGCGCCCTCGGCCTGCAGCCGCTGTACTTCTTGCCGTGCGGCCTGCAGGTTGGCTTGTGCGCCTTGCAGCGCGGCATCCGCCGACTTCACTTCCTGCTCCCGCCCTTCCACGGCTGAAGGGCTGATGAAGTTTTGCCGGGCCAGATCGCGCTGCCGCCGCAGGTTGGCGTTGGCCAACTCGCGCCGTGCCTGGGCGTCGTCCACCTGGGCGGCTGTGGTGTTCAGGCTGCTGCGGGCCTTGGCCAGTGCCGCTTGCTGCGCCTGCACGCGCTGGTCCAGGTCCACGGGGTCCATTTCGGCCAGCAACTGCCCCGCAGCCACGGCTTGCCCCACATCGACATGCACCTTCAGCACCCGGCCGGCCTGGGTGGGGCCGAGCAGCCAGCTTTGGCGGGCCTCCACGGTGCCAATGCCGGAGACCGAGGGCGTCAGCACGCCGCGCTCCACGCGTTGCACCGTGACCTGAGTGGCCGCCAGAGGGCCCATGCGCAGCACCACGTAGACAATGCCCAGCACCACTGCAATGGTCCCAGCCCCGACCAGGGCGCGGCGTACTTTGGAGGGCGAATGGCTCATGGGGAATTCCTTGGCACTGTGGTCGGCTTGGCCCGCAGGCCTGCTTCGTAAAGGTCGTAAACCGCGTGGGCTTGCGCGGCCATGCCCGAGAGCGTGCCGCTGATCAGTGACTGCATCACCAGCCCCTGCACGGCGCCGATGAACAGCACGGTGGCTGCGGGCACATCGAGGCCAGGGGCTGGGCCATCGGGGCCGCGCAGGGGCTCCAGCAGCCCGGTGAGCAACTGCCGGTAGCGCTGCATCAGCTGCTGCACCTTGTCTTTGAGAGGGGAAGGGCGCGCGTGCTGCAGTTCCTGGAAGACCAGGCGTGGCACGCCGGGGTGCGCCTGGGCGAAGGCAACGTGCGCCACGAACACTGCGCGCAGCGCCTGCTGCGCATCGCCTTGCTCCACATGGGGTGCGGCGGCGTCCTGCAGGCGCTGCAGCAGGGCGGCCTGCACCCAGTCCAGCACTGCCAGCCAGATGGCTTCCTTGCTCTCGAAGTGCTTGAACACCCCCCCTTGGGTGATGCCAATGGCTTGTGCCAGCGCGGCCGTGGTGACTTCGGCGGGGCTGTGCTGTGCGGCCAACTGCAGCGCAGCCTGCACCAGCTCCGCCTGGCGGTCGGCGGTTCTGTGCTTGGTGCGTGGGAGCTGGGGCATGGCTTTTGGTAATTGCCCAATTACTTTATCACGGTCGGGCGACTTCTGCCATCGCACGCTCGGCCTTGCCACTTCGCTGGGGCGCTGGAAACGCGGTTGACGTATGCTCGCTGCATGCAACAAAGAACCCTTGGACCTTTCTCTGTCTCGGCCATCGGCCTGGGCTGCATGAACCTGTCTCACGCCTATGGCGCTCCGGTGTCTGCCGAGCAGGGCGAACGCGTCCTGCTGGCCGCGCTCGATGCGGGTGTGACCTTGTTCGACACGGCCACGCTGTACGGCTTTGGCGCCAACGAAACCCTGGTGGGCCGGGTGATGAAGCCGCACCGCCACCGCTTCACCCTGGCCAGCAAGTGCGGCATGCAGGGCGTGGATGTGAATGGCGACGGCAAGCTGGTGCGCGAGATTGACGGGCGCCCCGCCACGCTGCGCCAGACCTGCGAAGACAGCCTGCGCCGCCTGCAGACCGATGTGATCGACCTGTATTACCTGCACCGCTGGGACAAGAGCGTGCCGATTGAAGACAGTGTGGGCGCGCTGGCCGACCTGGTGCGCGCGGGCAAGATCCGCAGCATTGGCCTGTCGGAAGTGTCGGCCGCCACGCTGCGCCGCGCCCATGCCGTGCACCCCATTGCAGCCCTGCAAACCGAATATTCGCTGTGGACGCGCAACCCCGAGATTGCGGTGCTCGACGCCTGCCGTGAACTGGGCGTGGCGTTTGTGGCCTTCAGCCCGGTGGGGCGGGGCTTTCTGTGTGGCGACCTCACCGATGTGGGCACGCTGGACGCCAAGGACATCCGCCGTGGCATGCCACGCTTTGCGCCCGAGGCGTATGCCGCCAACCTGCAATTGCTGGCAGGCTACCGTGCCATCGCGGCCGAAGTGGGCTGCACCCCCGCGCAGCTGGCGCTGGCCTGGTTGCTGCACAAGGGGCAGGACATCATCCCCATCCCCGGCACTACCAGTGTGGAGCATCTGCACGACGACCTGGGGGCTGTGCAGGTGCAGCTCGGCAGCGCTGTCATCGAGCGGCTGGAAGCGCTGATCAACGAGCGCACCGTGGTGGGCAACCGCTACAACCCGCAGAACGCCAGCGAAGTGGATACCGAGGCCTACGCGGAGCGCACAGGCGTCTGAGACAGCATCCATTGGGTGTTGCCCCTTCGCGGTTGGCCGGGCTTCGCCCCGCCCATCGCATGGGTGAAAAGACCGAGGCCAGCGCCGCCTGTGCCTTGGGTTGTGGGATATGTCCTACAAACATTTGCAAGCACTGCGGATGGTGTTGTGCGCGATGCGCGGGCATGCTGAAAGGCTGCCTGCCCTGGTGCACCACGTGGCTCCTGGGCTTGGCCTTTGCCAACGCTACACACAAGGAGAACCCCTGCATGCCACCATCCGCCTTTCTTTCCTGGGTTCAGGAGACCACTTTTGCGGGCGTGCCGCTGTGGAGCTTGCTGATCGCCGTGCTGGCGGGGGTGGCCACCTACCTGGGCATATTGCTGGCGCTGAGCCTGTTGACCGGCCGTGCCCGTGCGTGGGCCAGCCAGTCGCACAGCGGGGTGGCCCGTGCGATGGTGGATGTGCTGGAAGGCACCAGCCGCTTCTTGATGCTGGTGGCGGCGCTGCTGGTGGGCGCCAGTTTTCTCGATCTGCCCGGGCGCTGGGAAAACCGGCTGAGCCAGCTGTGGTTTGTGGCCGTGGCGCTGCAGATGGGCTTGTGGGGCATGCGCGCCATCGGCATCGGGGTGCGGCACTACCTTGCGCAGCACGCGTCTTCGGGCATGACGCAGGTGAGCGCTTCGGCCACGCTCATGTCGTGGGGGCTGCGCACCTTGCTGTGGAGCGTGGTGCTGCTGGCCATCCTGTCGAACCTGGGGGTGAACATCACGGCCTTCATTGCCAGCCTGGGGGTGGGCGGCATTGCGGTGGCCCTGGCGGTGCAGAACATCCTGGGGGATTTGTTTGCATCGCTGTCCATCGCGGTGGACAAGCCGTTCCAGGTGGGCGACTTTGTGGTGGTGGGCAACGTGGCGGGCACGGTGCAGATGATTGGCCTCAAGACCACCCGCATCCGCAGCCTGCAGGGCGAGGAGGTGGTGATGTCCAACACCGACCTGCTCAAGCAGACCATCAGCAACTATCGCCCCATGCAGCGCCGCCGCATCGTGTTCGGCTTTGGCGTGCCTTACGACACCCCCATCGAACAGGTCGAGGCCATCCCAGGCGTGGTGCAGCGGCTGGTAGAAGCCCAGCCGCAGCTGGAGTTCGACCGGGCGCACTTCAAGGCCTTTGGGCAAAGCGCGCTGGAGTTTGAGGTGGTCTACATCGTGAAGGACCCGGGCTTCAATCTGTATATGGACCTGCAGCAGACCCTGAACCTGGGCTTGATGCGCGAGCTGGCCGCCATGGGAGTGAAGTTTGCCTTGCCTGCCCGTACCGTGCATGTGGCCCAGATGCCTGCCGAGCCTCCCCACCCCCTGCGCGTGGCCCCTTTGCAGGCCTGATGGGTTGATGTTGCTAAGGGCGCGGCGCGCGACGCGTTTTGCGGCGATGCCAATGCCAGCGCACCTGCTGTGCCAGCACCAGCCCTGCCAGCGCCCACAATTGCGCACGCTGCTGGCCGGTGCGCTGCTCCAATATTTGCACTTGCGCCTGCAGCACGTCGCTGTGCGCTGCGGGCGAGGCAGCGCCCGCAGGTGTGGCGGGCAGCATGTCGGCGGTGATGTCTGAGCCTGCTGCCGCCACCAAAGCGCCGGTCTGCGTGGCGGCCACCGCACGCTTGCCCACTGCGCTGCCGCGCTCGTCGGCATACACCTTGGTGAACTCGGCCCCCAGCAGAAAGATCTGTGCGGCGTAGTACACCCAGGCCAGCACCACCACCAGCGAACCTGCTGCTGCATAGGTTTCGTTCACGCCGCTCTTGCCCAGGTAGTAGCCGATGGCGAATTTGCCCAGCTCGAACAGCACAGCCGTCACGGCAGCGCCCACCCACACGTCATGCCACTGCAGTGGCACCGAGGGCATGAACTTGAAAATCATCGCGAACAGCACGGTGGTGGCGCCTACCGCAATGAGGGTGTTCAGGGCTTGCAGCGTCACCTCCCAGGCCGGCCACAGGCCGCTGGCCCAGCCGCCCAGGGCCGCCACCCCCGCGCTGATGACCAGGGACACGATGAGCAGAAAGGCCAGCCCCAGGATCAGCCCGAACGACAGCACCCGCGCGCGCAGCACGGCCCATAGGCCCGAAGGCTTGGCCCGCTGCGGCACATGCCAGATGCGGTCGAGCGCGCTTTGCAATTCGGCAAACACGGTGGTGGCACCCACCAGCAGCACCACGCCACTGATCAGACCCGCCACCAGGCCGCGCGTGGGCTCGCTGGCAGCCCGCACCAGCGCTTGCACGGCCACGGCAGCGTCCTGGCCGATGAGCCCTTGCAATTGCCCCACGATTTCGCCCTGCACCGCCTCGCGCCCAAACAGCGCGCCTGCCACGGCAATCACGATCACCAGCAGGGGGGCGATGGAAAACACGGTGTAGTACGCAATCGCCGCGCCCATGCTCGGGGCAAAGTCATCCATCCAGGCCATGACGGCTTTGCGGGCCAGGCGATAAAGGCGTTGTAGGTTCATGGGCGGCAAGAGAACAGAACTGACCCTATGCTGCCGTTGAACACACCTTGCGGCTGTAGGCGCGCGCACCGATGCTGCGTAGGCGGGCTGCGTGATGCATTCCTGCCAAGGTGACCTACCAAAGAGAAACGCGCCCCTCGGGGCGCGTTTCGCAGGCAGCTTGGGGTGCCTTACTTGGCAGTCACCACGCGCACCATTTCCAGGCACTTGTTCGAGTAGCCCCACTCGTTGTCGTACCAGCTCACGACCTTCACGAAGGTGCCGTCCAGCGCGATGCCGGCGTCAGCGTCGAAGATCGAAGTGCGGGTGTCGCCACGGAAGTCGGTGGCCACCACCTTGTCTTCGGTGTAGCCCAGCACGCCCTTCAGGGCGCCTTCGGACTGGGCCTTCATCTCGGCCTTGATCTCGTCGTAGGTGGCAGCCTTGTCCAGCTCCACCGTCAGGTCCACCACCGACACGTCGGAGGTGGGCACGCGGAAGGACATGCCGGTCAGCTTCTTGTTCAGCGCAGGAATCACCACGCCCACGGCCTTGGCAGCGCCAGTGCTGGAAGGGATGATGTTTTCCAGAATGCCGCGGCCGCCGCGCCAGTCCTTGTTGGAAGGGCCGTCCACGGTCTTTTGCGTGGCAGTGGCAGCGTGCACGGTGGTCATCAGGCCGCGCTTGATGCCCCACTTGTCATTCAGCACCTTGGCCACGGGAGCCAGGCAGTTGGTGGTGCACGAGGCGTTGGAGACGATGGCCTGGCCAGCGTAGGTGTCGTGGTTCACGCCGAACACGAACATGGGCGTGTCGTCCTTGGAAGGAGCCGACAGGATGACCTTCTTGGCGCCTGCGTCGATGTGCTTCTGGGCCGAGGCCTTGTCCAGGAACAGGCCGGTGGATTCGATCACCACGTCAGCGCCGACTTCGTTCCACTTCAGGTTGGCGGGGTCGCGCTCTTGCGTCAGGCGAATCTTCTTGCCGTTGACGATGAGGGTGTTGCCTTCCACGGCCACGGTGCCCTGGAAGCGGCCGTGCACCGAGTCGTACTGCAGCATGTAAGCCAGGTAGTCGGGCTCCAGCAGGTCATTGATGCCAACGACTTCGATGTCGCTGAAGTTCTGGATGGCCGAGCGCAGCACGTTGCGGCCGATACGGCCGAAACCGTTGATACCAATCTTGATCGTCATAGCTTGTAGTCTCTCAGTTAAAACAAAAAACAAAGGAAATTCGGGTCAGGCATTTGCAGGTGGGGCGCTCTTTTTCTTGCGTGCGCTGGTGGTCAAAGGCGTTTTTCTGGGCTTCGCTTGGGCGCTATTGAACTCGACGACCTTGTCCCATGAAATCACTCCGCTGGGTTGCACATATTCCAGCATGAATTCACGTAGGAGTTGCTGGTGCTTGGTGGCGAAGGCTTGTTGGTAAGCGGGGCCGTGCTGGCCTGCGAACTGCTCCATTGCATGGGAGATGCGCAGGTAAAAATCCCGCTCGCCAGACAGCAGCTCCCAAAACACCTGGCCTGCTAATTTTTCTACCGGTGTTGCCTTGCGCTCGGTTTTGCGGCCATAGCCATAACCGATGATGGGGCGGAACCCTTTGTTCAGCTTTTTAAGCCGGGCTTGCAGGGCTTGAAATTCGCTCCCTTGCCCCTTCGCGCTTTGGGAGTTGAAGATGTTTTTGCTGGACTTGACGGAAATGGCCAAATAACTATTGGCCGTCTCGATCGCGATGTCCTGTCCCGCACCTGCGCCTACGGTCACGTTCCGCAACTCGCCATCGGACGCTGTGCCATGTGTAGCTGCAAAAATGGCCAGCGGCTCGATGAAGTCGTTACCAAAAATGGTTTCATCCGAGCTGGACACAAAAGCGATCATGAGCTGTTGTATGAACTCCAGAGAGTCTGCAATGCCTAACGCCCTGTAGAGGTATGGGTTCTTGCTTAACAGCCTGCCTAGGCTGAGTTTGTCTAGGGCTGCAAAACGCTTGGCATAAAGAATACCAAGCAGCCTGCCCACTTCTGCATGGAGTTGTGCGTCAGGAATCATCGCCCCAGTCTTCCTCTGGTTGATCCAGCTTTCTATGCACCGATGTTCCACGCATGCGTTTGGCATTGACCTTGGCATTCCCTTGCGCCACCGACACCAGCATTTGTCCAAGGGCGCAGCCCAAGGGCGTGGGGACGGCATTCCCAATTTGGCGGTAGCAATCAGCAGTCTTGCCTTCAAACTTCCAGTGATCAGGAAACTTCTGAATGCGTGCGTATTCGCGGACGGACAGCGGCCGCAACTCCGTGGGGTGGCACAGCATGGTCGCTTTCTGGATGGGACTGGTCACCAGGGTGGGCGACGGTTCAGCGCGGTTGAGTCGCCGATAAAACCCCACCTTGCCACCGCCGGACTCAAACGCGCCACCCATGGCTTCCTGCACCACGTGGGCGGGAAGATGCTTCCAGTTGCAGCCCTCGCCCAGCATGGCCAAGTAGCGTTGCACGGCTGGAGAGAACTGCGCATATGGGCCAATCTCCTGCAAGTCGTGGATGGCGCTGCCTAGGGTTTGCCAGCGCATGGCCGGGTTCTGGTGGCGTTGAAAGTGGGTGGGTGCCGGTAAAAAAATATCCTCCCCGTCGCGGCTGCCCACAATCACCAGCCGCTCCCGAAACTGCGGGGTGCCGTAGTGCACGGCATCCAAAATGCCGTGCACGGTGTGGTACCCGATGGCTTTGAAGGACTCCAAGATGGTGTCCAGCACAGGCTTGGATTGCTTGTCTGCGGGGTCGCAGGGCATGGACGCCAGCCCTTTGACGTTCTCCATGATGAAGAATCGCGGGCGCAGGGCAGAAACGACCTTGATGAACTCTTGGTATAGCTGGCCGCGTGCGTCCTCCACCCCCTTGCGTTTGCCTGCCGTGGAGAAGGGTTGGCAAGGGGGGCCGCCCACCACGGCAAACAGTGCTTCGCGTGTGACACCACTGGCCTGCAGAAAGAACTCGCAGCTAGGATCGCTTTCAATCAGATCGCGTATGTCTCCATCAATGGCCAGATGGGAGTTGCGCCGCATGGTTTCGATGCACCACTTGTCCATATCCTGCGAGACGGCTACGCGTAAGCCTGCCTCATTCAGCCCCAAATCCAGGCCCATAGCACCCGAGAACAGCGATACAACAGGATAGGGATGGCGTGCGTTTTCCAAGCGCGTGGCACTGTCCGCGTCAAAAAATGGAAGTCGGCTGTTCATGTGCAGGCTCTGAGTGTTCTGCGATCACCGCTGGCGCTGGAGCACCGCCCGTACCGTGTCGGCCACGTTTTCTTCGGTGAAGCCGAAGTGCTTGAACAGCACGGGCGCAGGGGCCGATTCACCGTAGGTGTCGATGCCCACCACGGCGGCGCAGCCGTACTTCCACCAGAAGTCGGTCACGCCCATTTCCACGGCGATGCGCGGCAGTTCGGACGGCAGCACCATTTCCTTGTAGTCGGGCGTCTGGCGGTCGAACACAGAGGTGCTGGGCATGCTGACCACGCGCACGGCAATGTCGCGCCGGGCCAGAACTTCTTGTGCCCGCATGGCCAGTTGCACCTCGCTGCCGGTGGCGATGATGACCGCTTCGGCCGGGCGATTCAGGCCGGCGTGCGAAGGACCGGCCAGCACATAGCCGCCGCGGGCCACCAGGCTGGCGTCGTCCTTGTTCATGTAGGGCACGCTTTGGCGGCTCAGCAGCATGGCCGTGGGGCGCTTGTCGTTTTGCAGCGCGCTGGCCCAGGCAATGGCGGCTTCCACCACGTCGCACGGACGCCAGACATCGAGGTTGGGAATTAGCCGCAGGCTGGCTGCGTGCTCGATGGACTGGTGCGTGGGGCCGTCTTCGCCCAGACCGATGCTGTCGTGGGTAAAGACGTGGATCACGCGCAGTTTCATCAGCGCGGCCATGCGGATGGCGTTGCGGCTGTAGTCGCTGAAGGTCAGGAAGGTGCCGCCGTAGGGGATGTAGCCGCCGTGCAGCGCAATGCCGTTCATGATGGCGGCCATGCCAAATTCGCGCACGCCGTAGTTGATGTGG
>ERZ650302.1843-NODE-1843-length-11634-cov-39.728819_pt1 | contig 11634 bp, 12 predicted proteins | sample MGYA00376238_ERZ650302 | MGnify/ENA primary metagenome ERZ650302 (study PRJEB26733, sample SAMN07839298) | wastewater metagenome | biome: urban; feature: wastewater treatment plant; material: waste water | place: USA: North Carolina | collected 2016-04-28 ... | reverse complement strand
ACAAGGGCATAAAATTCTTTGGCTTCCTGCATACAGCCCTGATTTAAATCCTATAGAACAGATGTGGGCATGGGTTAAACGTAAGCGTAAAGAATGGTTGATCGACTCAGTCGATGAGTTATTTCGAGTTTTTTTCGAATCTTGTATGAATAATAAAGTAGTTTGACTATAGAAGGCCGACAAACTGCACATGCGTTTAATGATGCCGATTTAATTTTTGGCTTCCCGCATTATTTAAAAATGGCCAAAGTCACTGATCCGCATCATGCGCTTTTTCTAGATCCGATAGACAAGAAATACGCCATCTTATTTGTGACACGTAAAGACTATCCAGATCAAAACCAAAAACTTGCGACCTTTGTACAAGCATTCCAAAACTCAAAACACGTTCAAGAAATTTTAGATCGTGATTTTGGCCAAGGTCTGTGGTTTGAAGGCTGGAAATAAGGAGAAAAAGAATGGTCAGCTTTGGTTCTCATGTGGATTTTTCCATCCCACATATCAAAATTCGTAACTTAAACAAGCACTATGCGGTACAAGGGAATCGTGTGCATGCACTCAAAAATATTGACCTCGACATCCCGACAGGGAAAGTGTTTGGCATTATTGGCAAAAGTGGTGCAGGTAAATCTTCCCTACTCCGCACCTTAAATGGTTTAGAACGTATTAGTGAAGGTCATATCCATATTCATCAACAAGACTTGGCAACATTAAGCCATACTGAGCTGATTCAGCTCCGCCAACGCATTGGTATGATTTTCCAGCATTTCAATTTAATGTCTGCCAAAACAGTCTATGAAAATGTCGCACTGCCCCTCAAAGTGGCCAATTATCCCAAACAAGACATCGAACAACGTGTCAACGAGGTTTTACAGTTGGTCGGGCTGAGTGATAAGGCACAGCATTACCCATCACAACTGTCTGGCGGCCAAAAGCAGCGTGTCGGCATTGCTCGTGCATTGGTCCACCATCCTGAAATTTTACTCTGTGATGAAGCGACATCTGCACTTGATCCAGAAAGCACCTCTGTGGTGTTGTCGCTACTCAAAGAGATTAATCACAAACTGGGTATTACCATTGTATTGATTACCCATGAAATGCAAGTGATTCGGGAAATCTGCGATCAGGTCGTGGTCATCGATGCTGGTGAAATTGTGGAATCAGGCGAAGTTTGGTCGGTGTTCTCTCAACCCCAGCAAGGCATTACCCAAGAACTACTGAATCTAGAACAACTCGATTTGCCTTTTCGCTTAAATGCTGAACCTACGCAGCTTGATACACATGCCATTTTCAAAATTAGCTCGACGTCAGATGCGCATCATCCCCCTGACTTAAAACAGATTTTGGAGCACTTTCCACAAACTGTGCATTTATATCAAAGTCAGGTCGACACCATCCAAAACCATTTAATTGGAACATTGGTCATTGCTGTTCCCGCACAGGACTTAGAAATTCAATCGCTACTACAAAAACTAAAAGCGCATGTGACACATGTAGAGGTACTTGGCTATGCACGACCAACTCATTGATTTATTACTGACAGGCACCATCGATACCTTAATCATGGTCGGCGCATCCGCATTTTTTGCCATGCTCATTGGTCTTCCAATGGCAGTGGTTCTAGTCAGCACCTCTGAGCATGGCATTTATCCTTCCAAAAGTATTAACCATAGTTTAGGCTGGTTGGTAAATATCACTCGTTCCGTTCCCTTCCTGATTTTGATGGTGGCCCTCATTCCACTCACCCGTTGGATTGTAGGCACCAGTTATGGTGTTTGGGCAGCAGTTGTCCCTTTAACCTTGGCTGCAACACCTTTTTTTGCACGAATTGCAGAAGTCAGTTTACGCGAAGTGGATCAAGGGTTGATTGAGGCTGCGCAAGCCATCGGCTGTAACCGTACTCAAATCATTTGGCATGTGTTGTTACCTGAGGCGCTACCAGGAATTGTCGCGGGTTTTACCGTGACCATTGTGACCATGATTAACTCCTCTGCCATTGCAGGTGCCATTGGTGCAGGTGGTTTAGGCGATATTGCCTATCGCTATGGTTATCAGCGTTTTGATATGCAAATCATGTTGGCCGTGATCGTCGTGCTCGTAATTTTGGTGATGTGTGTGCAAGCGATTGGAGACAATCTGGCAAATCAACTCGATAAAAGGAAGGTTTAATCCCATTTCCCATATAAAGCAGAGACTATATTAGCCCCTCCTTTTTCTAAGGAGGGTATTTCAATATGAAGTTCACTACCCGTTTATAATCGCTTTTGATTTATGACAGCAGTCTAATCAACTGAATCAACATTGTTTTTCTTTCAAATTCACATAGAAAATATAGCTCTCAATATACAGATAGAAATGAATAAGCTATAACGTATCCTCAAGACTAAATAAGAATAACCACCTCAATATGCATCATTCCCCTAAAATTAAAGTACTCGCTTTCGACATCTTTGGAACTGTCGTGGACTGGCATTCTTCAATCGTTCAAGAATTGGAACGTCTAGCTTTGAATATCGATGCCAACCAATTTGCATTAGACTGGCGAGCAGGCTATCGACCTGCAATGGATCAGGTTTTGTCAGGTCAGCAGCCGTGGACCTCCATTGATGATATTCACCGTCTCATTTTGGATGAGCTTTTAGCGAAATATCAAATCTCCACACTGACCGAAGCTCAAAAAATGGATTTAAACTTTATTTGGCATCGTCTCAACCCTTGGCCAGATACAGTCGCAGCACTCAATCAATTAAAACAAGATTATATTATTTGCACCCTTTCAAATGGCAACATTCGCTTATTGGTCGATCTGGCAAAGTACGCAAAATTGCCTTGGGACACTATTTTCTCTGCTGAAAATTTCAAAGCCTACAAACCCTCTCCCAAAACCTATTTAGGTGTCGCAGACTTACTTAATGTCGCACCGAGGCAAGTGATGATGGTGGCCACCCATCAAGATGACCTTGCCGCAGCGCGTGGCTGTGGACTACGGACAGCTTATATTGAACGCCCCTTTGAATATGGTGCAGCTCAATTGAAAGACTCTAGTCCTTGCATAGACAATAATCTACATGCAACTGACCTCTTAAATCTGGTTTCTTTATTAAAAGAAAAGGCTTAAAAGGCTCATACATAAGGCTTAAATGAGGAAGTTCTGCCCACAACATGATTTACAACTTTGATTCTTCTCCCCTGAGACCTGACTTTGTCATGGCTTTCATGTAAAATCACTGGCAATTTTTATATAACACGTTGTGAGTTATTTCATGGGTTTTAATTGCGGTATTGTCGGCTTGCCGAACGTTGGTAAATCTACACTTTTCAATGCATTGACTAAAGCTGCTATTGCTGCTGAAAACTTCCCATTCTGTACCATTGAACCAAACACAGGCATCGTTCCTGTGCCAGATCCACGTTTAGACAAATTAACAGCGATTGTAAAACCTCAACGTGTGATTCCAACGACGATGGAATTTGTGGACATTGCAGGTTTAGTTGCGGGTGCATCTAAAGGTGAAGGCTTGGGGAACCAATTCCTCGCAAACATTCGTGAAACGGATGCGATTGCTCACGTTGTACGTTGTTTTGAAGATGAAAACGTCATTCACGTTAACGGTAAAATTGACCCGCTTGATGACATCGCAACCATCAACACGGAACTTGCACTTGCTGACTTAGAAACTGTGACAAAAGCAGTGACTCGTTTAGCAAAATCTGCAAAAGGTGGCGACAAAGAAGCGCTTGCAACCAAAGCGGTTTTAGACAAAATTTTACCTTTACTTGACGAAGGTAAACCTGCTCGCGCAGCTGACCTAGATGACGACGAACGTAAACTGGTTCGTGGTTTTGGTTTAATGACTTTAAAACCAACCATGTATATTGCAAACGTTGCAGAAGATGGTTTTGAAAACAACCCGCATTTAGATGCTGTGAAAAAACTGGCTGCTGAAGAAAATGCAATCGTAGTCCCGCTTTGCAACCAAATCGAAGCTGAAATTTCACTGCTTGAAGATGAAGACCGTGCTGAGTTCCTTGAAGCTTTAGGCATGGAAGAACCAGGTCTAAACGTGGTAATTCGCGCAGGCTACGGTCTTTTAGGTTTACAGACTTACTTCACGGCGGGTGTACAAGAAGTTCGTGCTTGGACCGTTAAAGTGGGTGCAACTGCACCACAAGCGGCGGGTGTGATCCACACTGACTTCGAAAAAGGCTTTATCCGTGCTGAATGTGTTGCTTATAACGACTTCGTTCAATACAACGGTGAAGCAGGCGCGAAAGAAGCAGGTAAATGGCGTTTAGAAGGTAAAACGTACATCGTTCAAGACGGTGATGTTCTACACTTCCGCTTTAACGTATAAGTCGTTCCGAATATAAAAAAACCCGATACCCATCGGGTTTTTTTATAAGCTTAAACCAAGCTTAAAAACAGCATTAAATAACATATGAACACCTGATCCGTTTGGATCTCACACAATATTATAACTTCTATTCTTTCGTATTATCGCTAATTTAATCACAGGCACTAATGCCTTCATTGAACAAACGAAAATGAAAAAGATCAGCACATTTATTGCAGCAGGTTTATTCACAACGCTTAGCGCTACAGCATTTGCATGCCCACAAGGAACAACACTGTCGGGTGGTACAGGTGCAAATCATAAAGGTGGTAAGTGCGTCGCAACCATGAACGTGACGAAACATGATCAGGCAATGAAACAAGACAAAACAGCCAAACACGATCAAGCAATGAAACAGGATAAAATGGCCAAACATGATCCAGCCATGAAGCAAGATAAAATGGTGAAACATGATTCAATGAAAGCCAATGAAATGGCCAATAAATCCCATAAAGATGCTCATGCTCCAAACCCGAATACACAGAAAGCTCAACCAGATACACATAAAGTCGCGAAGACATCTTAAAACAGCATAAAAAAAGCCAGTGAAATTCACTGGCTTTTTTATCGATAAAATAATTCAGTTAATGTGATGTCACAGAGACATGCTTGTTATCCATTGCAGCACGCTGTTTGCGCGCTTCATCTAACATGCGTTGTTCAATGTCTTTTCTAAAGCCAAGCATAAACACCATTTCCGCCAAAACAAATAATGGACCGATGGCTAGGCCAATCACATCATCCATAAAGGCCGGTTTTTTCTTCTCATAGAAATGCCCGACAAACTGGAACGCCCAGCCAACGACAAAAATACCAATACTGAGACCTAACCAAAGTCCCAAATCAAACTGTGCAATTTTATAAGCCAATGGATAAGCCATGGCATAGATCACTAGCATGATCACACCAAAAATTCGATCTAAGCTCAGGTAGTAAACAATACTCGCTAAGATCAAAACCATTGCCAAGGTAAGTTCAAAACTGCCAATAGTCATGCCAGCTCTTGCGGTTAAGCACATAATTGAAAAAACAATCAGCGGAATACCCACAAAGTGGGTCACGATATTTTTATGATCAAGATGATAAGCTGCATACTGACTTAATAATTTTTCTAATTTACTCATACTGTATTTCCTTATTGCATGATATTGATCACGATATAGAATAACTTTAAAGGAAAACAGCACATCAAGTTGTCGTCGACCTGACAAGTTGCTCGATCAATCACGAAAGGACGCGGAATGCTGGAAGTTCAACATCAACAACAATTACTCAATAACAATTGGTTTGCCAAACTACCACAAGCCTATCAACAGTATATTGTGCAACATGCCAAATATATTAACGTTGCAAAAGACCAAGCTGTTTTTCGCTCAGGAGATTTATTTGATGGTATCTATGCAGTCTTGAACGGCGCAATTCGTTTAGGTCATGTCGACATCGAAGGTAAAGAAGCAGTTGCAGCAATTGCTGAACCGATTATGTGGTTTGGAGAAATTTCGTTAATAGATCAGCAACCGCGTTCGCACGATGCGATTGCTATACAAAAAAGTACCCTGCTCCATCTACCTAAACGCGATGTTGAGGCGTTTATCCAAGCCACCCCAGAATTTTGGTTTCATATTGCACAGCTTGCTTCACAGAAGTTACGTCTCGCCTTTTTAGAACTGATCGCAATCCAAAGTCAAAATATCAGTCAACGACTGGCTCAACGCTTACTGTTTATTTTAAGCGGTTATGGCAACCATCTGTCGATTACCAATGATGAAATCCATTTATCACAGGAGCAACTGGCTCAAATGCTGATGTGTTCGCGCCAAACCATCAACCAAGAACTTCAAAACTTAGAAAAACAAGGAATACTGGCAATTGCGTTTAAAAAGATTAAGATTTTAGATCCTGCAATGCTGCATAAAATGGCACATAGCTCAGAATAGACAATCAAGTGTGCGTCTTAAGAGCGCAGCTCACATAGAAGGACTGTATAAAAATATGGCTACACGGTCTAACGTCTTGGCTATTTATCTCCCCGGCTTGAAACTTCTGTCACCGTGTTTGACAGTCAGTCAATGTAAAAAACGCAACAACTAATTTTTTAAATTAACCCTTAAAATTCGCCTCAACTCCTATATTTTATTGTATAGGAATATTTACTATTTTTATTATGTTATTAAAGCTGTAACCATAAAAAAGCGAGTTTTTAAAACTCGCTTTTGGTCATACTATATCGGTCTTAGACACCCACTTTTTTAGGGTCTGTATTGCCTAAACTTGGGTTATCAATTGCGCCCCGACATTGTGCTTTATCACGTTCATAATCGCTCTGTTTCTGTGCAACACTTGATGAACCGTCTAAGGTCTCACGTGCCCACACTTCTAAACTGGTCAAGGCTTTACGACACAGGGCGTATTTTCCTTCGGTTACTGAGTCTGTCATTTTGACATTAATACGCCAGTCCGTACTGAGTTTACGTGCAGGATGACGGACTTTAGCTTCAATCTGATCCAGTTGCTTGTTATAGACCAAGCCATCTACTTCATTGATAAACACCCAAGCACGCTGGGCATATTCCGTAGCGTCATTGGTAATTTTTGGCGCAGCCTTAATTTCTACTTTTTGTTCAGGAGCTTGCTCTGACTGCCCACAAGCTTGCAAAAGTAAACTGCTTACAATGATTGCAGTCAGCCCTAAAGTACGTAATTCGAGCTTCAACATGGTTAAACGCCTCAACAAACAATTGGGCACTATGCTAGTGAATTCAGTTACAATACACAATCAATTTTGACCCATTGATAAAGTCTTCTTCAAGGTGTGTTGTGTCCGAACTTAATCCCACTCCTGCACAAGCTGCTGGCTTTTGGCAAGGGGCTAAGGATAGCCAAGCGATTATCTTTACCTATCTACCTGTTTCTTTTGCCTTTGGTGTATCTGCAACCCAGTTTGGCTTTAGTGCATGGGAAGCTTTATTTTTATCCTGCTCAATGTATGCAGGGGCCAGTCAGTTTTTAGTGGTTGCCCTATTGGGTAGTGGCACGTCTATTTGGATGACTGCTCTCACTGTGATTGCCTTAGATATTCGTCACTTACTCTATGGCCCTGCACTACAAAACTTAATTCAAGATAAATTGAACCTAAAGACAACTGCAATTTGGTCATGGGGACTAACCGACGAAGTCTTTGCCTCAGGCATGATTAAACTGTCGCAGCGTCGCCAAGAGTGGTCTGAGTCTTGGATGCTCGGTTTAAGTCTGTTTAGTTGGCTCGCATGGGCTACAGGTTCTTTTCTAGGTGGAATGTTTGCAGACCAAGTCAGTTATTTACCTCAGTTTTTACAAGCCGCTCTAGACTTTCTATTACCTGCACTGTTCTTAAGTTTCTTATTGGCAGCTTTTGAAAAGAAACACACTTTTGTGGTGGCTGTGACCATTCTTGTATCTGCCATTGCCTGCTATTTTATTGACTTATCTGCTGCAATTTTTATTGGTATCAGTTCAGGTATATTTGCAGGTTTGTTTAAACACTATGTACTGAAAAAACCAGACCCTGAACATATGGGAGATCAAGCATGAATATCGAAATTATCTTGGTCGGCATTGTAGTGGGTATTGCAAATTTTGCTTCACGCTTTGGCCCATTCTTCGTCATTCAAAAGTTCCAACAAGGTTCACAAAAGCGCGGTGCTTTATGGTTAAAGATTGCATTGGGTTCGATTGGTATTGCGGCGATCAGTTCAATGCTCGTGGTTGCGACTTTGCCACCACTGTTAGATACACCCAATAAAAGTTTTGCCATGTTGGTCGGCTTCATCGTATTAGCTGGACTTTATTTCAAGTTTAAGCAAATTGTCCCCGCTACACTCACCGCAGCACTGAGCTATGGTTTGGTTTATACCTATATTCCTATGCCTTTTTAACCCATATCTTGCATCCATCAAAACCTGATTTACTATTTGAAGCGCTCAGCTGTGCAAGTCATTTCCAGCTTGATTGGAAAAATTTATTTTGCATCCTTTGCATGAAAATTTGACTTTGGAATGCACAGCTTTATAAAAAAAATTGTTGGACAATATCATTAATTTATGTGAATGAACCCTGAACACCATTCAGAGTTCTGCTATGCTAAAAGCCCATAAAATCAAGCATGGATGATTTACATGAGCGTTACTATTGGTACTCCACTTCAGCCTTCAGCATTTAAAGTCCTGCTATTGGGTTCTGGAGAGCTTGGGAAAGAAGTTGTGATTTCTTTACAACGTTTAGGTGTAGAAGTTCATGCTGCTGACCGTTACGATCATGCTCCTGCAATGCAAGTGGCACACTATGCCTATACCTTAAATATGGCAGATGCGACTGCGCTTAAACAACTCATTCAGGACGTTAAGCCGAATTTAATTGTTCCCGAAATTGAAGCCATTGCAACGCAAGTATTGATTGAAATCGAACAAGATAATATTGCAACAGTCATTCCCTCTGCAAAAGCGGTCAATTTAACCATGAACCGTGAAGGCATCCGTCGTTTAGCTGCGGAAGAACTGGGCTTACCGACATCGGCTTACCGTTTTGCAGATACTTTAGAATCTTTCCGTGCTGCATGTGATGACATTGGTTATCCAAACTTTGTTAAACCAGTCATGTCCTCTTCTGGTAAAGGCCAATCCCGCGTAAAAGAATTTTCAGAAGTAGATGCTGCGTGGAAATATGCACAAACAGGTGGTCGTGTAAATCAAGGGACAGTGATTGTAGAATCACAAATTGATTTTGATTTTGAAATTACGCTATTAACAGTACGTTCAAAAAACCCAGAAACAGGTGAAATTGAAACTTCGTACTGCGACCCAATTGGTCACCGCCAAGACGCGGGCGACTATGTGGAAAGCTGGCAGCCTCAAGCCATGACACCAGCAGCCCTTGACGAAGCAAAGCGTATTGCCAATAAAGTCACCATCGCATTGGGTGGCTGTGGTATTTTCGGTGTAGAACTCTTTGTCAAAGGCGATAAAGTGTGGTTTAGTGAAGTATCACCACGCCCACATGACACAGGTCTTGTGACGCTTGCCTCTCAGTTCCAAAGTGAATTTGAACTACATGCACGTGCGATTTTGGGTCTGCCTGTCAATACAGCACGTCATAGCGTTGCTGCGAGTGCCGTGATCTATGCAGGCGTAGATGATAATAACTTATCTTTTTCTGGCTTAAATCTTGCTTTGGCAAACCCAAATACTGATTTGCGCATTTTTGGAAAACCAGAAGGCTTTACACGTCGCCGTATGGGCGTTGCGACAGCACGTGCTGAAACAACTGACCAAGCGCGTGAACTAGCAGTACAAGCTGCTGGACTGGTTAGCGTTCATCAAAATTAAGCGTTGTTAAAATATACGGATACGGTTCATGATCAATACTTCTCCACTGCTTAACTATGTCAGCAGCAATCACGACATCAAAGCGATTAATCAATGGCGTAGTGATGTCGAAAATCAATTACAAGAAAGTTTTGATCATGGCCAATCCATCCGCGATGTCATTTTAACGCGTTCAAATATGACCGATGAAGCGCTTATTTTCCTATGGAAATATGCAAAACTCGATCAGACAGACTTAAGTTTATTTGCTGTCGGTGGTTACGGTCGCCGAGAGATGCTACCTTACTCAGATGTAGACATCATGATCTTGTCTGAGGTTGAGTTTAGCGAAGAACAAGAAAAACTCATTTCTGTCTTTATTTCCTCACTTTGGGATGTCGGCAATTTCAAGCCCGGCATTAGTGTACGTACCATTGCCAACTGTGTTGAACAAGCAACCTCTGACTTAACTGTTGCCACCGCCCTCATCGAATCTCGTTTAATTACGGGCAATGAACACTTAGCCAAATGGCCACGTCGCATTGTTTCACAAACATGGACAGACAAAACCTTCTATGATGCAAAAATGGAAGAACAGGCCAAACGCTATGCACAGCATAACTTTACGGAAAGTAATCTAGAACCCGATATTAAAAATGCGCCGGGTGGCATTCGGGACATTAACCAAATTGGTTGGATTGCTAAACGGCATTTCCGCGTCAACCGTATTTATGACTTGGTGCATTTAGGCTTCATTTCGGAGTTTGAGTTAGGTGTATTAGAAGAAGCCGAAAGCTTCCTCTGGGAAATTCGTCATCACCTACACCGCCTCACTAAACGTGATGAAAACCGTTTACTGTTCGACTATCAACGTGACATTGCCGCAAAGTTTGGCTATGTGCGTGAAGAAGGTAAATCACCGAATTACCCAATTGAACAATTCATGAAACGTTATTATCGAAGCGCTCAACAAGTCACCACGCTGAATGAAATGCTGTTGGCTTATTTCAATGAATCTGTGATTACCCCACGCCTACCGAACTATGAGCGTAACATTGAAGAAATCAATGAAAATTTTAAACTAGTCGACGGCAAACTAGCGGTTCAACACCATAAGATTTTCTCTGAAAACCCAAGTGCTATTTTAGAAATTTTCTATATATTGGCCAATCGACCTGAAATTACAGGCATTCGCGCGCGTACGCTACGTTTGTTAATTTTGGCGGCTAAACGCATTGACCAAAAATATAGAGATAATCCAGCGCATCAAGCCCTCTTTATGGCCATCATTCGCTCACCTCATCGTTTATATGAAACCATGGTGGCAATGAAACGTTATGGCGTTTTGGGTAACTATATTCCTGCGTTTGGGCAGATTATGGGGTTGATGCAGTATGATTTGTTCCATATCTATACCGTGGATGCACATACCTTACTGCTACTGCGCAACTTAAACCGTTTCAAAGAACCTGAGTTTGCCAAAGACTTCCCTGTCGTGAGTTCGGTGTTCCAACGTCTAGCACGTCGGGACATTGTCTATTTGGCTGCCATTTTCCATGATATCGCTAAAGGCCGCGGTGGTGACCACAGTGAGCTAGGTGCAACCGATGCGATTGAATTCTGTCGTAGTCATGGTTTTACTGAACGTGAATGCAACCTTGTCGCATGGCTCATTCAAAACCATTTGCTCATGTCTGTCACTTCTCAAAAGAAAGATATTTCTGACCCCGATGTGGTTAAAGCGTTTGCTGAGAAAATGGGCGATATGGAACATCTCGACTATCTATATACGTTGACTGTTTCAGATATCAATGCAACCAATCCTTCACTTTGGAATACGTGGCGTGCTTCTCTCATGCGTCAGCTCTATACCCATGCACGTGACGTGATTCGCTCAGGTT
>ERZ650302.1841-NODE-1841-length-11639-cov-17.422134_pt1 | contig 11639 bp, 5 predicted proteins | sample MGYA00376238_ERZ650302 | MGnify/ENA primary metagenome ERZ650302 (study PRJEB26733, sample SAMN07839298) | wastewater metagenome | biome: urban; feature: wastewater treatment plant; material: waste water | place: USA: North Carolina | collected 2016-04-28 ... | reverse complement strand
AGCTATAATATCTATTATATTAAAGGGTAAGAATGCAGATAGAATCTAAGATAATAAGCATCATAAACGACAAACTAAAGAATCCAATTTATGAAACATTGCGACTATTAAATATGAAAACGATTTTAACAAAGAGCAATTTTTCTAAAAAAGAGGGAGTTGCTGTTCATATGGTTGTATTACACTTTGTATATATGCTAGTTATGAATAAAAAAATATCAACTTTTATGGATCAGAGTAATGATAGCTTTAAAAAAGATGTCTATTACAGACTACTTGCTAATGCTCACTACAACTGGAGAAAACTATTATCACTTAGTTCTTTAAAGATTTTATCACTGCTTCATAAAGTACAAGATGCAAAGCTAGTAAGAGTTCTTATACTTGATGATACTGTTGAAGATAAAGTTGGTAAAAATATAGAGGGAAGTTGTGATAACCTTTGGAGCAATAAAGCAAAGAGAAAAATCAGAGGTGTAAATGTTGTATCACTAAACTATAGTGATGGTTATTCAAATTTTATGTTGGACTTTGCAATTGCTATGAATAATTATGCAAGGGTAAAGATAGAAGAGTTTACAAATATTATTGATCATCGAACCAATGCACATAAGCGAAGATTGGAAAGCTTAAAAGGGAAATCACAAATTGCTATAGAGATGATTAAAAGAGCAGTAGCTAGTGGTATATATGCAGATTATCTGCTTGTGGATAGTTGGTATTCTAAACCTGTGTTTATAGAAACAATGAATGAGCTAGGATTGCAAGTTATTTCAAGAATGGTAAACAATGATAGAATCTGGAACTTCACAGGGGAGAAAAAAACTCTTGATGGTATCTATAACAAGTTTAAAAAGCTTAAAACTATTAAGATGGGTCAATATGGCAAAAAGATAAAGTTTGAATACTTCGGGGTCATAGTTGAACATAAAAAAGCAGGAAAATTAAAAATTGTTTTTATAAAAACCAAAGAGAATCTCATCCCTATTGTATCTACAAACTTAGACTTGAGTGATGAAGAAATTATCGATATTTACAAACGACGATGGGATATAGAACAAGGGTATAAAGAACTTCGTGAACACTTTGGGTTTGGTAAAGAAGAAAATCGAATTTATGAAGCACTTATTGCTCGCATAACACTCTCATTTTTTACATACAATGTTGTTAGCTATATAAATCGTATCAGTAATGAACCAAAAACTATTGGTGGATTGTTTAAAGATCTAGAATGTGAACTTCACACCTTGGCAATTGCTATGCAAGCATTTTTAGCTATTTTAGATGAGATTGCAAAAATTGAAGAAGTTGTCAATAGAAATGAGGATTTTACAGCAATAATCGATCTATTAAGAGATGTGACTGGAAAACTACTTGGTTTTAGGTGCGAAAGTTAAGATAATAAATTATAAATATACTATTGGTTAGGAAATAAATGAAAAAGATAAACTTAAAATTTTTATTTTTATTTTTTGTATCAGATATGCTTTTTGCATATGAAAATATGATTCAAAATCAAATAAATTTGGAGCAAGATAAAATAGAAAGAGAAAATAATAAAAGAAATGAGCAAAAATCTATCCTCAAAACTATATTAGAAATTGAAGTTATTGCAGAAATTGAGAAAACGAAAACAGATACTTTAAACTGTTTTAATATAGAAAAAACTATTCTAAAATTAGATATAGAGTTATTACCACCTAGAGAAATATATGAAAAACTAAATGGCAAATGTGTAAATGTTGAAGATATACAACTTTTAATGTCAGATATAAATAAATTTTATCAAGAAAACAATTTAATTACTACAAGAGTTTATGTACCAGAGCAAAATCTAAAAAATAAAGAGTTAAATTTAGTTGTATTAAATGGTAAGTTAAGTGGTTATGTATATGCAGATGGTTCAGATGTAGATTATAGATTGTTAAATGCTTTTCCTATTGAAATTGGAGAAACAATAAATTTAAGAGAACTTGAACAAGGTGTTGATAATTTTAATCGATTACAGTCTCAAAAAGGAAAGATGAAATTAGTTCCTGCACAAAATCAAGGCGAATCTTATTTGGTAATGGAACAACAACAAACAAAACCTTGGAGTGCAAAAATTGGTGTTGATAATAGTGGATATAAAACAACAGGTAGATATAAAGCTTTAGGAAGTTTTAGTTACGACAATTTACTAAATTTAAATGACAATATAAATATTGACTATAGTACAAATTTAGATGATGAAGATAATAAAAAAAGGGCTAATAGTGGTTCTTTAAACTATAGTATTTCTTATGGGGATTGGCTTTATTCATACTCTCATAGCCGTCATATTTTCCATCGTATTATTCAAGGGGTTAATCAACAATATTATGTAAATGGATTTAGTGATTCTGATACTCTTGGATTAAATAAATTAGTTTATCGAGATCAATCAGCTAGAGTAAATTTATATAGCAAACTATCTATAAAAGAGAGTAAAAATTATATTGAACACTATGAGATTGAAACACAAAGAAGAAATTTAACAATTTTAGATATGGGTGTTTCTGGTGATGATGTTATTGAAAATGCTTCTATTAATTATGATTTAGGTGCTAAATTTGGTTTAAATATCTTAAATGGAATGGAAGATATTCCAGGTACTGCAGAATCTAAAACAAAAACTTTACATTCAAAAATCTCTTTAAAATTACCATTTAATGAAAATAACTATAGTTTTAATAGTGATTTAGGCGGACAATATTCAGAATATGAATTAGCTGGAAGTGAGCAATTTGGTGTTGGTGGAAGATATGATGTTAGAGGATTCCATGAAGATAATTTATATGGTAATAGTGGTATTTATTTAAGAAATGAAATAGAGACAAAAAACTTTACAAATGAAGAGTTAAAAATTAGATATTTTTTAGGATTTGATATTGGAGCTGTTAAAAAAAGTGCAACAATAAATTGGAGTGATAAAGAGCTTGCTGGTATTTCAACAGGTGCTAGATTTTCAATCACTGAGTATTTAAATGGCGATTTAACTATTTCAAAAGCAGTAAAAAGACCTCAAGAGTTTGAATCTTCAAAAGAACAAGTCTATTTTAATATCAATTGTACATTTTAAAGGATAATCAAATGCAACTATTTTCAAAAAGTAAAAATAAGATATATTCAGTAGTAGTATCAACATTGCTAGTAATACAACCCTTAGCTGCAATTGATATTACAAGTGTAAATGGAGTAAAACTTCAAGGAGGGGGAGTTCATCAACCAAGCCAAGGTGTAAGAAGTTTTGTAGATAATGCAAAAGATACACTTCCAATAGTAAATATCAATACCCCAAATGGTGCAGGAGTTTCTCATAATACCTATAATCATTTTAATGTGGATACAGGAGGACTTGTATTAAACAATAATGCAACAAATGTATATACACAACTTGCAGGATGGATTGAGGGAAATCCGAATTTAAGAACAAATAGTGAAGCAAAACTTATAATAAATGAAGTTGTAAGTAATAATCCTAGTTTACTAAAAGGCTTTATTGAAGTTGGTGGTAAAAAAGCAGATGTAATTGTGGCAAATCCAAATGGTATAACTTTAAATGGTGCAGGATTTATAAATACAAATAAAGTAACCATAACAACAGGTATTCCATATATAAATAGTAGTACAGGAAATATAGAAAAATTTATAGTAAAAAATGGAACAGTAGTTGTAGATGGTGATAGCAATATGCTTGAACAAGCACAACTTGATATTTTAAGTAGAGCATTAATAGTAAATAAAAAATTAAAAGCAAATGTTTTAAATATAAGAACAGGTGCAAATGAAATAGATGCAAATACCCTAAATACAACACCAATTACTCCAGAAAGTTCAACTCCTAGCTTTAGTGTTGATGTTTCATCATTGGGTGGAATGTATGCAAATGTTATAAGTCTTCAAGGAACAGAAGCTGGTGTTGGTGTAAATATGCAAGGAGAACTCTTAAGTGAAAGTAACCTAAGTTTAGATGTAAATGGTAATATTGCTTTAGGTGGACAAACCCATGCAAAACAAATAACATCAAATAGCCAAAGTTTAGATATATCTGGAAAAGTTTTAGCAGATGAAAAATTAGTTTTATCAACAACAAATGATTTAAATGGAAATGGTGGAAGTTTAGAGAGTAAAGAAGTATCTTTAAAATCAAATCAAGGAAATGTAGATTTAAATACAAAAATAACTGCTAGTGATAAACTAGATATTACTTCAAATGGTAATCTAAGTTTAAAAAATTCAATCAATGCAAATAATTCTATAAATCTTCAAAGCAGTGGAAATCAAACAATAAATGGAGATTTACAAAGTACAAAAATAGATGCAAAATCTACAAATGGAAATATTTCAATAAGTGGAAAAGTAATATCTACAGATGATATAAGCCTTGATGCTAATGGACAGCTTTTAGTTGGTGGTGAAGTTAGTGCAAAAGATTTGTTAAATCTAAAAGCAAAAGATAATTTAAATGTAAATGGCTCTGTAATAGGTTCAGTAGTTTATATAGAATCATCAAATGGAAATATCTCTGTTTCAAAAGAAGCTACCTCTTCAAAAGGAATGGATTTATTTGCAAAAAATGGTTCTATTGATATTTTAGGTAGCTTATCATCTGTTGAGAATCTAAATTTACAAAGTAAAAATAATATTACAACCACAGGAAGTGTAAATGCTAATAAGATTGATATGCTTTCAACTCTTGGAGATATATCAATAGGAGGTTCTTTTACTTCAAAAAGTTCATCAAATTTGAATTCAGGTAAAGATTTATTAATAAATGGTTTAGTTGCAGCAAACGGTAATTTAAAACTAGATGCAAAAAACAATATTGATATTAAAAATAGTGTTAAAGCAAATGATATAGCTATAAACTCAGCTGGATATTTAAGTGTAAAAGGTGCTATTGAGTCTGCAAAAAGTTTAGTTGTTAATTCTGGTGATTATATTCAAGTTGATGACAATATAAAAGCAGTTGATGTTGCAAATCTAAAAAGTGTTAATTCAATAGTTATAAAAAAAGATATTAAGAGTGATCAAATAGGCTTAGAATCAACAAACAGCGATATCACAATTGATGGAAAAATAGAAGCTTTAACAAAAATAGAAGCTTTAAGTGGTGGAAAAATCACTTTAAATAATCCTCTTATTTCAAAGAATATAAATATAACAAGTAAAGATTTACTTTATGTAAATGGATATGTTAATGCCTATGATGCTTATTTAAAATCAATAAATGGCGATATTACAGTAAAGGGTGGAATAACTGCATCTAATATTTTAGATATAGATGCTAAAGGATTATTAAATTTTAGTGGAGATATAAATAGTGACAATATACTAGATATAACTGCATCTTCAATGAATCTTGTAAATAGTAAAGTTGTTTCAAAAAAAGCTTTAAACCTTGAAACTACACAAGGTGATATTACATTAGATAAATCTTTGATTCAAAGTAAAGAAGATAGTGTAAGTGTAAAAAGTAAAAACAAACTCGCATTAAAAAATGCAAGTTATATTAGTGCATTTAATACTATGGATATTCAAGCTGATTCTTTAGAAGTTGATAAAAGTAGTATTAGTAGTGGTAAAAAATTAACTATTCATAACAATAATCTTCCTTTGAGTAGTTTTTCAAATATAAATAACTCAATAGTTATTAGTGAAGATGATGATGTTGAAATAGCTGCAAACAATATCACAAATACAGATTCAAAAGTAATAGCTGGAAAAAATATCCATTTTAAAACAAAAGATTTCATAAATACTCATGGTTTAATATTTGCTATAAATGATGTAACTATAGATGATGGAATAGGTGGAAGAGCAAACTCTATAGTAAATAAAGAAGCAGATATTGTTGCATTTGATGGAAATCTAACACTAAAAGCCTCTACTATTACAAATGAAGGGAAAGCTCCAACATTTATAGAAGATGGATATATTGCAACTTGGTATGAAACAGCAAGTGGAAGTAGTGCTGAGATATTTGAAGATACATATAAATTATTTAAAGATGAAGTAAAAGAAACAGATCAAAAACCAAAAGTCCAATATTACCAAGCTTATGTTGATTTACTTACAGCTTTAATGAAAGGTATTGAACCAAATGCTCAGGCAAAAGCACTTATAAAAGATAGTTTAATAAATCCTGATGGAACTATCAAACAAGAAATGATAGGAACTTGGACACAATTAAGTGGAAAAGCTACTCAAAATGGAATAAGTGATTTTAATGCACATTTAAAAACACTTTTAGTAGATAAAGTACCAGTTCAAGTACAAGCAAAAGATGTAAACAATAATTTACTATTTGATGCCAATGGAAAACCAATAATGACCACTGTACAAGTTGATTTAGTAAAGTCTGATGGCACAATACAAGCTGAATATCTTGATAAATATGTGGTTCTTTGGGAAAAAGCTATAAATGGAGAGGATATTCCTCAAAATGTATTAGATATTTTAAAAAGTGATGTAAAAGATGCAAATGGATATATAGTATCTTCAATAACTTCTGTTTGGAATAATATTAGAACAGTTGCTGGTGCTGGATATGAGATTAAAAAAACATTAACAGCTGATGTATTAAAAAATGATGGAATGTTAGCTCAATTGGTTGCTGGAAAAAATATCACCATAGATACAGGTGTTATGAATAATCAATACGCAAACATAAGTTCAGGTGGAAATATAAATATTTCAAGTGATACTTCTATTACTAATAATGCTTATGGAGCTAGTCAATTATTACATGAAGTACATAAAACAGGATGTTTTACTTGTCATGTGGGACAAATGGGATTTAGAGAAACATTTGGAGGAATTATTGAAGCAAAAGGCAATATAAATTTAACTGCAAACACTTTATCAAATACAGTAACCGCTACAAAAAATAAAACTTTTAATCTTCCAAGATTAGATGAATTTCATGATTTAAGAGCTGATTCAAATCCAGTTCCAAAGAATTTTGTAGTTGTAAGAAATGTAAAAGCAAATGAAGTAGATAGTTCTCAAAGAGCAGCTCTTGTAGATGCAAAAGTGGGAGCTATAAATCTTGATTATATAAAAGAGCAAACTCAAAAAAGCTTCACTAATAAAAATAGCTTAAATCCAAATGATTTAAATAGTTTAACAAATCAAAGTGTGGATACTACTAAACAAGATTCAATTACACAAACAAGCACAAATATTACAAGTAACTTAAAGCCAACACAAACAATAACAATTACAAGTAATATAGATGAGAATAATTTATCAACTGTATCAAAGTTTTCTTCAAAATTAACTCAAAAACAACCAACCCAACTAGATTTTGGAACATACTCTTTACCAATACAAGGTGAAAAAGCCTACATAGAAACCATAGAAACAAGACCAGCATATACAAGTTATGGAGCATTTTTAAGTAGTGACTATATGATGAAAAGGTTGAAATATTTCCCAGAATATGAAAGTAGAATGAACTCAAATGAGTGGATGTTAAACTCAACAAATAGAAGTGGAACTACTATCATAGGAGAAAATGTAAATCTAAAAATAAAAGATAGCATTATCTTAGATGGTGGAATAACAGCTAATAATAAACTAAATATAGATACACAAGGAAACCTAAGCTCAACTGCTGAATTAAAAAGTAAAGGTGATATGAGTATTAATGCAAAAGGAGAATTAAACCAAACAGGTGCAGGTATAAAAGCTTCAAACCTAAATATTTATACAGGAAAAGATTTAAATCTAACTGGTACAAAAATAAAAGTAGATGAAAATATAAATCTAAACTCAGATAAAAGTATAAACCTAAACGCACAAAGACAAATAGATAGTGGAATAAGAGGAGATATATCTTGGCAAAATTCTCAAGATATTGGAACTTCTATTGAAACAAATAAAAATATAAAACTAAATGCAAAAGATGATATTAACCTAACAGCTTCAACAATACAAAGTAAAGGTGGAAGTGTAGCTTTAAAAGCAGATGATGAAATAAATATAGAAGCAGGTGAAAACTATCAAGAGTTTGCATATAGTAGAACAAGCTCTAGTAGTTCTATGGGTGGATTAAAGAAAAAAACAACCACAGAAAATCATCATGAACAACATTTAACACATACAGGAAGTGCCATAAAAGGAAGAGATGGTGTAGATTTAACTGCTCAAAATAATATCACCGTAGAAGGAAGTACCCTATCTACTAGAAATGGTGATATAAATATTCAAACTCAAGGTGATGTTACATTTAAAGCAGTTCAAGATAAACACCTAGTAGAACATAGTAGTAATACCACAAAATCATTTGCAGGTATAAAATATGGAAAAGCAGGTTCATCTTCAACATTAAATCAAACAATAAACCAAGGAAGTATCTCAGATGCTATGGGAAATATTGATTCAAAAGCAGGAGGAATTACAACCCTTGAAGGAAGTAAACTAAAAGCTGGTGGAAATATAAATATCAATTCAAAAAATGGTATTCAAATATTGTCAGTTCAAGATACAAGTGATTATCAAAGTGAAAGCTGGAGTAAAGGAACAGGAAATGCTATTAGTTTAGCAAACTCCCTTTTATCAAAAGAGCAAAAAGAAAGCTTACAAAAAGCCCTAACAGTATCAAGCTTAATCGATGCAAAAACAGTAAACCTAGAGACTTCAAGCGGTGTAATAATAAAAGGTAGCCAAATACAAGCTACAACTGTAAACTTTATGGCTTCGTTTTTAACTTTGATTAGTGATAAAAACTCTGAATCATATTCTAGCTTCTCTGATGGTAGTGGTGTAGTAACAAGAACTATCATAAATCAAGGATATGTAAAAGAAGAAGCAGTACCAGCTCAAGTAAACGCACAACAAATAACATTAAATGGGAAATCACTTCTTGAAGATAAACTAAAACCAGAAAATCTTCTAAAACAACTTTCAAGTGAATATAACCTAAATGAAGCACAAATAAATCAAGTAAAAGCACAACTTACAAATAAAGAGTGGTACGATAAAACAACAAACCTAAGTCAAATGGGAATGATAATAGTTCAAGCAGTTGTAACTGTACTAACAGCAGGTGCTGGAACAGCTCTTGTTACAGGTATAAATGCAACAGTAGATGCAATGGTAAATGCAGCTATCAACTCTATGATAACCCAAACATTAACACAATTAGCAACAGCTGCAATTACAGGAAATAAACTAGAGTTAGATGTAAATACTCTTTTAACAAACTCACTAAAAGCAGCTGCCCTTGCAGGATTAACAGCACAAATAGATACAAACCTAGGATTAAATAAAGATAACCTAAGCTTTGCAGATAAATCAACCCAACAAATACTTCATGGAATTGCTCAAAAAGCAGTATATGGAGGAAGCTTAGAATCAATCCTTGCAACAAGTGCAGGTAATGTAGCGTTTGATTATATTGGACATAGTGTTTATTCAAATGATTCACAATATCCACAACTAAGAGATGCAATTCCAAAAACAGTAATTCACTCTCTAATAGGTGGAACACTAGCAGAATTAGCTGGTGGAGATTTCTCTCAAGGAGCAATTAATACTGCTGTTAGTCATAGTGTAGCTGAGTATATAAAAAGTGATATTTTAAGTAACTTTGACCCAAAAAATCCACCATTTGATAAAGATAATCCAGATAGTGTAAAAGCATACACAGATAAAATAGAAGCACAAACAAAAGCTATTGCATCAGTTGTAAGTGGAGCAGTAGTCCTTGCAACCCATGAAAAAGTATCAGATAAAGATTTAAAAATAGCTCAAGATATGGGTAATAGTGTTGTTGAGAATAATGCATTTATGCTAATTGTTCCAACAATGTTAGCATTAGCAACATATGCAAATGCTCCTGATATAGGAGAAAAAACACAAGATGGTTTACCTGCATCTATATTAAATCCAGCAATAGATACAGCGGTATTTTTGTATGATGCTACTAAAGAATTGCTAGATGGTGGTGTACCAACTGAAGCAATAATTGTAGCTCTTGCTCATAAATATAAGGTTGATGAAGCTACTGCTAAAAATGTTTTTGAGAATGTATCTGTATATGTTTCAAAAGGTGCCGATGGTAAATTACAGTATGTTGGTATTACAAATGATGTAGCAAGAAGACAAGCTGAACATATGAGAACAAAAGGTATTGATATTGAGCCAATTATTAGTAATTTATCAAGAAGTGATGCGAAAGCTTTAGAACAAACATTAATTGAGTTAGCAGGACTTGAAAAAACAGGAGGAACTTTAATGAATAAAATAAATAGTATTTCTGTATCAAATCCAAGTTATGCAGAACAATTAAGAAGAGGTCAAGAGTTATTGATTATTGCCAAAGAAAAAGGAGCTTTATAAAATGGCTAAAGTAAAAATTGGAGATGTTTTTTCAATAAAAACTTCGAGAGGTAAAGTGTTTTTTCAATATACAAATTCAGAAAGAGGTAAAGAATATATAAAGATATTTGATGGATTTTATGAAAAGGATTTTAATAAATATGAAGAATTAATAAAATCTAAAATAAGATTTATGATTTCTTTTTCTGTTAAACTTGCATACAAACATCAATTAATTAATTATGAATACCATTTACCGCTATTAAAAGAAGAAGTACCTGAATATACAAGAACACCTTGGACTTTTACTGGTAAATTTGAAGGTTGGTTAATAGAAAATACTATGACAAAAAATAGAAGATTAACGCAAGAATTAACTAGTGAAGAAATTTGTTATTCACCTTCAGGATGGATTAATTATGAATATTTATTAAATATGTTGGAAAACGATTTTAAATTAGAAAATTGGACTACTGAATATATTATGAGTCAAAGAGTATTATAATATGGCACGAAGAGTAAAAATAGGAGATATATTTGAAGTAGAAACACAAAAAGGTTTTATATACTTTCAATATGTATATAGAAGAGTAGATAAACTACAAACAATTAATTTATTTAATTATGTATCAAAAACTAAATTAAATTTAGAAGAGATAGATACTTCAAATATTAAATTAACTGTTGAGTACCCAGTAACAATAGCATATAATCGTGATGCGATATATTTTATTGGAAATAAAGATTTTCCAGAATTTATATATCCTAAATATAAAATTAGTCGAGCGATTATAACAAAGAATGCATGGGATATAGTAAATACTGATACACTAATAAGAGAGAGAATTATTAAGTTCTCAGATGAACAATTAAAAATGTCTCCAAGTGGCTGGTGGAATCCTATATTTCTCATAGAATGGATTGAATTATATGGTACATTAGAAAATTATTATAATTCTACATCTGCAGCAGATAAAATAGCAGAGTAGATAACTAAAGTTAAAATGTTACTATTTACAAAAAGTATAACTAAACTCCTAACTATACTAATCTCAATACTTCTAGTAATACAACCATTAAGTGGTTGTATTGCTGATTTTAACTTTGAAAAAATAGATTATAAAAACAAAAATCTCTCAAAAGAGCAAAAAGAAAGCTTACAAAAAGCCCTAACAGTATCAAGTCTAATCGATGCAAAAACAGTAAACCTAGAGACTTCAAGTGGTGTAATAATAAAAGGTAGCCAAATACAAGCAGCTACTGTAAACTTTATGGCTTCATTTTTAACTTTG
>ERZ650302.1839-NODE-1839-length-11658-cov-19.041541_pt1 | contig 11658 bp, 8 predicted proteins | sample MGYA00376238_ERZ650302 | MGnify/ENA primary metagenome ERZ650302 (study PRJEB26733, sample SAMN07839298) | wastewater metagenome | biome: urban; feature: wastewater treatment plant; material: waste water | place: USA: North Carolina | collected 2016-04-28 ... | reverse complement strand
GGGCAGTCTTTGCTCATGGCTCAGTAGTCTGGAAGAAAGCCAAGGATTCTATCAGCCTCAATACCAAAGCATTGCTTCAGCACCAGCCTGAACTCATCGAGCTTTATCCACTTCAAAAGCAGGGCAGTCGTCGATTCAACATCTATACCGACTAAGTCTATTTCAGCCCATTTAAATAGCGATGCGCAAAAACCGCTCCCCGCCCTCCATTCGCTAGGAATAGAGGGCAAACGGTCGCGGCTTTTGTAGCGAGCTATATACATATTTCTTGAATCAGGTGATCTACATAAAGCTGGATGATCTGTACAAAATCAAATTGAGGAAAATAAAATGATTAAAGGTTTAGCGATTACACCACCGGCCTTGGGACGTATTAGTATTGGTCGGGTAGTAGAAAAGAATGGCAAACGCCTACCGGAAAAAGATGATCAGTTCACCATTACTTCCCAAATCCAAAGTAAAGAGGGATGGGTCAAACATCCATTAGATGAACAGCTTCGAGCCAATACGCCGAATCAAAAGCTACGCTCAATCCCCGTCAGAATGATCTTTAATGATCCTGATCTGAACTTACGCGCGGAGTATAGCTTGTTTGACCGACAGACTGGACGGCCAGTCTGTGTCGGCAATGGTGAAACCTGCCAGCGTTTAACCAGTCAAGGGGTCGAGCAACATTCATGTCCATCCCCTGATTTATGCCCATTGGCTCAAGGAGGGAACTGCAAGCCCTACGGTCGCCTGCATGTGAATTTGGATGATTCTGATGAATTTGGCACCTTTATCTTTAGAACCACAGGCTTTAACAGTATTCGGACTTTGGCTGCGCGACTGAGTTATTACCATGCAGCGTCTAATGGTTTGTTATCTTGCCTCCCATTGCAGTTGATATTGCGTGGTAAGAGTACGACACAGAGCTATCGTCAGCCAGTCTATTACGTGGATCTGACTTTAAGAGAAGGGATTAGCTTGAATGAGGCGATTATTCAGGCGAAGCAAATTGATGAACAGAGCAAGCAGGCGGGGTTTTATCAGGAGGCTTTAGACTTTACCGCAAGGAAGGGTTTTGGGAATGGAAGGATGGACGTAGATATGGAGGAAGGTTTGGATGTAATTGAGGAGTTTTATCAGCCTGTTGAAGGCCAGCAGATTGAGGAAACGCAGCCTGAATTTAATATTCAGCAGGGATTGAAAGGATCAGTGACGGCTTTGAATTAAATCGAACCGGGTAAAACCTTACGAGATTGCCGTATCTCATGAGCGAGTTGCTCGAAATCATGAGATAGGAGTAAACATCATGAATGCATTTGTTGGTCAAACTTTCCCGATGAATCAAATCGTTAATATTAAAGAGGTGGTTCAATTTACAAGTATTAGTCGAGCTAAAATCTATGAAATGATCAATGAGAAATCAAAATACTATGATCCTACTTTTCCTCGACCTGTACGTTTAAGTGAATCCCGTATCGGCTGGTCAGCTTGGGAAGTGCACCAATGGATTGAAGATAAGTTAGAGAGTCGTGAATAAAAAGCTTATTGAATTCTACTAAAAGTTGGATTTGTTATTAAACTTGATATTGAGAGGAGTAGCTATTCTGAATGTAGTTACTCCTTTTTTCTTATTAAACAGTTTGTTAGGTCGAGCCCCACGAAAATATGATTTGCTCAGTGTAAGCCATTTTGCATTGTATCTAGCTTAAACGTTAGGTCATTAATATGTTCTATTAGATTTCTTATGAATAATTTTTTTGTGAAAAATCAATAAAAAAATAAAATTGTGTGATGGAGTTAATGTTAAATTTTGTTTATTATCTGTATGTTTTATGTGTGAATAAAAGATCACTTTAAAATCTAATAAAGAAATTATAGATGTAACTAGAAACTTTAATGAAGAGGGAAATGATGAAAAAGGCTTTATTGACACTATTGTGTTTGGGCGTTGTTCAAATGAGTAATGCTGAAATCATTAAAGTGAATGGGGAAGGGGTTGCACCTGTTATTAAAAAAGATTTAAACAGTACACGAAATCAAGCATTTAATAATGCAAAAAAAGATGCTGTGATTACTCTGATTAAACGTATTAATGGCCCTCAAGCCATGAACGAAGCGAATCAATATTTAGATGATATTGTAAAACAAATCGATAGCAGCTACGTGTTAAACCGAGGCAGCAATACCAATAGTAACAATGAGCTAGTTACCCAAGTTAGTCTAGAAATGGATGATCAAGAATTTCGTTCAATTCTCAATGATTTAGGGCTGGCGAAGAAAAGTAGCCGAACGAGTCCAATTATGATTGTAATGGATGAATATTTTGGGGTACCAAAAGATAACTCAAAACCTGTTAAAGAGTTCACATCATATTTTTCTGATCGTAGTTATAGCTATGATGAAGATGCGAGTTACAAAGCTAGCGAAAGTGCCAAAGCCAGTGCTTCAGATTCTTATTCTTCAAAAGGACGTTCAGCTGCTGCATCTGGTTATGCTTATGATAATTACTATGGGGCGGGTGTTGGTGTTTCCGCTCGTTCAGCAAGCCATAATAATTCAGGTAAATCAGCTTCTTCAAGTAGCTACAACGCTAGTGAATCAGCTAAATACAGTCAATCCGAACGACAAAATGATATCCAAAGCTTTGTGAAATATGTGGAATATCAGACTCCAAGTACTAAAGCTGAGCGTGATAATCAAACCTTAAATTCAATTGCGAGTTCTGCTTCACGTTATGATTTGCGGTTGCTCGATTCTGACCGTTTTAGAAGTCAGTATTTGAATGGTCGGAGTATGTCGATTCAGCAACTGATGAGTGATACAGAGCTGAATAAACTCGTAATCGCTGCACGAAAAGAAAAAGCCGATTGGTTTATGGCGGGTAGCTCTTATATTTATGATCGTGGTCGTTCGAGTGCTACTGGGCAATTTGTCTGTGATGGTGCCGTTAGCTTCAAAATTTATTCAGTCGATGATTCAACTTTGATGGGTGGTGAAACCCGTACAGAATCTTCGACAGGTGCGACTACAGATTCTTGTCGTACGAATGTTGCTAAGAAACTTGGCGAATTGGCCGTTAGCCAAGTAGGGCCACAGATTCTGGGTTATGCAAAAAATCGCACTATGTATGGTAAAGAAATTACCATTTTTGTGAAAAGTGTTTCTGGCAATGTTTCTTCTCGTTTAGGGGATGATTTATACATTGCCTTAGATGAAATGGATGGTGCAGAAAATATCGATATTCGCACTCAGGATGGAAAATTGGTCGAAATGACCATGACTTATAAGAGTGAGAAACCTGTTAGTGCAGAATTGGCTAAAGCACTACGTAAAGTAAATCCAACTCTATCAAGTGCTGAGCGTTTACAAGCTGGCAATACGATTACGCTTTGTATTGGTGGTACACAATGCAAATAAAGTTAAAAGCTTTATGTTTAGCTATGCCGATGCTTGTTTCGGCATGGGCAAACGCGAATATTCAAATCTACCCATCGAAAGGAATTTTTGGGCTAGAGCAACCTTGTCGTAATGATCCTAGCAAATACGAAGCGAATGGGTCTTCAATTGTATGTGACTTCAGTCAAGCGATTGACAATGAAAGCATTCGTAAACAAGTTGAGCAACTTTTTGTACAAAGTTTAAAGCAAGGTTTTAATGAACAGATAGTCGATACTATTTCACAAAAAACGAAAAACCGCACTTATATTGCATCACTAGAAGTTTTACGCGCAAGTGAATACATTGTGAAAAAGGATTCGACCGCCGAGATTTTTCTTCCAGTGACCTTAAGTCTCAAACTCACCAATGTGTTATCTGGAGAGGTTATATATAGTGACAGTAAGACCTTGTCACAACCAATTCAGGTACTTGCTACAGAGATTGATTCCAGCGTAACCAAAACAGCAATTAAGCAGAAATTTCAAAGTACTTTGTTGATGCTAACGCAACAAGTGACTCAAGAATTAAAATCAAAACTTAAAGTTTCTGAAACAGAAACTCAAGTGATTGATCAGTGGAAATCTTATCTGGTTTTAGATAAAGGCTTTAAGCAAGGGATTGCTGCACAAGATGAGCTCAGTTCAGCAGATGGTGATTTGATTCGTGTAGTGCATGCAGACAGTGATTATGCTGTGGCTGTACCAGTGTTGATGCAGAGCAGTAGTAAGCACTTTAGTAAAGTTTCAAACAATACACGACAGGCTATGAATAAGCCCAAAGCTTTGGTGGTCGATGTGCTGACTTATCAAGGCGAATCGAAAGATTTAATCGAACAAATTTTTTCTGATGCAGTGGGTGAGCAAGCCTCATTTACTTTAACACCAGTCAATCGGCGTTATAGTGCGATGGCACAAAGTATTAGCGAGCAAACTGGATTAGCGCAAAGTGAAGACATTAACCAACGTGAATTACCTGAATTTTTCATTCGAATAAATGTCATCCCTGTAATTGCTTATCAGCAACAAATTGGAAAAATAACTCAGCAACAGGTTTTTCATAGTGAAGTCTTTGCTGAAATGATTGATCGTTCTGGCCGGGTAATTTACTCCGCGCATGCGACCGATGATATCAAAGATGTGATTTCAGATGGAATGGGATTTTCTCTCGAGGCTCGTAAAGAAGTTGTATTGAAAAATGCACTTTTGAAATTAGGCCAACAATTTCAAAAAGGGATTCAATTTACTCGTTCTGATTTAAAAGTCTCTGGTTCAAGTGGTCAGAACATAGTTATTGATGATGCTGGAGAGCGCTTAAGTACAGGAATGAAAGTCCATGTTTATCATTCAGATAAAGCAGCAGGGCGTAATATTTTAATTCCTACATGGGAAGCGACTGTTTTAGAGCGCCAAGGCACGAAAGTTAATGCGCAATTAGATTTTCCAGTGAACAGCATTGATCGTTTACCTGTGCGTTCAGGGGACAGCGTTTTGCTTGATAGCTCTGCCCCAGTGGGAGATTCAAAACAATCTCGTGTCTTATGTTTAGGACTGCATACTGAGCAAGTTGGTGAAATTCCATTTTATGGTTTTGGTCCATTGATTTATCACGCTTTTACCAGTCAATCAAAACGACCATTCTATGCGACAGGTTCAGGCTTTAAAGGACAGACTTTATTAAAAGACTCAGTGATTGCGATGACTGAAAATGCAGGGTTTAAAAAAGATATGAAAGTTAACTTTCATATTCCAACAGATGAATGTTTACAGCCAGTGCTTAAGCTTGAAGTGAAACAAGACAGTATTCGATGTAATGCAGACAAAAGTAATTGTGATGCCACATTAGTTATGGCTAGTGGGGCGCGCAGATTTAACCAAAAGGCTGAAAAAATAGGGGCTTATGGTTTGCAACAAGAAATTGGATTGAAGGGTATTGATTATCAGCATCGTCATGAAATGTATAACATTCAGATGTTTGAGGCTTTACCAAAAATTTTAAATCAAATCGTGCAAAAAGCCGATTCTTCACAATAGGGGTAACAGGGTATGAAAAAAATTGCGATTGTTTTAGCAGCAACTGCTTCAATAAGTGCATCAGGTGTCTATGCGGGTTTTGGATCGTTGAGTAATCTTTCGTCATCATTATCTGAATCTGTAACTGGCGTATCTTCTTCAAATATGGACCTCAATGGTTTTTTCACGCAGGCTAAAGCAACCAATGCAATGTTTATTCAGAGTCGTACGGCTTTAGCTTCATTGCTTGCAAGTAAGCAGGATTCAGATGAATTAAAAGCAAAACAGAAAAGCTTGAAAACGACCTCTGACTTGAAAGAAAAAGAAGCAATTCAAAAACAGATTGTTGCATTATCAGACAGTGTTTTAGAAGCTTCACAAAAAGATGAGGAAGCAACTGTAGCTAAACTTTCGGCACTGAATGCTGAGCAGAAAAAACATTTATTGAATTCTGCAACTAATTTTGCCATAGCAAGCCTAACTGCTCGCGAATTAGCTGTAGGAGCTAAAAAGGTGAGCACCAGTTTAATTGCAAATCCAAGCAGCCTAACTAATACAGGAATGTCTTTAGTTGATGCTAAAGGTATGGTTGGCGATATCACAGGTATTGCTAAAAATTCAACGATGGCTTTGGTGGAATACCCGAAACTATTTAAAAAAGCAGGTATTGAATTTAAAGTACCAACAAGTTCGTCAGAAAAACCAAAAACTCTTAGTGATATTTAAAAAAGATTGTTTTGGATTAATCTTTAAATTAATTAAAGAGCCTATTGAGTAGGCTCTTTTTTATTTTTATACCCTTGTGAGCTTTCAATTATTAAGCAACAGTTAGCCCTTGCTAAGAGGTTATTAATAAAGGTATTGAACAGTTAAACAAGCATATCCAAGTAATCAACCAGACGATTGATGATCGAATTGATCTAAATCGTAATTTATGCTACTCCGAGTAGGAAACTATAAAAAGTAAATAAAGTGCATGTAGTCCATTGATATCCTTTTATTTGTAATATAGAGCCCATCTCAATTATTTTTTATAGCTGCAAAAATAGCGGCAAATATTTTTATTAAAATTATTTATATTTTTGATATATATGAGTTTATATTTTTTTTATTTCGGCACAAATACCCTATACTAATGCTAGTTGTTTGTGGAGGTCGTTAAAGTGGATATTACCCCTATAGCACGTGTGTACTCACCTGAGCTTGAAGAGAAATTATTAGAAATAGCTCGTTTAGATGCGCAGTTGGATGCTACTGTGCCTGTCACTATTCGTGAGTCGGTAGAAGGCTTACTTCGAGTAGTGAACTCATATTACAGTAATAAAATCGAAGGTAACCTGACTAAGCCAAGTGAATTGATTGCATTGGTAGATGATTCAATCGAACATAAATCGAAAGGGCTTTTGGAAATTAAGCGCCATATTGAAGTTCAAGTAAAACTTAATTTTGAGAATAATCCTCGTGAGGATGTTGCGAAGCAAGATTTTATAAAAGCAATTCATAAAGCTTTCTATGCTGAATGTACACCTGATGAGCTTTTAGTTTCATCCAGCGATAACGCTAAGTTTTATGAAATTGAGCCAGGCGAATATAGGGCTACGGATGTTGTTGTAGGACAGCACAGACCCCCAAAACCAGATTTAGTGCCTGCCTACATGAGTTGGTTTGCGAGTGCTTATAAAATTGAATATTTGCATGGCTTAAGTAAGTACTACGCTATGGCCGCATCGCATCATCGCCTTGCTTGGATTCATCCATTTTTAGATGGGAATGGACGAGTAACCCGTTTATTTACTGATTGCTTTATGCGAGCCATTGGTTTGAAAAGTTATGGATTATGGTCAATGTCTCGGGGTTTTGCTCGTTCGAGTGAGCAGTACTATCGTTACCTATCGATTGCTGATAGACCACGACAAGGTGGAGAAGATGGTCGTGGAATCCTATCTGATGCGGGTTTAGTAAGTTTTACTGAATATTTTGTGGATGTCGCAATTGATCAAATGACTTACTTCACCAGTCTTTTAGAGCCTTATAAGCTGGAAGAAAGAATCAATGTTTATTTCCAATTGCGCTTTAATGGTGGCTTGTTTGACAGTAAAGGCAAGCCATTAAAAAAACTACCATTGGAAGCGAAAGATATTTATAAAACGCTTTTATACAATGGCCCACATACGCGTAAAGAGTTACAAGATAAGTTGCAAGTGAGTGAACGGAAACTAAGGGATATCATCACTGAAATGGCGAAAGATCACCTGATCTTTGCTCCACCTAAACGACCTTTACAAGTTCGCTTATCACCACATGCTGTTGAGGTTTTATTTCCTTATTTATTTCAATAGCTCTAAAGGGCATAATGAATAAACGATCAATAACGTCAGCACGACATGTACTGACGTTATTTTTTTTATCTCTAGAAAATCTATGCTTATTTCAGGCACAATCAAACTAATTTAAAAATGCTATAGCTTTCACGCTTTGGAAATTGCTGGTATGTCGAATAATAATTTTTCTCAAGTTGCAGCCTTCATTTGGTCGGTTGCAGATTTACTTCGGGGTGACTTTAAACAATCGCAATATGGACGTGTCATCTTGCCGTTCACCTTGTTGCGTCGCCTAGAGTGCGTGCTTGCTGAAAGTAAAGCAGCTGTTGTGGCAGAGCATGAAAGAATTCAGCTGTTGAACCTGCCTGAAGAAGCACAAGAAAAGTTCTTATTACGTGCTACCAATGATTTGGCATTCTTTAATACCTCGCCTATGGATTTAGGCAAGATGGGTCAAACCGATATTAAAGCCAATCTCAAAACCTATGTGCAAAGTTTTTCTAAAGATGCACGTGAGATTTTTGAGCATTTTAAATTCGATGAATTTGTCGGTTTACTCGATGATGCAAACTTACTCTATAAAGTCGTCAAGATGTTTGCCACAACTGATCTCAGTCCTGAGGCTGTTTCTAACCATGAAATGGGTTTAGTGTTTGAAGAGTTGATCCGTCGTTTTGCTGAAGGTTCGAACGAAACCGCAGGGGAACACTTTACCCCGCGTGACATTGTGCGCTTAACCACATCACTGGTGTTTATGGAGGATGATGAAGCCTTAAGTAAAGAGGGTATTATCCGCACCATATACGACCCAACGGCGGGGACGGGCGGCTTTTTATCATCAGGGATGGAATATGTATTAGAGCTCAACCCGAATGCGGTGATGCGTGCTTTTGGTCAGGAGCTAAATCCTGAGTCTTATGCCATCTGTAAAGCAGACATGCTGATTAAAGGTCAGGATGTCAGCCGAATCAAACTCGGCAATACCTTATCCAATGACCAACTCTCCCAAGATAAATTTGACTATATGCTTTCCAATCCGCCTTTCGGTGTGGACTGGAAAAAGATTGAACAAGATATTAAGGATGAACATCAGGTCAAAGGCTTTGATGGGCGTTTTGGTGCAGGCTTGCCGCGTGTGTCGGATGGTTCTTTACTGTTCCTGATGCACTTGATTAGTAAAATACGTAATCGTGACCAAGCCAATGATCAAGGTAGCCGAATCGGAATTATCTTGAATGGTTCACCGTTGTTTACCGGTAGCGCAGGCAGTGGTGAAAGTGAAATCCGTCGTTATATTCTAGAAGCTGACTTGCTTGAAGCGATTATCGCTTTACCCAATGACATGTTCTATAACACCGGTATCGCCACCTATATTTGGGTGCTGAGCAATAAAAAAGATACCGAGCGTAAAGGTAAAGTACAGCTCATTGATGGCAGTCATCTATACAGCAAGATGCGTAAGTCTCTCGGCTCTAAGCGTAATGAGATGAGCGAAGATGATATCAAGACCATTATCCGCAGTTTTGGCGACTTTGAAGTGATGGACGCACGTACCCTGGATAAACCCGCAGATGTAAAATCTAATCGTGGTCGCCAGTCTGCCAGTCCAAAAACTGAAACTGCCAAAACCTTTGCCAGTAAAATCTTTAACAGCTATGAATTTGGTTACCGCCGCGTGACCATTGAACGCCCATTGCGTTTATCGGCGCAGATTACCGATGAAGCGATTGCTTCTTTGCGTTTTGCACCGAAGCCATTTAATGCGGTGATGCAAAGCATTTATGCGCAGTTTGGTACGACATGGACAGATGCATCCACAGACCAAAGCTATGGTGATTTATCCGAGGTTGCGCTTGAAGTACGTGCCTTAGTTAAAGCTGAATATCCTGAGCTTAAAGAAAAAGACATTAAAGATGTACTGGACAGCAAAATTTGGTTATTCCAAAAAGAACTCATGCAAAAGGCTCAAGCCTTACAAGATCACATTGGTACAGTACAATGTGATGACTTTAATCGTTTTGATGAAACCTTAAAGCAAGCTTTTAAAGCGACTGATATCAAGCTCGATACCAAAGAGAAAAAACAATTCCTTGATGCGATTAGCTGGAAAAACCCTGAAGCTGAGCCAGTGATTAGTAAAGCCGTAAAAGGTGCTGAAAACCCACTTTATGGTCAGTTTACTTACAAGGGTAAAGTAGTTGAGTTTGTACAGGATGGAGATTTGCGTGATGCGGAAAATATTGCATTGAATCCAAATGTAGACACCACCGATTTAATCGAGTCTTATTTTAAACGCGAAGTTCAGCCGCATGTGCCGGATGCATGGATTAATGCCGACAAGCGTGATGATAAAGATGGCGAGATTGGCATAGTGGGTTATGAGATTCCGTTTAACCGTCATTTTTATGTTTACCAACCGCCACGTGATTTAAAAGAGATTGACGCAGATTTGGATGCAGTTAGTTCTGAGATTATGAAGCTTCTGCAAGAGGTGCATTCTTAATGGCGAAGTATCAGAAGTATGCTGAATGTAAAGATTCAGGTGTGGAGTGGTTGGGTGAGATTCCTAGTCATTGGGAAATGTGGAAATTAAGTCATGCATATAATGAAATTGGATCAGGTACAACACCATCGACTTCAAATGAAGAAAATTTTGAAGGTGATATTCCTTGGGTTACAACAGGTGAACTAAGAGAAAATATAATTTTAGATACCAAAAAGAAAGTATCTCAGAAAACTATTGAATTGTTTCCTACTCTGCGCAAATACCCAAGTGGTTCAGTAGCGATAGCAATGTATGGTGCAACTATCGGACGATTAGGTATTTTGGGAGTTGAAGCAACTACTAATCAAGCTTGTTGTGTAATGACTACTTCAAAAGTGTTAGATAACAAGTATCTTTTTTATTGGTTACAAGCTTTTAAGAATGAAATCATTCAACTGTCATCAGGTGGTGGACAACCAAATATTAATCAGGAAAAAGTAGCATCTTTAAAAATTTCAGCTCCACTTGTTGAAGATCAAGTAACTATTGTAAATTTCCTCGACCATGAAACTGCAAAAATTGACAGCTTAATTGCCAAACAAGAAAAGCTGATTGAACTGCTTAAAGAAAAACGCCAAGCGGTAATTAGCCATGCTGTAACTAAAGGCCTTGACCCGAATGTCACGATGAAAGACTCGGGTGTGGAATGGTTAGGGGAAGTGCCTGAGCATTGGGAAATAAGTCCTATTAAATTCGTTTTGGAAAATAAAGATTATAAACGCATACCTCTAAGTGCTGAGGAGCGAGGAAATCGCAGTGGCGACTATCGTTATTATGGGGCATCAGGTGTAATTGATTATATTGATGATTATATATTTGATGAACCTAACGTCTTAGTTGGAGAAGATGGAGCTAATCTTGTTAATAGAAATACTCCGTTAGCATTTCCAGCTTATGGTAAATATTGGGTAAATAATCATGCTCATATTTTGCATCCTCAGGATAGCTTAGCTGATTATTGGGCAGAGTTGATTGAAATTATTGATATTAGTCCTTTAGTAAGTGGATCAGCACAGCCAAAATTAACAGCGGAGGCGTTGAAAAACTTAAAAATTTCTTTTCCATTAGATTTGGAAGAAAGAAAAGCTATTGATATTTTTATAAAACATCAAAAAGTTAAATTTGATTTTCTAATCTCAAAAGCAACTAATCAAATTGAATTACTCAAAGAACGTCGTACAGCCCTTATTTCATCTGCGGTCACAGGTAAAATTGACGTACGAAATTGGCAAAATCCTAATAACAATAATGAGGCTAAAATGGAGTTTAGCGCATGAGTTTAGATGCTACTCGGGAAAATATCTTCCAAAACGATATGATTCAGCATATGCAAGCCAACGGTTGGGTATTGGGTGCA
>ERZ650302.1838-NODE-1838-length-11662-cov-5.373568_pt1 | contig 11662 bp, 2 predicted proteins | sample MGYA00376238_ERZ650302 | MGnify/ENA primary metagenome ERZ650302 (study PRJEB26733, sample SAMN07839298) | wastewater metagenome | biome: urban; feature: wastewater treatment plant; material: waste water | place: USA: North Carolina | collected 2016-04-28 ... | reverse complement strand
GCGTGCGTACCTACGGATTGTTGTTGGCAAATCAAAAGAGGCCGTCTGAAAAAAAATTCAGACGGCCTCTTTCGTGTGTGGCGTGTTTGGCATAATGTTTTGTAAATACAACAATATAACCCGTAGGTCGGATTCTTGAATCCGACACTTGTTCGCAGAACAAGGCGCTCGCATTGCTTTGGCCGATGGCCAAACTTTTATGTTCGGACGGTTTGTTTGAGGGTTGAGGCAGATTTCATGCGTGCGATTACGCCGCCTTGGGGCGGCGTGCGTACCTACGGATTGTTGTTGGCAAATCAAAAGAGGCCGTCTGAAAAAAATTCAGACGGCCTCTTTTGTGTGTGGCGTGTTTAGCACAATGCGTTGCAAACGCAACAATATGGTAAGGTTTGCGATAGTTTGGCGTGAAAATATTTGATTTAAATAGATAAAAGTGACAATTTGTGTCAAAATAGTGCCGATTTGGTATAGCTTGGTTTGGGTATTATCAATTCCAAAACAGGCAAAAATCAGCCTTTTCCTTGTTGCAAAAGGATTGGCACGGAAATTGCTTAATACAAGACACTTGTTTTACCGGCTGCTGCAGCGCGTTTGCGTGCCATTGGCGCCAAGGCGCATGAATGATGCCGGCCGGTGCTGCTGAAAAAACGCCTTTGCGGCGATTGAGCTTGAATAACAAATTAAGAAATGATTTCTTAAGCAAATATTATACACAGAAAAATATCTCAGCCATATTATTTACATCATATTGGAGCCATTATGAACAAAATTTATAAAACAGTTTGGAATGAAGCCAGCCAAAGCTGGGTGGCCGTTTCCGAATTAGACACTGCTCATGGAAAACGCAATGTGCGCAGCAGCACCGGCGCGGCCGGCAAAGCAGGCTTTGCATTCAATCTGGCCGGCATAGCGGCTGCCTGCATGATGGCGCTGGGTGCTTTTGTCAGCACACCGGCATCCGCCTCCAATCTTCAGTGCACCACTTCTAATGGCACTGGCAATATTAATGATCCCGGCGGCAACGTGATTTGCGGCCCGGGTGCCACGGCCAACACCGGCCAAGGCGTCGCCATCGGCGGCGCAGCCAATGCTGCCGGCGATCAGGCCGTGGCCGTGGGTGCCAACACCATTGCGCAAGGCAATTCTTCCGTGGCCATCGGCGGCGATGATTTGGATAAAGTGGCCAGCAACAACCCGCCCGGCTATCAAACGCCCGGCAACAACGCCACTTACAACAATCGGGATGCCGCCAAAATCTATTCCGCGCTAACCGGCGATTATCTGGTGAACTTTGCCGACCCCACCAAGCGCTATATCCCCACTAAAGCCGGCCATGGCGCGGTGGCCTTGGGCGTGCAGGCGCTGGCCGGCGGTGAATTGTCCACCGCCTTCGGCACCCGCGCCGCCGCAAACGGCGTGGCTTCGCTGGCTTTGGGCGTGGGCGCGAATGCCAGCAAAGATGGTGCCGTGGCCTTGGGCGCCGGCAGCACCACCGCCACCAATGCCGAGGGCATTACCCAAGCCACAGTGGGCGGCGTAACCTACTCCGGCTTTGCCGGCGGCGGCAATATTGTGGCCGGCGATCAAGTGTCGATTGGTCATAAAGATTATGAAAGCCAGCTCAAAAACTTGGCACCCGGCGCGATTACCGCCACCAGCACCGATGCCGTGAACGGCAGCCAGCTTTATTCTGTGGCCAGCACCCTGCAAGGCAAGTTGACGCATTTTTACAGCGTGGGCAATGCCGATAGCACCGCCGGCAACTTCAACAACGATGCAGCAACAGGTTATACCAATGCGCTGGCCGCCGGCGTGAATGCCAAGGTAGGCGGTGCGCGCGCAACTGCCGTGGGTAATGAAGCCAATGCAGTAGGGCTCGAATCGGTGGCCATCGGCAATAAAAGCCAAGCGGCGAACACAAGCGGCGTGGCCATCGGCAACACCGCCAATGCAGCGGGCGGCAGCGCCGTGGCAATCGGTGTTACCACCATTTCAAACGGCGCAGGCAGCACGGCCATCGCTTTGGATGCCAAAGCAAATGGCGATTACACCCTAGCGCTCGGCCGCAGTGCCCAAGCTAGCCAAACCTCAGCCACCAGCCTCGGTTCCGGCTCGAAGAGCGATGGTCAGAATGCTTTGGCTGTGGGCAGCTTGGCCACGGCAAGCGGCAATAATTCTACTGCATTGGGAAGCGGCACCAATGCAGCAATGAGCGCCGTGGCGATTGGTAATCAGGCCAATGCCGGCATGTCATCCAGCGTGGCGGTGGGCTTTTCGGCGCAAGGCAGTGCAGCCAATACGATTGCTATCGGCAGTAGCGCGATTGCTTCAGCCGGTAATGCGCTGGCAGCCGGTGTGGGCGCCCAAGCGGCAGGAGCGGGGGCTACTGCTGTAGGCTCGGGGGCAAAAGTAGCAGGTGGTTCTGGTGTAGCGGTTGGTGCCGGCGCCAATTCGGCGGCCGGTGCCGGCGTGGCCGTGGGCTACAATACTGTGGCCTTCGCCGATAATGCTACCGCCGTAGGGAAGGAAGCCAAAACCGGTGGCAGCGGCTCCAGCGCTTTTGGCGGCGGTGCCAATGCATCCGGCGGCTCTAGTGTGGCCGTGGGCTCGCGTGCCAATGCCACCGATTCCAATACCGTTGCGCTGGGCTACAATGCCAACGCTTCCAAAGATGGGGCCGTCAGCATAGGCCTCAATTCAATCTCTTCCAACACTTATACGCTGGCGGCAGGCGGTAGTGCGCAGGCCACGGGTAGCTACGCGATTGCACTTGGCCGCACTTCAATTGCTTCCGGCAGCAATTCCATAGCCATTGGCAATGGTGCCAAATCCGGCGGTGGCGAGAATTTTTCGCTTGGCAGCGGTGCCGGTTCGCTGGGTTTTGCCCCGTCTAGCGACTATACAGGCCCTACTGATTTCAACTCATTAACCAAAGCAGGTTATACCAATAATGCCGGGTTGGTTAATATGACCAGCATTGGCGGTGGTGCAGGCAGCAATACCATCAATAACAATCTTGGTGTGAACATCGGCCCCTCTGCCGGCTCGGGCTATAACAGCCTCTATGGCCAAGGCGTGTCCATTGGCAATCAGACAGGGCAAGTCACGGCATTTGCGCCGGTGTTAACATCGGATGCCACCAAATTTGTTTCCGGCGACACCAACACCGCCATTTCCAGCCGTGCCGGCCAAAATGTGGCCGGACACAACAATATCGCCGTGGGCATTGATGCCGGCGGCTATAATCAAGGCAGAGCCAACGTGGCTATTGGCGAAGAGGCGGGGCGCAGAAAAGAGGATGGAAATTTACGCACCGATAGCAAAGATGCCACTGATACCGATAAAACCAATTTCGGCGGCACTGTAGCCATCGGCCAGCAGGCAATTGTTACTGCTGATCGCGCCATTGCCATCGGCAGCTCTTCCGGTGCTGTTGCCAACCGCACCACCGCCAGCGCGGCAGATGCCGTGGCGTTTGGCACAGGTGCCAAAGCCGTTGCAGTTAATGCCATTGCCATCGGCAAAGGCGCGCAAGCCACGGCCAATAATGCCATCTCCATCGGCATCGGCAATGTGGTGTCCGGCGCCAATTCCGGCGCCTTGGGCGACCCCTCGCACATTTCCGGCGCAGGCTCTTATGTTATCGGCAACAACAACGGCACGGCAGCTGCGCCGATTGCCGCCGATAATGCCGGCGCATTCGGCAACAGCAATGCAATGAGCGCCGATGCAAGCGGCAGCCGCATTGTGGGCAACAACAATAATGTGCAATCGGCCAACGCCATGGTGATGGGCAATAATGTCACCATTGGTGCGGGCTTGGATGGTGCCGTGGTGTTGGGCTACAGCTCAAGCGCCGATGCCGCCGTGCCCACCAACACCGCTACTGTCAACAAACTTACTTACAGCGGCTTTGCCGGCAATAGCCCGGCTGCGGGCGATATTGTGTCCGTGGGTGCCGCAGGCAGCGAGCGTCAAATCAAAAACGTGGCCGCCGGCCAAATCAGCAGCACCAGCACCGATGCCATCAACGGCAGCCAGCTCTATGCCACGCAAAACGTGATCGGCAATGTGGCCGCCGGCACCGCTAATATTTTGGGCGGCGATGCCGCTGTAGGTTCAGACGGCCTTTTAACCATGAGCGATGTGGGCGGCACCGGCAAAGGCAACGTGCATGAAGCCATCGAATATGCCGCACAAGGTTGGAATGTGGCGGCAAACGGCAACGGCAGCACCAAAGTGGCACCGGGCAGCACCGTTGATTTTGTTAACGGCACCGGCACCACCGCCACGCTCAATAGCAGCGGCATCAGCCCGCAAGTGAGCTACTCGGTTAACACGTCCACACTCACCACCGCTTCAGACGGCATCGTTAGCGCAGGCGAATCAGGCGATAGCTTTGCCACCGCCGAGAGCGTGGCCGAAGCCATCAACAGCGCCCAAAAAACCACCACCGTTGCCGCCGGCACCAATATTGCCGACGTGAGCCGCAGCAACGACGGCAAAAACACCACTTACACCGTGAATGCCGATGGCGCCAAAGTGTCCGGCTCGGATGCGGTAACGGTAACTGTGGGTGCAAAAGATGCCACCAGCAACATCACCGACTATGCCGTTGATTTATCTGATAAGGCTAAAGAAGATATCGCCAAAGGCGTGCGCGCGTCTAATGATATTGCCAACGAAGGCATCACCTTCACCGGCAACAACGGCTCCACCGATGCGAAAAAACTGGGCGACACCTTGGCCATAACAGGTGACAGCAACATCACCACCACGGCAAGTTCAGACGGCCTCAAAGTCGAGCTGAATAAAAACCTCACCGGTTTAACCAGCATCAGCGCCGGCCCCGTAACCATCAATGCCGATGGCATTGATGCGGGCAGCAAGCCCATCACCAATGTAGCCAGCGGCGGCACTACTGCCACTAACGCGGCCAATATCGGCGATGTGCAAAAAGCGGCTGCAGCGTCTAAAACCACCGTTACCCAAGGTAGCAACATCGTTGTGCGCAAAATCACAGATCCGACGACAGGTGCGGATAGCTACGAAGTGGCCACCGCCAAAGAGGTCAAGTTTGACAAGACCACTGTAGGCACAGTAGTAACCGACGGCACCAGCAACAAAATCAGCGGTTTGGCGGCGGGCGAGGTGAGCAAGAGTTCAACCGATGCCATCAACGGCAGCCAACTGTTTGCACAAGGCGAAGGTGTGAAGAACATCATCGGCGGCAACACCGCTTATGATCCGAGCACCGGCGTTTACACCAATGCCGACATCGGCGGCACCGGTAAAGGCAACATCAACGATGCCATTAAAGCCGCGAAAACCGAAGTGGCCGCCGGCACCAATGTGGCCGGCGTGGTGAAAACAGAGGGTTCAGACGGCCAAAACATTTACACCGTGAATGCCAAAGGCACCACCGCATCAGCCGGCTCGACCGCAGTAACAGTGAGCAGCGCCAACAAAGGCAGCAACGTTACCGACTATGCAATCGACTTGTCGCAAGCCACTAAAGATTCCTTGGTCAAAGCCGATAATGCCGTTCAATATGACGATGCAGGCAAAACCAGCGTAACTTTGGGCGGCACAGGCAGCAGCACAGCGGTGAAATTAACCAATCTGGCAGATGGCAATGTGGCCGCAGGCAGCAGCGATGCGGTGACGGGCAACCAGTTGTTTGCGGTAAAAGACGATTTGGGCAAAGCCACTTTTGGTCTGAGCGCCCAAGACGGCACCAGTGTTACTCAAAACCTGAACGGCACCATTGGAGTGGTGGGCGGCGCGACAGCCGCTGCTTCATCTTCCAATGTGAAAACCGTGGTCAACAACGGCAAGATTGAAGTGCAAATTGTCGATGCCCCGACTTTTGCCGGCACCGTCACCTCGAATACAGGCTTCCAAGTTGCCGGCGGCCCGAGCTTCACCAAAACCGGTATTGATGCAGCCGGCAACAAAATCACCAATCTTGCCAAGGGCACCGATGCCGGTGATGCAGTAAACGCCAGCCAGCTCAATGCCTTGGGCAGCAGCACCGCATCATCTCTGGGCGGCACGTCCAGCTATGACGCAGCCACCAACAGCGTAACCGCCGGGCTGAAAGTGGGCAGCAACACCTACAGCAGCGTGCAAGAAGCGCTCAACAATATCGATGGTGTGGCCAACAGCGGCTGGCAGCTGACCACCACCGCTTCGGGCGGCAGCGTGAGCGGCAGCAAAACGCAAAAAATCCACCCGAGAGACACGGTAACCATTGATGCCGGCAAAAACATCGCCATCACCCAAAAAGAGGGCACCATCAGCATCGCCACCAGCGACACGCCCGAATTCACCAGCATTAGCCTAGGTGATGCCGGCAACAGCACCGTGTTGCGCAGCGGCGCAAACGGGCTGGATGTGGGCGGCGATAAAGTGACCAATCTTGCCGATGGCACGATTGCGGCCGGCAGCACCGATGCGGTAACAGGCGGCCAGTTGCATGCCACCAATCAAAATGTGGCAACCAACACCGGCAATATTGCCACCAACACGGCCGCCATCGCCAAAGGCATCAAGTTTGGCGACGGCAGCACCAGCACGCAATTTGCATTGGGCGACACCATCAACGTGAAAGGTGACGGCAACCTCACCAGCACCACCACGGCAGACGGTGTGAAACTTGGTTTGGGCAACAGCATCAGCATCGGCAGCACCAACCCGGTGCGCATCGACGGCAACGCCGGCACCATCGGCGGGCTGACCAACACCACTTTCAACCCGAATAGCATTGTCAGCGGCCAGGCAGCCACCGAAGACCAGCTCAAAGCCGTCAGCGATGTGGCCAACACCGGCTGGAACCTGCAAACCAATGCCGACACCGCCGGCAAAGTGGCACCGGGCGATACCGTTAAGTTTATCGATGGCGACAACATTGAGATTACCCGCAACGGTAACGACATCACCGTTGCCACAGCCAAAGCGCTGACGGTAGACAGCATCACCGCCGGCGGCAACAAGCTCGATAGCACCGGCTTGACCATAGCCAACGGCCCGAGCGTGACCGCAGGCGGCATCAATGCGGGCAACAAACCCATCACCGACGTAGCCAGCGGCGGCGACACGCTCACCAACGCAGCCAATATCGGTGATGTGCAAAAAGCCGCTGCGGGTGCGAAAACCGAAGTGAAAGCGGGCACTAACGTGACCAGCGTGGCAGAGGGCAAAGGTTCAGACGGCCAAAGCATTTACACCGTGAATGCCGATGGTGCAAGTGTATCCGGCTCCGATGCGGTGAAAGTAACCGCAGGCGCGAAAGATGCCACCAGCAACATCACCGACTATGCTGTTGATTTGTCTGATAAGACTAAAGCCGATATAACCAAAGGCGTTACCGCGTCTGAAGATATTGCCAACAAAGGCATCACCTTCACCGGCGACAATAGCACCACCACCGATGAGAAAAAGCTGGGCGACACCTTGGCGGTGAAAGGTGATAACAACATCACCACCACCGCCGGTTCAGACGGCCTTGGCATTGCGTTGAATAAAAACCTGGTTGTCGACAGCATCAGCGCCGGCGACAGCAAGCTCGATACCGATGGTTTAACCATCACCGGCGGCCCGAGCTTCACCAAAACCGGTATCAATGCAGCCGGCAACAAAATCACCAACGTGGCTGCAGGCAGCGTGGGCGCAAGCTCGACCGATGCTGTCAACGGCAGCCAGCTGTATGGCGTAGCCGACTCGGTGAAAACTGTGTTGGGCGGCAATGCAGCGGTGGGCAACGATGGCAGCTTGAGCATGAGCGACATCGGCGGCACCGGTGAAAATAACATCAACGATGCGATTAAAACCGTTGCCGGCACGGCAGCCAAGCACAACACCGTGGTGGCGGGCGACAATATTGAGGTCACCTCAGGCGTCAATGCGGCCGGCGGCATCGAATACAAAGTGGCCACTGCCAAAGACGTAAGCTTTGACACCGTGAAGGTGGGAGATGTGAAAATTGACGGCGCCACCAACAAAATCAGCGGTTTGGCAGCGGGCGACATCGGCGCTGGCAGCACCGATGCGGTGAACGGCAGCCAGTTGTTTGCGCAAGGTGAAGGCGTGAAGAACATTATCGGCGGCAACACCGCCTATGATCCGAGCACCGGTGTTTACACCAACGCCGACATTGGTGGCACCGGCAAAGGCAACATCAACGACGCGATTAAAGCGGCGAACGATCAAGCCAACAAGCCGCTCACCTTTGCGGGCGACAGCGGCACGCCGATTAATCGCAAGCTGGGCGAAGCGGTTAACGTGAAAGGCGGTAATGCCGGCACCCTGACCGAGGGCAACATTGGCGTTGTGGCGGATGGCGACAACACTTTGACCGTCAAACTGGCTGAAGCGATCAACTTGGGCAGCAACGGCAGCATTGCCATGGGCAACACCAAAGTAAACAACGATGGTTTGACCATCACCGGCGGCCCGAGCGTGACCAGCGGCGGCATCAATGCCGGCGGCAAAGCCATCACCAATGTAGCCAGCGGCGGTGACACCGCCACCAACGCAGCCAATATCGGTGATGTGCAAAAAGCGGCTGCGGGTGCAAAAACCGAGGTGAAAGAAGGCGAAAACATCAAGGTGAGCAGCACCACCGGTGCCGATGGCCAAACCATCTACACCGTGGCCACGGCCAAAGATGTCAGCTTTAACACCGTGAATGTGGGTGGCGTGAAAATCGACAGTACCACCAATAAAATCAGCGGCTTGACCAGCGGCAATATTGCGGCCGGCAGCACTGAAGCGGTGAACGGCGGCCAAATCAAAGCCATTGCCGATGCCAACCAAGCCATTTTGGGCGGCAACAGCAAGGTGAATGCAGATGGCACCACCACCATGAGCAACATTGGCGGCACCGGTAAAGACAATATCAATGACGCGATTGCCGCGGCCAACACCGCCGCCACCCAAGCGAAGAGCACGGTGAGCGCGGGCGACAATATTGTGGTTACCCCGAGCACCAATGCCGATGGCAGCACCCATTATCAAGTGGCCACAGCCAAAGACCTGAAGGCCGACAGCCTCACCACCGGCAACACCGTGGTGAACAGCGACGGCATCACCATTGGCAACGGCGCAGCAGGCAGCAATGTGAGCCTGAGCAAAGACGGCTTGAATAATGGCGGCAACACCATCACCAATGTGGCCGACGGCGTGAATGCCACCGATGCGGTAAACAAAGGCCAGCTGGATAGCGCCATCGCTTCGGTGAACACCGATGTGACCAACATCACCAATAATGTGAGCAACATCAATCAGATTATTGGCGGCGATAATTATGTGAACCAAGACGGCAGCTTAACGCCGGAAGGCCAACTGGCGCTGAAAACCTATAACGTTCAAGGGCAAACTGAATATGTTCACAATTCGGTGATTTCCGCCATTAAAAACATGAACGAGCAAGGCATTAAGTTCTTCCATACCAACAGCGGCCAGGCATTCACCGCCGAGGCCAGCAACACGGAAGATTCCAGCGCCGGCGGCAGCTACTCCACCGCCATCGGTTATCAGGCATCCACCACAGGCGAAGCGGCCAATGGTGTGGCCATCGGCAACCAAAGCAAGGTGAGCGCCGCTAATGGCGTGGCCATCGGCAGCAAAGCTGCAGCCGGCGGCACCAATGCCATTGCAATCGGCTCCGGTGCACAAGCCACGGGCAGCAACAGCATCAGCATCGGCACCGGCAACAAGGTATCCGGCAATAATTCCGGCGCCTTTGGCGACCCGAGCACCATCAGCGGCAACAACAGCTATGTGGTGGGCAACGACAACACCGTGGTCACCGACAACAGCTTTGTGATCGGCAACAATGTGAAAACAACCGCCGCCAATTCGGTGAACTTGGGCAGCGAATCGGCAGCCATCACCGCACGCACCGATCAAACCGCCGGCACCACCGAATATGCCTCCACCACCATCAACGGCAAAACCTACAATTTTGCCGGCGCCACCCCGACAGGTGTGGTGAGCGTGGGCGATGTGGGCAGTGAACGGCGCGTGCAAAATGTGGCGGCCGGCCTGATTGGTGAGAAGAGCACCGATGCCATCAACGGAAGCCAGCTCTATGCCACCAATAAAGCGGTGGAAGCGCTGCAAACCGGCGGCGCGGGCATTGTGCAGTATTCCAATGCCGACAGCCCCACCACGCCCAACGGCGGCACAGCCAGCAATGATGTTACCCTCGTGGGCGCCGACCAAAACGCGCCCGTGGTGATCCACAACGTGGGCGCAGGCGTGCACGGCACCGATGCGGTGAATGTCAACCAGCTGCAAACCTTGGGCAACCAGCTCAACAGCCGCATCGACGGCATTGAAAACAATGCCAACGCCGGCACCGCAGCAGCCATGGCCGTGGCCGGCTTGCCGCAGGCTTATCTGCCCGGCAAGAGCATGATGGCCGTGGCCGGCAGTACCTATCGCGGCGAGGGCGGCTATGCCATCGGCTTCTCCAGCATCTCCGATGGCGGCAACTGGGTGATTAAAGGTACTGCTTCGGGCAACTCGCGCGGTCATTACGGCGCCACCGCAGGTGTAGGCTATCAGTGGTAATCGTGCTTTCAGACGGCCTGTGTCAACAGGCCGTCTGAACCCCATATTAAGGAATACGCAATGAAAGTAAATCAAATGATCAAAACCGCTTTTCCCTTGCTGGCCGTGGCTTTGTTGGCCGCTTGTGCCACCAAAAGCAACGTAAAGGCCAACGGCACCACCGATGAGCCGGTGTGGCCCAAACCTTATTCCGTTACCTTCGATAAACATCGCGGCACCTTCCCCACGCAAGCCGAATTGGCCGCGATTGAGGCGGGCATGACCAAAGACGAGCTCTATAAGCTGATCGGCCGCCCGCATTATGATGAAGGCATGTTTAACGTGCGCGAATGGGATTATCTGTTTCACTTCCGCACACCGGGGCAGGGCACCGACAACATCACCACCTGCCAATACAAAGTGATTTTCGACAAGCATAAATTCGCCCGCAGCTTCCATTGGCGCGCCGTAGACCCGGCCGAAGCCGCCTGCCCGCCCGCCGCAGCAGAAGCCCGCCGCTACACCTTGTCTGCCGATGCCTTGTTTGCCTTCGATAAAGGCGATGCTGCGAGCATGAATGCCAAAGGCCGCGCCGAGCTGGATGATTTGGCCGGTAAGCTCAAATCGTTTGACCGCCTGCAAAGCATCCGCGTTACCGGCTACACCGATTATTTGGGCAGCGACAGCTATAATCTGGCCTTGTCGCAGCAGCGCGCCGACACCGTGCGCCAATACCTAATCGCGCAAGGCATCGCGGCCGGCCTGATCCAGGCACACGGCGCAGGCAAGCAGCAGCCGGTGAAAGAGTGCGCGCACACAGGCAGCCGCGAAGCGCTGATTGCCTGCCTGCAACCCAACCGCCGTGTGGAAATCGAAGTCAACGGCTCGGCACCTGTCCAACCTTGATGCAGGCCGTCTGAAAGCCTTCCGCGAAATGCGGAAGGCTTTTTTGCAGCAGCTTGCCGCCCTTTTTGTCGCTCCTGCGCAGGCAGGAGCCTAGTCTGAAGCACAGCTTCAGTTATACCAATCCAAAAAAATAACCTATAGATTCGGCAATTAAATATTGAAATTTCAACATTAATCCCCATTTCTCCCCAATGGAAAA
>ERZ650302.1835-NODE-1835-length-11670-cov-8.177529_pt1 | contig 11670 bp, 9 predicted proteins | sample MGYA00376238_ERZ650302 | MGnify/ENA primary metagenome ERZ650302 (study PRJEB26733, sample SAMN07839298) | wastewater metagenome | biome: urban; feature: wastewater treatment plant; material: waste water | place: USA: North Carolina | collected 2016-04-28 ... | reverse complement strand
AATCCTTCACTAGTTAAATTAGTATTAAGCGCAGCTTGATTATCAAAATTAGCATATTCAATATAACAAAGAGCTTGTAAAGCACAATATTCAAGATAATCAATCATTGTAATCCAATCGCCACGATTAGCACAAAATTCATTAGCTTTATCATAACTAATTCCAGTTCTAGGTCTACCTTGTAATTTAGTAGCAACAACAGAAGAACTTTTATTTCCTCCTAAATATCTAGTATCATCAGGTTTAATACAAGCACTAAATACTTCTTCTTTACCATCTTCTCTAGTTCTAGTCATAGTTTTAGTATGACTTATAATAAAAGGATGAACTCTAGTAAATGTTCCATCAATATTAAAATCACTTATCCAAAGTTGATATTTAGTACCAGTATCTTTAACGCACATATAAAACTCTGGAACTCTTACCCCAACATCGCCATCACTTCCATCAAGAGGAGGAATAAGACCATTTTCAAGAGGTTTAGCCCAACCCGTAGGATTAAGGAAATAACTTATTTTCTTTTCATTATAGACACAACCTTTAAGTCTATTTTGAATAGGAAGTTCTCTATGAAATTTAGCATTACCAATTCTGATTATATCATTGTCATCTTTAGTCCATTCAATACCATAAGCAGCATTTTCAAAAGTAGGAATAAATGCAGCAGAACCCCAAGCTGGATTACCTTGTTCATTAATAATTAAACTATCTCCTTTAGATACTCCATCTAAATTAGGTAGATGTTTAAGTCCTTCTGCAAGTTCATTTAGTATATGCTTGTTAAATCTTAACAAGCCATTATACATCTCTACTAAATTAAAATTCATGTTAAGCTTGTTCTAGAGCATCAACTCGACCATCAAGAGAATTAATATTATTAGTATTTTGATTAACTTTAGTTACAAGTCCTTGAAGAGCAGTAATTATAGCATCGTTTTTAGTATCATTACTAGCTTTCATAGCATTAATCGCAGCAACTATATCTGTATTTGCTTTATTAATAGTAGAATTAACAGTATCAAGTTTATTACCAATAGTAGTTTTCATACTATCAACAGCAGCTTTAATACTATCTAATTTAGCATCAATTTTATCAAAACGATTATTAAGAAGAGTTTGAGTTTCATCTGATTCACTTTTATGTTGATTTTCAAACTCATCAAATTCAGCTTTAACCATTTCATGTAATTCAGTAATCTTTTGACTAATCTCATCAAGATTAACTATAACATTATTTTCTCCAAGCTCATCATGTTCTTTATTACCAGAAATACTAAGTTTAAGATTATTAATAAGTTTATTAATAGCGTCTAACTTATAATTAACTCTTTTATCATCTTCCATATCTTTAGAATTTAGTTTGTTACAAATATAAATTATATTATTAATAACAAGTAGTTTAACAATATTATTAACATTTTTTAATTAAGCAGTTTTAGAACTATTAATACCTAGATATTTAGTCCAAGTATAATGTTTACGTTCACTAATATAATTAAGATTATCATCATTAATATGAGCTTCTTCTTCAAAACTTACATCTTTATAAGCATCATGTTGTTTAATATGAAATAGTCTTATAATAAGATATTCAACACCATACCATATATAGAAAAAGATATATAACATCTCTTTCATTTGTTCTGTATGAATAGCTTCATGATTAAGTTCTTTATTACTTAATTCTCCTTTAGTAAATATAATACCAAAAAGATTAATAGCTTTATAACCATTAAAAGGAAAATGTTTAGTCTTAATAACTCTCATAACTTTACTATTTTAAAATTTAATATTGTAAATATTTATGTACGTTCATAGAGCCACTTTTTAGGCTCATAACAAGACTTTCATTAAATCATGTACAGTTAATCAGCTAGGCTTAAAACTAGCCAAATTCGGCAAGCTATACTCCCCGTAGAGGATGGAGCAGGCTTGAATCAGTTAGTCAAACCTAGCTAATCAATCTCATACAATCTTAACCAATAGTATTATCAATATCTTTATAACCAACTCCAAGTTTCTTTAGAATAGGACTAACAACCCAACTCCAAAACACAGGAGCAAGAACAGCACTATTAACAAGCATAATAGTATTATCATACCCAGATGCAATATAAATCATAGCCATAGTAAAAATACTTATTACTAATACACATCGTTTTTGCCAAGTAGGAACTTTATTATCACCATTAAAGTAATCAATAACTTTAATAATAATATAAGTTAGAACATTAACAATAAACATAAATCCAAAATCAAAATTACTAAGGATTCCATCTACAATTACATCAATAAATTTGTCCATACTAAAATTTAGATAAATAAAAAAGGGAACTATCCGAAGATAATTCCCTTTTACAGTTTTACAATAATGATTAGTTATTCATGTGGAAATATTCCCATACTTTATCACCATCAAAATCTACATCTTTAAACCAAAATGTAATAGCACTTTCAAACACTTTATTATCTATATTACCACCAAACCATTCTTCAAATAATTTAGCATAATCATGATATTGAGCATTAATTGCAACATAAACATCACAAGGCTCAACATCATTAGGTAATACTTCTTTATAGCGTTCACAAATCTCATGAGCTTTATTCATATCATATTTTTCACCAATATATTTCTTATTGTCTTTAACATGATACATTTGTTCTACAACTTCTTTAGCTTCATACTCATTAAAATGATAGCCATCGTCATTATATCCACCGCTCATAAGCATAGTTAAAATCTTTTCTTCTCGGTCATTTTTATTAGTAGGACGACCATAAGTATCGTAAGTATCATAACCAATACGATTTCTCATGCCACCTCTACCACCACGACCGCCTCGTCCTCCACGTGCATCAAGAAATTCACGAAATTCATCAAGAATATTTTGATTACCGCCACGACGATTACCAACATGGTAAGGTTGAATGTAAGGCATTTCTCTCATAATATTACTTTGTTTTTAAACTGATTAATGATTCTTTTAAAACTTCTAAATCAGTTTGATTAAGAGCAACAATTTTATTCACATAAGGAACTTCAAGAGATATAATACCTTTAGAAATATTACCGCCACCAATAAAAGGTATATCAAAATTAAAATTATCAATATTATTAATAACTTCCATTTCTTCATCAAATATACCTTCAATATCAATCATACCATCTTTATCTGCAATAGGTTTTAAGAACTTATCAAAACTATTAATATTATTAGTAATCGCTCTTTTAGCTAAAGGAATTAAAAGTCTTATAGCTGGAGAACTTTCACCCATAGATACTAATTGTTTAATAATATAATCTTTAATAACCTCTTTAACATTACCAATTTCAACCATAATATTACTTCTTTAAAAATTCTTCATAAGTTAAATTAGGATTAGTTTTACTAGCTTCTTTAAAAGCTTTAAACAATTCCATTTCTTTGTTAGTAACTTCAACAATTTTACTTTTAAGTAACTTAACAAGTTTAAGTTGTTCTTCAAGTAAATGTTTACCATCTTCACTAGCTTCGATTTTTCCTCTAACTAAATTAAGAACTTCTGCTTGAACCATACTTTGTAAAGCATTATAATTATTTACATAGTCTTGATTACTAAGAAGCATATTTTGTTGTTCTTGTGTAAGTGGTGCAATTTCAGCATCAATAGCATCCCAAATTCCTTGAGTTGGAACTTGCTGATTTTGAGTTGTACCATTATTTGCATTAGGAATAGCATTACGACGATAAGCTTCATTAATTGCTTGTTTTTGACTTTGAAGAAAAGCAATTTGTTCATCAATGCTATTAGTCATTTTTTCACTAGGGTATAGTAAAGGGTCACTATTACCTAGTATGAATTGAGTAACAGGTATCATATCTCTTTCAATTTTATGTTCTTAATCAAACTTAGTAATATTACTGAGCAGGAGTTCCGCTAGCAGGTTGAGTAAAACCACATGGTAAACATCCACAAGCATTACGTCCAACTAGACCAGTAACAGTAGGTTCATTTGGAAGAGTAACTACACCATAGATAACATTACAAGTCTTTCTATCAGTATAGTTGATACCAGCCGTAAACATCTTTTCCATTTCGCATTGGATAAGTTTATCTTGATAAGGACGAATAGCTTTAGTAACAGCCAATTCAGCTTTCAAATCAGATAACTCTTTACGGATATCATCATCAGCATCACGAGTATATTTGTAAAGATTAAAATGGTCAGTGTTATTTTTCTCAATAAGAGCATCAGTACGATTACGCCCATCAATATAAACACCAAACAATTCACTATTAAGACGTTCTCTATCTTCAAAACGTTGATTCTGTTGAGTCAAAGCCCATTGATAAAGACCACCTTGAAGAGCTAAAGTATCTTCACAAGATTTTTCCCATGCTTGAAAAGCAGTAGGAGCACCGCTTCCACTACCAGCAGTAGCACCAAGTACGTTAATATTAGTAGAGCCATCACCTAACATTCCACCACCAGCGCCACCTAATACACTAGAACGACGATTACCAAACAAAGCCCAAGCACCAAGTGCAGTACCGATAATACCAAGAGTTAAACCTGCATTAGCCTTACCGTTTACATCACGACGATTACCACCGTCATAATTCATTCCAGCACCATTATAGCCCTCTGGAACAACTTTCACTTTTTCAATTACTTGCATAATAAATTAAGGTTTAAGTTAAAAAATAGATTAATATTTGTAGTTTGAACTACATAATCTATAACACTTAAACCGTTATCTTTGTTTGGTAATTAACATTAATTTAACTTTCAATAGGACTATATATTGTCAATTCACCAATTTTATTAAGTTTAGTATATTTTATTTCACCTATTGAAGTCTTACCATCATCAGCTTTGCCACCTTGTGTACCAACATAACATTGAATAGTTTGTTGTCCTCTAAATTCAGAATTACCTGCAACAAAACCAAATCTAAATTTATAGTTATCAGTATAATTATCATTATAAACAGTGTTATCTTCATTTAACAAAACTGTATGATATTCATAACTATAATTATCATCACTAGTTATATTAAGAGTTGGTTTATCAAGAGTTAAAGGAGTACCAGTTGTATTAACTTGATTATTCCAAACTTTATATTTATCATTAGGTTGATTTTCATACCAACAATAACCATCACGATGAATATAACCACCACCATGACGAATTATTTTAATATTATCTAAACCAATAGTTTTATCATTAACAGGATTAATTCTAAAATATTTTACTTCATTATTAGATTTAGCAACTCTTTTAATAACTTCACCATACCAACATTCTTTATAACCACCATGTCCATCAGGCATATTAATAGTTCCATCAGCCAAAGGAAAAATAAACATTCCTCTATTATCAACATCAATTTCATGATTCTTTAATTGCCAAGCATGAACAATAACTCCACCTTTATAAGCAGTACATTCAACAGTAACATGACCTCTACTTAAACTTCCAAACCAATTAGCACAAAGATTCATTTTCATTATATCAGGCATTTTATCTTCAAGGTCAATCATAGATTCAATATTAAACATAACACATTCAGCACCTGAGTCAGTATTATCACCACCCCAATATAGATAAGGAATTTGACTTAAATTCCAAGACCAACCAACAGCTACATAATTTAAACTATTAATAGGAGAATTAACATAATATGATTTAGTATCCAAATCTCGACCATCATCACTACCCCAAATATATCTAAGTTGGACACTAGTAAAATCACTAAAATGAATAACAGAAGTAGGCCAAATATGATTAGCACCATCATAAACATGAGCAATATTAGTTTGACCTACTGTTCGTTTCTTAAGAGGTTGAGCAATTCCTCCTTGACGTCCAAGAGTTAAACTCATTATTCATCAATAATATTATAAGTCATTCCAGCAACTGGGGTAATAGTTGCATATTGGGTAGCAGTTCCTGTCCAAATTGGAAGACTAAGTTTATTATTATTTGCACTAGGCATAGTCATATTAACTCCACATCCATCATTAATAGCTTTTTGAATCTTATCAAGATTAACACTATTAGTAATAGTTTGATTTATTTCTTTTTTAAAGTTATTAAATGTATCATTAGTAACATATCTATTAAGTAAATTATTAACTTCTTCTTTATTATAAGTTTCAGACTTAGTATAATAATTTTTAAGTAAATTATTAATTTCTTGTTTAGTATAACTATCAAATGAAGAAGTATCTCCCATTACTCTCCATTCAGTACCATTCCAATAACAAATCTTTCCATTACGATATTCAATCTGACCTTTAGCCCAATTACTACAAGTTACATTAGGAAGATATTCAGACTCTTCACCAACCATACCTGTAAGTTTACATTTATTTAAATTAATAGTACCATTCTCAATAATACCACCTTCAAATACAAGTTCACAACCAACAGGCATTGTAATAGTTTTACCACTTAAATCAAAAGCATAACGAATAATATAACGAGTATTTTCTTCGTTAACCATATCTTGAGTAAGAACAGCTTTATAATTAAGATAAATATTATTCTTAACTTGAACTAAAGTTTCTTCATTAAAATAATATTTAATATTATCTACTGAATTAACATATATAATACCAAGTCTTGGACGTTCATCAGAAAGACAAGTATTATAAATATTATAATCTTCACTATTTCCATAAACAGGAGTGTTGACCCCCCGTAGAGGATGAACTCTATCAGTAGGTTCTACAATAGTCCATCTAGTATAATAATTATAAAAACCAACTCCATCATGAATAGTCTTAACTCTAAGAACAAATAATTTATGATATGTATCATAATAAATACCAGCAGTATTACCTAAATCTGTTCTAATAACTTCATACTTATCAGTATTAAGAATTATTTGACCATATTGTTCACAATAAGTATCATCAAGAAAACCATCAAATAAAAGCTGTTCTGCATTACTAGCATCATCCTCCACGGGGAGTAAGACCTTGCGAACTATTTTATATCCTTTACCACTTTTATATTCAGGCTCATAAGGTCTATCTTTAAGACTAAGACGATTAACATTACAACAACCCGGACTTAATCTTATAGTAATATCTTCTTCATCAGGATAATTAATAATATTAACTTTACCATCTCCTGCAATCATTTGTTTAAGAGCTTCATTAAGCATATCCCAATCAATAGTTCCATCAGCAATTGGAATCTTAGCACCATTCTCTTCAAGATACTTCTCACTAAGAATTTTTGTCCAATTATCATCAGAAACCCAACTAGTTTCAACACCAGCTTGAAGATTACTACCTATATAACTTTCAGTTACAGAAAGATTATGTTCAGCATCATAATAACTAATAGTAAGACTATTACGTCTAAAAATAGCAGGAACAGCTTTACGAGTATTAACTCTAGTTCCTTGATATGGAATCCATAAATGATTAAACCTAGAAAGAACAACAGTTAAATCATTATTTGTATCTTTGTCAAGAATATTTTGAAGATAAGTAATAGGAAATACTTTATCATAACTATTCTGACCTAGTTTTTCATATAGTTGTTTATTGTTCATAATTATGTGATTAATTTAAATAACTTTAATGAGTAAATAAACAATATAAGTATTAGTAATATTGTTATATTAAATAGTATTCTTATCATGGTTCAATTAAAACTCTTACATTAAATATTGTACTATTAGAAGTCATAGTAAATTGACATAATATAGTAAATGAAGAAGTAGTTGTATTAGCAGTAACACTAATAATATTATTACTATTAGATACAGAAACATTATTTGAAGGTGTACTAACACTACTTAAAGTACAAGTATATTTACTGGCACCACCATCTTTATTTTCAAACCAAAATTGCAATTTACCAGCGTTCATTATAGAAATATTAGTAGGAATATATACATAAACACCAATAGGAGTTTTCTTAATATCATTATAACTTGCTTCTCCTTTATATATTGAATCTACATTTTGACTATCTAAATAAATAGGTAATGCAATATTTTGACTAGTAAAATAATCATTTTTAATAACAAGTCTACCACGCATGGGATTTGCTCTTTGTGTTCCTTTTGTAATAACATTATGATTTAACCAATTCCATTCAATTTTATATTCTCTTGCTGTATCAGAATTATTTGCAGAAAGTTTAAATGTTATTATAATCATGCTAGCATAATTAAAGGCATTTGCAACAGATACATCACAATTAACTTTATTTGTTACATTTACATCATCCGGATTATAATATACAGTTTCAGTTCCGCCTGAACCAGCAACACCATTCCAAGTCCAAAGTTGAGTTGTATATAACCTATAATAAACACTTATAGATATAGTATTAGCATCAGCAACTGTATCAATTTCATTAGTATAAGGATAACCTGTAAAATCTAATCCACTTCCATCAGGATTAGTACCATAATATTTAGTATGATATACTGTAACACCATAAGATTTAGCACCAGCAGATTGTGTAATATTAATTGATTTACTAACTCCATTATAAGTAGCAGTAACAGTTGTACTTCTACTTGTTGTAGTAGTTCTATTACCATAAGTAAGTTTACTACCGCTAGTAGTACCGCTTAATGTGCCATCTCCAGATTTACTTAATGTAGGACTACCATTTTCAGTTTCAGGAAAATTTTGTCCAACTCCATTCCAAGTATATTGTCTACTACGAACAGCACTACAAGTAATAGTAGAACTACCTCCAGCAGCAGCAATATTAGTAGGACTAGCAGAAATACTTACTGACCATGCTCCCCAACTACCATAAACTTTACTACCTGCTCTTTGTTCAATATCGCAAAAATTAATAGCACCATTATAATTTGCAGTAACTCTAGTTCTTCTAACACTTGTACTAGTATTATTACTATAACTTAAAGTACTACCACTTAAAGTTCCACCACCACTTCCTGCACTAAGACTTGGAGTAGCATTTTCTGTTTCAGTTCCACCTGAACCTGCAACTCCATTCCAAGTCCAAGTACGAGAACGAGAAGCACCATAATAAATAGTAACAGAACCGCCTGATGCTGCAACAGTATAACTACTAGCATTACAATATACAGACCAACTAGACCAACTACCATATGATTTACTACCAGCAGATTGACTAATAGTTATATCTTTAGTAGTACTATCTATTGTTGCTCTAAATACAGAACTACGAGAACTAGTAGAAGTATTGTTTCCATAACTAACAGTAGAACCACTTAAAGAAGCTGCACCATTAACTTTACTTAATGTAGGAGAACCACTAGCATTTTCAGTATAAGTTGTTCCTGTACCATTCCATTGCCAAGTACGACTTCTAGTAGCAGAAGTAGATAATGTAGCATTTCCACCAGCAGCAGCAATAGTTGTTACATTAGCACTTAAACTAATAGACCATGCTCCCCAACTACTATAAGTTTTAGAACCAGCATTTTGAGTTACAGTAGTATCTTTAGTTACAGAATCCATTGTAGCTCTAATAACTGTACTTCTAGCACTTGTAGAAGTATTATTATCATAAGTTACTTTATTACTAGCAAAAGAACCAGCACCACTAACTTTACTAAGAGTAGGAGTTCCAGTTCCTGTTTCAGTTCCACCACTTCCACTAACTCCGTTCCATGTCCAAGTTCTTGTTCTACTTGCAGAAGTAGTTATATTTGAACTACCTCCACTAGCAGCAACATTTCCACTATTAGAAATATTAACTGTCCATGCAGACCAAGCACTATATTGTTTAGCTCCAGCAGATTGACTAATAGTTATATCTTTAGTAGTTGAATCAATAGTAGCACGAATAACAGTTGATTTACCACTTGTACTAGTATTATTTCCATAAGTAACTTTAGGACTAGTCCAACTACCATCACCACTAACTTTACTTAATGTAGGACTTCCATTTCCAGTTTCTGTACCACCAGAACCGGCAACACCATTCCATGTATAACTTCTAGTTCTACTAGCACTAGTTGATATAGTAGCTGTTCCACCTGTTGCTCCAATACTAGTTTTATCAGCACTAATATTAACAGTCCAAGCAGACCAATTACCATAAACTTTAGCACCAGCAGATTGTGTTATAGTAATAGATTTAGAAACACTATTGCTAGTAGCAGTAATAGTTATACTACGACTATTTGTTGTAGTATTGTTACTAGCAGTAACAGTTTTACCACTTAAAGTAAATCCACCAGCACTACCACTAAGTGTAGGTGTAGCAGTTTCTGTATCAGTATGTGTAGTACCAACTCCATTCCAAGTCCAAGTACGAGAACGACTAGCATTAGTAGTTATCGTAGATGAACCACCACTTGCAGCTATCGTTTGCGTGCTTGCCGAGATAGAAACAGTCCAAGCAGACCACGCTGAATACACTTTTGCGCCTGCCTGCTGCGTTATCGTAACCGTTTTGGACAATCCTACATAACTAGCTGTAAGTGTCGCTGAACGGGCTGAAACGCTCTCGTTTGATGTAAATTTTATTTGATTTCCACTAAGACTAGCACTACCACTAATACTAAGAGTAGGAGTAGCAGTTTCACTATAAACAGTACCAGTGTTATTCCATTTATAAGTTCTACGAGCAATATTAGCTGTAACTGTTCTAGTACCACCTTTAGCTTCAACACTAGTTCCATCAGTTTGTAAATCTAATACCCAATTAGTATAAACTTTAGCACCAGCAGCTTGATTTAAAGCAGCACTAACTTCTTTAGTTTGTTTATTTTCTAAAGTAAATATAACAGTTAAAGTTCCACTTTTAGCATTAGTAGATTCATTATTAGGTATAGTTAATACATTATTACTTATACTACCTAAAGTAGTAGAACTAGTAAAGCTAGCAGTAAGATTAACAACAGTTTCAATCCAAGTTCCAGCATAAGTAGAACCCTTGGTTATACTCCCCGTGGAGGATGCATAGTCAGTTCTCTTATATCCAGTCTTAACAGAACTAGTCGGAAGTTTTAAATCATAAACACCACCAGTATTAGCTATACTACTATCAACTACTGTTAATGTACTAGTATCATATATACTAGCTTTACTACCTTTAAACGTAACAGTATAACTATCTTTAGCTTCTGTATCATCAATTAATACAACTAACTTACCATTAGTTATAACTCCTTTTTCTATTCCATCAAATAAAACTTTAACTCCATCAGTAGGAAAAGTAACAGTATAAGATATAAATCTTTGTTCCCATTCTAATTCTACATTATGAGTTATAGGTAAATAACCACTGTTACCACTAATAGTTTGAGATTTATAATGTTCAGCAGTAATATTAGCAGTATAATCAGTCTTAACAGGAATAGTAAATACAAATTTAGTATTATTTTCACTTATAACAGGAGTATAACCATTAATAGTAACAGTTCCGGAAACATTTAATTTAAACGTAATAGTAATTTCAGTATTCTCTGGATAAACAAGTTTAGAACCTTGATATATTTCAAATACATCTATACTACCAAGTTTAATATCATGTATTCCAATATCTCCTTGATATATAGCCATAACTTAAGCATCTGATTTAACTATATAAGTAGTATTGTTATCTTTTTGAGCAATAGCTGCATATTGAACAGCAGTACCAATCCATATTTTAGGATTAACTATTGGCTCAACAGTAAGAGCAGATAATCTATAAAGAGTTGGGTC
>ERZ650302.1833-NODE-1833-length-11679-cov-7.997333_pt1 | contig 11679 bp, 10 predicted proteins | sample MGYA00376238_ERZ650302 | MGnify/ENA primary metagenome ERZ650302 (study PRJEB26733, sample SAMN07839298) | wastewater metagenome | biome: urban; feature: wastewater treatment plant; material: waste water | place: USA: North Carolina | collected 2016-04-28 ... | reverse complement strand
GAAAGAATATTGTAGTATGTTTCAATCATTACCATCCTAAGCCCCACAGGACACCGGGAGGAGTGAGACACGTGCCGATGCCTAAAGTCCTCTATACCGTCAGCATAGGAACTCTTGTGGAATACATGCCCAACAAAGATTCCGATACCCTGACCATCTATTCCACTGAACACTTCAAGGAGTTGGGCCTGAACTATGGAGATTTTGAGTTCAACTACTACCCATTAATGAAAGGAGATACCGTTATTATTTCCATGGATAGCCTTGGCTACCCCATTTTAAGCAGCAAGCATCATCCCGGATATAGCAGAATCTATAACATGAACTATGAGTTGCGCAAAGGGAAGACCCATGCAGGACTGGAAGCAAAGACTTGTCTTGGGGGTGACTGGGTGCGGATTGCCAAATCGATTGATATAATACGGGCAAATAACTGGACTTCATTACTAATGGATTACTGCCCTTTGGATTCATTACAATCCATGTTCGACAGTTACAAGAAGAACTATACAGATACCATCAATTCCTTTAAAGAACAGCAACTTATCTCAAGCGAGATACACGACCGTTATCAATGCCTGCTCAAGCTGAAAGACTATGAATCCCGGCGAATGCTGAATGAAGACACCGCCTTCTACCGTCAGATGGAACCCGAAATAGCTGACAAATATATCCGTTATCCCTCCTACCGTGAATTTCTGGACTACTACCTTTGGTTCTTCAACCAGCATATCCCGACGATACGCAAATCCCAGGGAGGAAGCAAGGACTGGCGTCAAACCTTCGATGAGCTATCTGCGAAACCGTTCCAGCCAAAATCCAAGCAAGCCCTGCTTGAACGCTGCATCAAAGAAATCGGCGAGAACTTTTCGGCACAAGACGTAAACAGCTATCTTGACAAATATATCCATATCACCCAAGACACACTGCTGCCCAACAAGATAAGAGACCAATATAACTTGTCTGCCGATGCCAACCAGCTATTGCTGAAGGACATTCATGGAAAGCCTGCCAACCTGAACAGATTGCTGGAAAAGAACAGGGGAAAGGTCATTTATGTGGACTTTTGGGCAAGCTGGTGTGGCCCCTGCCTGCAGTTTGCCCCCGTCTTTCAGGAGGTCGCCCGGGAGCTTGAGCCCCGCCTTCGCTTCGTGAAACTCGATACCGAGCAGGAGGCCGCCATCGCAGGTCGCTATGGCATTCGCAGCATTCCTACCCTGATGGTCTTCCAGCGGGGGGAGATCCTGGCACAGCGCAGCGGCTCCCTGCCCAAGAGCCTGTTCAAGGAGTGGCTGCTCTCCTTCACCTCCCCTGTCAAATGAAAATAAAATGTTTCATTTCTGTTTGATTGAAGATCCATCTTCACTTGACTCTGTGAGTCGCCACATGATTTGACCATATCCCCCTGTTTCAAACAGGGGGATATATGTAACCTCGGCATCACAACAACAACCATAAATTAACCGAGAGAACGTTATGCACACATCGGCTGTACCTCCGACTCCCCCCTCACGCTGGCTGGACATCAAGTCCGGGATCGTCATCCTGGATCTGCTCCTGCTCTGCGCCATGCTGGCATGGCTCCCGTTTGACCCCATGGTCAACAAGGGGCTGGCCATCCTAATCTTCATCGCCATCCTCTGGCTGACCGAGGCGGTGAACATCACCATCACTGCCATCTCCATCCCGGTGCTCGCCACCCTGCTCGGGGTGTTCGACATGAGCAAGTCGCTGACCGACTTTGCCAACCCCGTCCTGTTCCTCTTCTTTGGCGGCTTTGCCCTCGCTGCAGCCCTCTCCAAGCAGGGACTCGACACCCAGATCGCCGGCAAGGTGATGCAGCTCGCCAAGGGACACCTGGGCTGGGCTTCCATCGTGCTCTTCACCATCACGGCCGCCCTCTCCATGTGGATCAGCAACACCGCAACCGCGGCCATGATGATGCCGCTGGCCCTCGGCATGCTGAAAGGGCTGGACGTTCACAAGGAGCGCCGCACCCTTGTCTTCGTGCTGCTTGGCGTCGCCTATAGCGCCAGCATCGGTGGCATCGGCACACTGGTGGGCAGCCCCCCCAATGCCATCGCCGCCGCCCAGATGGGCTTGGGCTTCACCGACTGGCTGGAGTTCGGCATCCCCGTGGTGATCATCTTCATGCCGGTAGGCATCGGCCTGCTCTACTGGGTGACCCGTCCCAATCTCTCCCACCAGGTCAGCACCGAGCAGGTCACCATCGAGTGGACAGGTCAGCGCAAAGTGACCCTGGTCATCTTCCTGACCACGGTGCTGCTGTGGATTGGATCCCAGCCTCTTGCCAAGGCGCTGGGCGGCATTCCCCAGTTCGATACCCTGATCGCCATGGGCGCCATCCTGGCCATCGCCGTCAGCCGGGTCGCCAGCTGGGATGACATCAACCAGAACACCGACTGGGGCGTGCTGCTGCTGTTCGGGGGTGGTCTCACCTTGAGCGCCATCCTCAAGCAGACCGGGGCCAACGCCTTCCTGGCGGAGCACCTCTCCAGTGCGCTCTCCACCATGCCCATCTTCATCATTCTGCTCTGCCTGGCCGCCTTCGTGGTGTTCCTGACCGAGCTGGTCTCCAACACCGCCACTGCCGCGCTGCTGGTGCCGCTGTTCGCCGGGGTGGCCGAGGCACTGGGGGTCTCCCCCATCGTGGTCTCCGTGCTGATCGCCGTCGGCGCCTCCTGTGCCTTCATGCTGCCGGTGGCAACGCCTCCCAACGCCATCGTCTTCGCCAGCGGCCATATCCAGCAGCGGGAGATGATGCGGGCCGGCCTGGTACTGAACCTGGTGTTCACCGTCATCCTGACCATGCTGGCCTATTTCATGGGGGATATCCTCCACTGAGGTTCGCCCCCTAATGCCCCTCCAAGCCCCGCATCGCCGGGGCTTTTTCTCGCCCCGAAACCACCGCACTCCCTACCCGCGACATCACGGCGACATTAACTTGCACTTAAGAAATCGCCTCCATGATGCTGACAACGGCCATCACGCAGCCATGGCTGACGATGGCGATGATCATGGACATCACGACAAGGGGATCACCTCATGGGTAAGACGATGCAGAACAACCGTGAAATCAAGGTATGGGATCCGGTGGTTAGGGTATTTCACTGGGCCACTGTGCTGTTGTGCGTGCTGAATCTCTTCATCCTTGAAGAGGGGGCGCGCAACCACCGCTATGCGGGATATGCGCTGGCCGGACTGCTGGCACTGCGCATCGTATGGGGATTCATCGGCTCCTATCATGCCCGCTTCGCCCAGTGGCTGCCGACACCGACCGGCGTCATCACCTATCTCAAGGAGACGATCAAGGGGCGCCACCCCTACTACGCCGGTCAAAATCCTTTGGGGTCCTTGATGATACTGCTGCTGTTGACCTGCCTTGTCGGCACCGCCGCCAGCGGGATCATGACCGAATACGGGCCGCTCTCCGGCACCCATCGCATGGAAGAGATCCACGAGTTCTTTGCCAAGGGGCTGCAGGTGGCCATCTTCGTCCATGTACTGGCCGTCATCGCCCTGGATCGTCTGGTACGGGGTGATCTCGTCAGGGCGATGATCACCGGCAAGAAACGGGTGCCGGCGGACACCCGGGTGGTCGACAGGCCCTGAGCCTCCCTCAGCCCGACAGATGAAAAAAAACCCCGCATCGCGGGGTTTTTCACAGGAGCAGACATCAGCCGACGCTGCAGCTCGTCAGTTTCCAGATACGGTCTACGTAATCCTGGATGGAGCGGTCGGAGTTGAACTTGCCCATGGTGGCAGAGTTGATGATGGCTTTCTTCGCCCACAGGGCCGGATCCCGGTACCAGGCATCGATCAGCTTGTGCGCCTCGGAGTAGGACTCGAAATCCGCCAGGGTCAGGTAAGGGTCTCCCCCTTCCAGCAAGGAGCGCTTGATGGAGGCCAGCTCACCCGGACGACCCGGCGTGAAGTAGTCGGTATCAAACCAGTCCAGCACGGCTTTCAGCTCGGAGTTGTCGTAGTAGAAGTCATACGGGTTGTAGCCGCGCACCTTCAGGGACTTCACCTCGTCCACATTCAGACCGAAGATGGCGCAGTTCTCGGCACCCGCCTCTTCGGCGATCTCGATGTTGGCTCCATCCAGCGTCCCGATGGTGATGGCACCGTTCAGCGCCATCTTCATGTTGCCGGTACCGGATGCTTCGTAACCTGCGGTGGAGATCTGCTCGGAGACATCCGCCGCCGGGATCAGCTTCTCGGCCAGGCTCACGCGGTAGTTCGGCATGAACACCACTTTCAGCTTGCCCTGGATGCGGGCGTCGTTGTTGACCCGCTCCGCCAGCTTGTTGATGGCGTAGATGATGTCCTTGGCCAGCTTGTAACCGGGCGCCGCCTTGGAGCCGAAGATGAACACCCGCGGATGCATGTCATAGTCCGGGTTCGCCAGCAGGCGACGGTAGAGCGCCATGATGTGGATGAGGTTCAGTTGCTGGCGCTTGTACTCGTGCAGACGCTTGATCTGGACGTCGAAGATCGCCTCCGCGCTCACGTCGATGCCGGTTTCCGCCTTGATGACCTTGACCAGCTTCTCCTTGTTGTGGCGCTTGATGGTCATGAACTGCTGCTGGAACGCCTTGTCGTCGGCAAACTTCACCACGCTGCGCAGCTTGTCCAGTTGCAGCGGCCACTCCTTGCCCACCACCTCGTTGTAGAGTTCGGCCAGTTCCGGGTTGCAGGCCAGCAGCCAGCGACGGGGAGTCACACCATTGGTGACGTTGCACATCTTCTCGGGCCACAGCTCGGCATACTCGGGGAAGAGATCTTCCTTCACCAGCTTGGAGTGGATCTCGGCCACGCCGTTCACCTTGGAGGAGCCGATGACGCACAGGTTGCCCATACGCACCTTGCGCACGTCACCCTCTTCGATGATGGAGAGCTTGGCCTTGATGGCATCGTTGCCCGGCCACTTGGGCTCCACCAGCTCGTTCAGGAAGCGGGCGTTGATTTCATAAATGATCTCGAGGTGACGGGGCAGTACCTTCTCGAACAGGCTGACGGACCACTTCTCCAGCGCTTCCGGCAGCAGGGTGTGGTTGGTGTAGGAGAAGACCTGATAGCAGATGCCCCAGGCGGTATCCCAGTTCAGCCCCTCTTCGTCCACCAGCACGCGCATCAGCTCGGGGATGGCCACGGTGGGGTGGGTATCGTTGAGCTGGATGGCGATTTGCGCGGCAAAGTTGCTGAAGTCACTGCCATGCACCCGCTTGTAGCGACGCATGATGTCCTTGATGGAGCAGGCGCAGAAGAAGTACTGCTGGATCAGGCGCAGCTCCTTGCCGGCGTCGGTCTCATCGTTCGGGTAGAGCACCTTGGAGATGGTCTCGGCCTGGGCCTTCTCGGCCTGGGAGTCGATATAACCACCGGCGTTGAACACGTCCCAGTCGAAGAACTCGGAGGCGCGGGATTCCCACAGACGCAGGATGTTGACGGTGTGACCACCGAAGCCGACCACCGGAATGTCCCAGGGCACCCCTTTGATCTTGCGACCGGCGTGCCACACCTTCTTCAGGCCACCCTTGTCACCAAAGACGGTCTCCACGTAGCCGTAGAGCGGGATCTCCTGCACCGATTCCGGGCGGCAGATCTCCCAGGGGTTGCCATATTCGCGCCAGGAGTCCGGACGCTCGATCTGACGGCCATCCTGAATTTCCTGACGGAACAGGCCGTGCTCGTAGTGGATGCCATAGCCCACCGCCGGGTAGTTCAGAGTGGCCAGGGAATCGATGAAGCAGGCAGCCAGACGACCCAGGCCGCCGTTGCCAAGGGCCATGTCAGGCTCTTGTTCACACAGATCGGTCAGTTCCAGACCAAGTTCACCCAGCGCCTCTTCACAGACTTTGTAGAGGGAGAGGTTGTGCAGGTTGTTGGAGGTCAAACGCCCCATCAAAAATTCAGCAGAGAGATAGTGAATCGCACGAGTATCTTTCTTGAAGTGAGTCTGCTGAGTACGGGTCAGGCGCTCGTACACCTGTTCGTTGACGGCGGCAGCGGTCGCTTTCCACCATGCTTCGGGAGAGGCTTTCTGTTCGCTTGTACCCAAGGTAGAACGCAGGTGACGCACGATACTCGCCTTGAGCTGATCTTTATCCAGTTGGAGATCCTGGTCTGTCTTCTTCTTGGTAGCCATAAACCATTTTCCTTCGTTACAAATAAAAAATGTCATCCCATCGGGTGGACCGGCGCTGTTGTTATCTCAGAATATGCTCCGGCGGGGGCATACTAGCTAAAGCCAAGGGTTTAAAAGTTAACGTGAGTCACACTTTAACGCATAAAAATGACAGTTTCACCATGAAAACCCTTTCCTTGAGCCAGCCTGAATGAAATATAAATTTCGTTTTAAATCATAGTGATATAAGAAAACAAAAAAGATAGTTTCATGAATAGGTTTTCAATGATTGCCTGTGACTGAAAATACGTGAAAATAACCGCCGACTAGGGAGAAATTGAAAGCGCTTTCAATTCACACCCCCTCGTCAGGTAATAAAAAGGATGCCCCAATCGGAGCACCCTTTGATTTCAATTAACCATGTGCCTTGAACTGATTGCTCATAGGGTCGTAGTGATACCCGATCTGTTGCAGACGGGTAGCCAGCTGATCTTCTGTCATGTCGTAGTAAGCCAGCAGCTCTTCCAGACCATCACACTCCAGCCGCAGCTTCTCGTTGATGATCCCGAGCAGAATGTTCGCATCCAGTCGTTGCAAGGTACTAACGTCCATCTCGCTCCCTCCTCTCCCTATACAGGACTGTATAACCATGAGCGCCGACCCGAAGTTTGTCTACAGGTTAAAAAACACCCTGTATAAGGAAGATATAAATATCCTTTTTAATCATGTAGTTAAAGTCATCTCCTGTTAATCGGCTCACACTTTTAGCCACAAATGACTTGTCACTCCTTGCGAACAGAACTACTGTATGCGCATACAGCATGGTTATTCATACAGGAACGACATATGAGCCAGCCCCTGAATCTTTGCCCCCCCTCCTCCTCTGCCGGTCTGATCACCACCTGGCCCACTCGTCATCAGAGCAAGATGGGACAAGAGCAGCGGCGCGGCCCTCTCCATCAGGAAGCGCCGCTGCTGGATGCCCTGGGGCAACTGAGTCAGTCTGACAGTGGCTGGATCCTGCTCGTCGCCCCGCCCGGTCTGCCCGCCGCCGCGCAATTGCAGGCCAGAGGGATCAATCCTGCCAGGGTGCTTGTCGTGCACGCCCCCAAGATCAAGAATTGGCAGCGCCTGCTGGAGCAGAGCCTGATCAATGGTCACTGCGCCGCCGTGCTGACCTGGCTGCCCGAACAGGTCGCCCTGGACCGGAGCACATTGAGCACCCTGGGCCAACGTGCCGGTGTCCTGACCCGCTTCTTCGAGCCCGCAACCCCTCTGGGTGGGGCACTGAGCTACGGCGGCCAGGATATCTACCTGAACCACTGATCGCCCCTTCGGCGTGACAGCCAATGCGCCGGCATTGCCCACCGGGTTATCCAGGCTTCCGACCCGGGATGCCATGGCGACAAAGACAAAGCAGCACAGCAGCACAGCAGCACAGCAGCACAGCAGCACAGCAGCACAGCAGCAGTAAATTTGCTCAGGCCCAGACCGTCAAATGGGGCCCGCAAAAAAAGGCGACCCGAGGGTCGCCTTTCAACATGCTGCTGTACGGGGGCTAATCGCCCTCCGTTTGCATCGAAGTCCGATTGATCAAGCCAGCTTGGTCTCCAGCTCGGCAATTTTGGCGGACCAGTAGGCCGGGCCGGTCTCGTGGATGTTGTTGCCCTGGGAGTCGACCGCCACGGTGACCGGCATGTCTTCCACCTCGAACTCGTAGATGGCCTCCATCCCCAGATCGGCAAAGGCCACCACGCGCGCCTTCTTGATGGCTTTCGCTACCAGATAGGCGGCGCCGCCCACCGCCATCAGGTAGACAGCCTGGTGCTGCTTGATGCTCTCGACCGTCTTGGGGCCGCGCTCGGACTTGCCGATCATGCCGATAAGGCCGGTTTCTCCCAGCATCATGTCGGTGAATTTGTCCATCCGGGTGGACGTGGTGGGGCCAGCCGGGCCGACCACCTCGTCACGCACCGCATCGACCGGGCCCACGTAATAGATGAAGCGGTTGGTGAAATCGACCCCTTCCGGCAGTCCTTCACCTTTTTTCAGCATGTCGGCGATGCGCTTGTGGGCGGCGTCGCGGCCGGTCAGGATCTTGCCGGAGAGCAGCACGGTATCACCGCTCTTCCAGCTGGCAAGCTCTGCCTTGGTGATGCCATCCACGTTGACCCGGCGCACATTGCCACCGGACTCACGGGTGATCTCCGGCCAGTCTTCCAGCCTGGGGGGTGTCAGCTCCGCCGGGCCGGAGCCATCGAGTTCGAAATGCACGTGACGGGTGGCGGCGCAGTTGGGGATCATCACCACGGGCTTGGAGGCGGCGTGGGTCGGTGCGGATTTCACCTTCACATCCAGCACCGTGGTCAGGCCGCCCAGCCCCTGGGCACCGATCCCGAGCTTGTTGACCTTGTCATAGAGCTCGACCCTCAGCTTCTCTTCGGTGGTCTCGGGACCACGGGCAATCAGCTCCTGGATGTCTATGTGCTCCATCAGAGCTTCCTTGGCGAGCACCGCCGCCTTCTCGGCGGTGCCGCCGATGCCGATGCCGAGCATGCCGGGCGGGCACCAGCCAGCCCCCATGGTCGGCACCGTCTTGAGCACCCACTCCACGATGTCGTCGGAGGGATTGAGCATCACCATCTTCGATTTGTTTTCGGAGCCGCCGCCCTTGGCCGCGATACTCACTTCCACCTTGTTGCCCGGGATCATGTCGATGTGCACGACAGCGGGGGCATTGTCTTTGGTGTTCTTGCGGCTGCCGGCCGGATCCGCCAGCACGGAGGCGCGCAGCGGGTTGTCCGGATTGGTATAGGCGCGGCGGGTGCCCTCATCCACCATCTCCTGGACCGTCATGTCGCTGTCCCACTGTACCTGCATGCCGATCTTGACGAAGCAGGTGACGATACCGGTGTCCTGACAGAGCGGGCGATGACCTTCGGCAGACATGCGGGAGTTGATCAGAATCTGGGCCAGGGCATCTTTGGCGGCCGGGTTGATCTCGCGGTCATAGGCGGCCTTGGCGGCCTGCACGAAATCGAGGGGGTGGTAGAAGGAGATGTACTGCAGGGCGTCAGCAATGGAATCGATAAAGTCCTGTTTTCTAATGATGCTCATATCATCCTCACTGGTCCTTGTTATCGCTTGCGCGAGCAAGGGCTTCCATATGAGCCGGGCCTTCGGCAGGTGGCAAATGCACCTGGAGCCGGCAGACTGCGGCGTGTTTTTATAACGGTGTTTTTCTTAAAAATGCCGGCGGCCATGATACGCTTGACCACCCGAACCGGCTAGGGAGCCGGGCGCAAACTGTTGCCTATGTAACAAAAAATGAAACCAAGACTGCATATCCACCATTTCGACCCGCAAGCATCGCTTCACGCCCTGTTTGCCCGCTTGCAACACCAGGCCTGGGCCATCTTGCTGGAATCGGCAGGCCCAACGGGCGCCGACAACCGCTTTGACATCATCAGCGCCGATCCGCTTGCCACCCTGGAAACCCGGGGTACCAGCACCTGCCTCACCCAGGATAACCACCAGCACCATCATGACGGCGATCCCCTCGCCCTGCTCGCCAAGACCCAGCAAGCCCTGCTTGGGGAGCGCGTTGAGGATGACTCGGGATTGCCGTTTATCGGGGGAGCCCTGGGACTCTTTGGCTACGATCTGGGCCGACGATTCGAGCGTCTGCCCGCAGTGGCGCAACAGGACATCCAGGTGCCCGACATGGCGGTCGGGATCTACGACTGGGCGCTGCTGCGAAATGTCGCGACGGGACACTGGCAACTGGCCCACTGGGGTGATGAAGCCGGCCTCGCCCGCAGGCTCGACTGGCTGATGGCGCAGCGCGAACGAACCACCCTCCCCCTTCGCCTGACCGGCCCCTGGCAGAGCAACATGACGCGGGCCGAATACGGAGACAAGTTTGCCCGTATCCAGGCCTATCTGGCGGCGGGGGATTGTTACCAGATCAACCTGACCCAGCGCTTCAGCGCCCCTTATCAGGGGGATGAATGGTCCGCCTATCTCGCCCTGAGCGCCGCCAACAAGGCGCCGTTCTCCGCCTTTGTCCGCCTGCCGCACAGCGCCATTCTGAGCCTCTCCCCGGAGCGTTTCCTGCTGCTCGACAAGCGCCATATCGAGACCAAGCCCATCAAGGGCACCCGGCCTCGCCACCCGGATCCCGCCCAGGATGCCAGGGTGGCCGAGTCGCTCGCCAGCGCCGACAAGGACAGATCGGAGAACCTGATGATCGTCGATCTGCTGCGCAACGACATCGGCCGGGTGAGCCGGCCGGGGTCGGTCACGGTCCCGCACCTCTTTGCCGTGGAATCCTTCCCGGCGGTGCATCATCTGGTTTCCACCATTCACGGAGAACTGGATGCTCGCTGGCAAGAAGTGGATCTGCTGCGGGCCTGCTTCCCCGGCGGCTCCATCACAGGGGCTCCCAAGATCCGGGCGATGGAGATCATCGAGGAGCTGGAGCCGGTGCGGCGCAATGCCTACTGCGGCAGCATCGGTTATCTGAGTCAGCACGGAAGGATGGATACCAGCATCTGCATCCGTACCCTGATCGCCGAAGCCGGTCAGCTGCACTGCTGGGCGGGGGGCGGCATCATCGCCGACTCCGATCCCGACGCCGAATATCAGGAGACCTACGACAAGGTGGCCCGCATCCTGCCACTGCTCGATGCCCTTTGACCCCATCCGGCCCTGCGGGGCCGACACAAGGAGACCCATGGAGATGACGAGTGCCGAGCTGCTGACCCGCTTTTTGCTGCAGCGCCCCGCCCCCGCCCATCGCCTGGCACTGGCCGGGCTCAAACCTGCCGCCGTGTTGATCCCCCTGGTGGAGCGCCCCGAGGGCCTGCACCTGCTGCTGACGCGCCGCAGCGCCGCCCTGCGCCACCACCCGGGGCAGATCAGCTTTCCCGGCGGGCGCCAGGACCCGGAAGACCGGGACCTCATTCACACCGCGCTCAGGGAAACCGAGGAGGAGCTTGGCATTCCCCCCTCCCAGATCCGGATCATCGGCAGCCTCACCCCTCTCAATACCGTCTCACGCTACGATGTGCTGCCGGTCCTCGCCATGCTCGACCCAGGCTACGGGCTGACCCTGAGCCAGGACGAGGTGGCCCAGGCCTTCGAAGTCCCCCTCGCCCACGTGCTGGATCCGGGGCAGCACATAGCCCTGAGCCTGCCAAGGGCGGACGGACGTCACACCATCTATTGGATCCCTTGGGAGCAATCTTTCATCTGGGGAGCCACTGCCAGCATGATCCGCCAGCTTGCCCAACACATCTCGGCATAACATTTCGACAACATGATGAGGTGGGAAATTATCCAGCTAACATTCAAATAACACTGCATTTGATAAATAAATTTTGATTTTTTATTCTTTTGATCACATTTCTACAAGAAAGTACGGGTTTTAGCCGCACAAAGGTGAATTTGATCAACATTTTTGATTAAAAAGAAAGTATTCTTGCGCCGACTAATTAAAACCACACATTCGGGGTGAGACACATGTC
>ERZ650302.1830-NODE-1830-length-11698-cov-7.515761_pt1 | contig 11698 bp, 9 predicted proteins | sample MGYA00376238_ERZ650302 | MGnify/ENA primary metagenome ERZ650302 (study PRJEB26733, sample SAMN07839298) | wastewater metagenome | biome: urban; feature: wastewater treatment plant; material: waste water | place: USA: North Carolina | collected 2016-04-28 ... | reverse complement strand
AAACAACCACTCGTCTTACTCGTAGACGATGAAGAAGACTTATGTCTTTTAATGCAAATGACGCTCGCACGAATGGGCATTAAAACTCATCTTGCCTATCGCGTAGAGCAAGCAAAAAAATTCTTTACCGAGTTTCAGTACGATGCTTGTTTAACAGATTTGAATCTCCCAGATGGCAATGGTCTGGACTTGGTTAAACATGTCACACAAAACTATCCCAACACACCGATTGCAGTATTAACAGCGTATGGCAATATGGATATTGCAATTGCTGCATTAAAAGCAGGTGCTTTTGATTTTGTCAGTAAACCTGTCAATCAAACTCATTTAGATCAATTGATTCAAAAAGCATTGAATCGACCACAGCCTGAACAAGAAGCTGCTGAAAGCGCATTAGAAAATAAACTGCTCATTGGTCGATCTACGCCCATTCAGCAATTACGGATTGCTTTAAAGAAAATTGCTAGATCTCAAGCCCCTGTCTTTATTACCGGTGAATCAGGGACAGGAAAAGAAGTTGTTGCCAATTTAGTTCATCGTCTGAGTAACCGTAGTGAAGGACCTTTTATTGCGATCAACTGTGGTGCTATTCCAACAGAGTTAATGGAAAGTGAACTATTTGGTCATAAAAAAGGCAGCTTTACAGGCGCAACCCAAGACAAACAAGGTTTAATTCTTTCCGCACATGGTGGTAGTTTATTCTTAGATGAGATCGCTGAATTACCCTTAAGTATGCAGGTAAAACTGCTTCGTGCTGTACAAGAAAAGAAAATTCGCCCTGTCGGCTCAGATCAAGAAATTGATGTTGATTTCCGGGTCATCAGTGCGAGTCATCAAGATCTTGAATTACTAGTACAACAAGGTCGTTTCAGACAAGATTTATTCTTCCGCATTCACGTCATGGATATTGTATTACCTCCTTTACGTGAACGTGGGCAAGATATCTTATTGTTAGCAAATCACTTTATTCAGAAAATCAGCCAAGAATGGGAAGTCTCTGTCAAAACCCTTTCTTCTCGTGCTGAACAATTCTTATTGCAACAATATTTTCCAGGTAATGTACGCGAGCTTCGAAATATTATTGAACGTGCAATTACGCTCAGTGATGATGAAACCATTGATCTAGCTCATCTACAAACAGCTCCTCTACGTAGCCCTATTGCAACGCCAACAGTCTCATTTTCAACACAGGATGAAAATGATCATGCGGTAAGCACTAGCCCTATGGGTTCTAAAAAGCTACCATCTGAAGGACTGGAGCTCTATTTAGAAAATATTGAAAAAGAGATTCTTCTCAATGCACTGAATTTAACCCATTGGAACCGAACGTTAGCAGCAAAGAAATTAGGAATGACTTTCCGTTCTTTACGTTATCGTTTGAAAAAATTTGGTTTAGATACAGAAGATGATGAATAGTCTTAAAAATAAAGCCCCTAAATAGGGGCTTTATTTTTAATTAAATTTTACTTTTTAGAACCAAATCTGTGACGTGTTCCAAATAACCATCTTCTTTCATTTCAGGTAACAACGGATAACTTTGATTCGGTTGAATCCCTTGACCTTCAATCATATTCCCATTGGGCGTGTAATAATGTGAGACCGTCATTTGAAGTGCTGCACCACTCGGTAATGGAAATAATTTCTGTACCACACCTTTTCCATAGCTATTTTCACCTACAACCCACGCACGTTTATGTTCTTTTAATGCTGCGGTGAATACTTCAGCTGCCGAGGCTGAACGATGGTTGATTAAGATACCTAATTTTATATTTTGAAATTCATTTGAGGGTAAAGCCTGAAATTGTTGATCTCCTTCTGAACGACTTTTTGTCGTCACAATTAATCCTTGATTCAAGAATAAATCTGTTGATTCAACAGCAGCCGACAATAAACCTCCTGGATTATTACGCAGGTCAAGAACGACAGCCTTGAGTTTAGTTGTACTATATTCTTCGATTAAACGTTTAATTTCATTTGCTGTATCTTGTTGAAACACTCTAATTTTAAGTACAAGCACCTGATTATGTAGTAAAACAGGTTCAATATCTGTCTCAACTTTTTTATTTCGAACCAAAATCACCGTACTATTATTATTTTCTGGTTGTATTTGTACGGTACTGCCTATCGAGCCATACAGCAGACCTTGCACTTGATCCTGATTTAAACTCTTTAATTCTTGATTATCGACTTTGAGTATGGCTTGTCCATTACGCAAACCCAACTTACTAGAATCAGATCCTGATTTTAGGTCTTGAATTTGCCATAAACGAGTATGAGCATCGTAATTTAAATTGAAATCAACAGAAGCCAGATCACCTTCAGTGTATTGAATAAGCTGGCGGTATTCTTCGGCGGATAAATAACGCGAATAACGATCTAAACCGCTCACTAACCCTTTGATTGCTTGCTGAAAAAGTGCATCGTCTGTTTTTTTATCAACGTAGTTATCTTTCACAATCCCATAAATCTGTACAAATTGCTGAATAGATTCAAGTGGCACTTCAGCATTTCGACTTGTAGTCTCTTCCCCCCATCCTGAGGCATGTGTAATAGGTGCAGATAACGTATGTGATCCCCAACACATCAACAAACTCGCAAACAATCCTCGATAAATGTTGTTGTGTTGGGTCATATGTTCACCTTATTTTAAAGTAATTAAATTCTTGCCTTGCATGTCGGAAGGTACTGGAATATTCATCAAATGAAGTAATGTTGGTGCAACATCAGCCAATACACCACCCTCTGCAATCGTTGCTTGAGTTGGGCCCACATAAATAAATGGCACCAATTCAGTGGTATGTTGTGTATGAACTTGTCCACTGTCGTAGTCTTGCATTTGCTCTACATTACCATGATCCGCTGTAATTAACATATGACCTTTGTTTGCCATTACTGCTTCATAGACACGACCTAAACACGTATCAACAGTTTCAACCGCTTTCACTGCTGCATCAAATACACCAGTATGTCCGACCATGTCACCATTGGCATAATTGACAACCAGAAGGTCAAACTCACCCGAATTAATAGCATTTACTAACTCATCAGTGACTTCATAAGCACTCATTTCTGGTTTTAGATCATAGGTTGCGACATTCGGAGAAGGAATCAAAATACGTTTCTCTCCTAGATATTCATCTTCACGACCACCGCTGAAGAAGAATGTCACATGCGCATATTTCTCTGTTTCAGCAATACGCAATTGGGTTTTGCCCAAACCAGATAAATATTCACCGATGGAATTTTTAAGCTCTTCTGGCATGTATGCAACTGGTGCATCAATACTTGCCTGATAGCGTGTTAGCATCACAAATTTAGATAAAATTGGAACGACTTTACGCGTAAACCCAGTAAAATCTTTCTCAACAAAGGCACGGGTGATTTCACGCGCACGATCAGCACGGAAGTTCATGAAAACCACACTATCGCCATCTTGGATTTTGGCAATTTCACCAATACGTGTTGCTTGAACAAACTCATCATTTTCTTCTGCTGCATAGGCTTGCTCTAAACCTTCTATAGCTGAGTTTACAACACGAACTGCCTCGCCTTCTGTCATTAAACGATAAGCGAGTTCAACACGATTCCAGCGGTTATCACGATCCATTGCAAAATAACGGCCAATCATCGAAACGATACGACCTTGATTTGGATACTGGGCAAATAAAGCATCGAATTTTTCTAATGAAGGCTTTGCGCTACGTGGAGGGGTATCACGACCATCAAGGAAAGCGTGTAGATATACGGTTGCGCCACGTTTTAATGCAAGTTCACACATCGCCACAATATGATCTTCATGCGAATGCACTCCACCTTGTGACAGCAACCCCATGACATGGACGGCACCATTCGCTGCTTTGGCTTTTTCAACCGCATCAACTAACACTTCATGCTCAAAAAAAGCACCTGTCCGAATATCTTTAGTAATCCGTGTAAAGTCCTGATATAAAACACGACCTGCACCTAAGTTCATATGACCCACTTCAGAGTTACCCATTTGTCCATCAGGTAGGCCTACATCTTCGCCAGAACCTGAAATCAAACTATTTGGATGCTTTGCTTTCATCGCAGTCAGATTTGGTGTTTTTGCTGCTAAATATGCATTATCCTCAACTGCTTCACGATGTCCTACACCATCCATAATTACAAGAACGTGAGGAATTTTGCCAGCATTTGCATCCGTCATAATGGACTCTCTGTTTGTCTATCATTTGATCGGCATAGTTTACCGAAATTTGACAAATTTCTCCATGATCTTGCAGACGCTTTAATCAATAATGATTATCAATTCAAACTATTCAGACCTCTAACGTGCACGATAGAGCAAATAACTCCCTGCCGCAAACATCAACAGGATTGGCAGCAAGACAAACCACGCTGGAGATGGCGCATAGACCAGACTTGCATAACCTAAAAAGTCTTGTAAATAGAAGAACCCTAACCCAGTGAAAAGTGCGATAACCAAGCGAAAACCCATCGACTGCTGACGCAATGGACCAAAAATAAATGAGCAGGCAATAAGAACCAACGTAATCAGTGCAAATGGAGACGTGACTTTTTTCCAAAAGGCTAACTCATAGGTCTTTGGAACTTGACTATATTCTGATAAATACTGCATAAAACTAATCAATTGACTTGGAGATAAATCATCTGGGTCCAAAGTCACCATATGTACATATTTAGGTTGTAAAGCCAATCCTAACGCTTGTTGCTCGTGATCCGTTTTAATCGCATTCCCTTGAGCAAGTAAATCAACCTGATGTGATTTCTCTAAAGTCCACTGACCATCTTTTAAAAATTGGCCTTTTTCAGCAGTGACAAAGGACTGCAATCGATAGTTCTGATCAAAATCAATCGCTTGAATATTGCGCAATTGACCTTGGGAATTCGCATAATCAATATAGATAAAACGTTGGCCTTCACGTGACCAATAACCTTTTACCTCACCTAGAGCCGCTACACTACGTTGTTTTTTAATGCTTTGTGCTTTTTCATTGGTATAAGGAATCACCCATTCACTCAATACAAAAGACAATACAATTAAAAGTAAAGCTGAGCGCATCACCCAACCCACTATACGCCACAGGCTGATACCAACCGAACGCATGACGATCAGTTCACTATTCGAAGCAAGAGCACCCAAACCTAAAACAGAGCCGATTAACGCTGCAACAGGTAAAATATCATACAAATAACTCGGTGCGCCCCATATCACATATAGGAAAGCTTGCCATGCATTATAAGTGGGTTTCAGCGAGCCTAATTCACCTAAGTAAGTGAATAATATTTGTAAAAAAGATAACACGAGCGTTGTGCCCAGCATTGCAAGGACTGTAGTTTTTGTCACATGTTTGGCGACTATTCGACGTGCTAACATTACAACCCCACTCGCTGAATACTTTTCTTAAGTTTTGGTGCTAACTTTTGTTTCCGTGCAAAAATTGCCGCAGCACCTGCATACACCAGCAACACCACTGGATAGGCCCAGATATCCAGTTGTTCCTTACTAATCCGCGTTTTAATCGCAATCATCAATACAATCAGGCTGGCAAAAATAAATATAGATGGAATAAGACGATAATATCGGCCTTGGCGTGGACTTACTTCAGATAACGCAACCGCAAGCATCAATCCAACAATAATCACAAATGGACCAAAGATACGCCAACCAAGCTCGCTGCGAATAACAGGGTCATCACGTCGTTCCCATAGCTTAGACATCGATAAAGCTTCAACATCATCGCTTTCAAACTTAACGTCTTTATCATTCTCTAAACGTAAGCGATAAGATTGAAATTCTGCTTGGGTATAGCGTGGCTGATTCGGATAAATTTCGTAACGGCGACCTTGAACCAAATCAACGACATTCGCTGTATCATTTGCCATTTCGACACGTGTCGCTTCTTTGGCTAAAATCATCACATCTGGTTTATCTTCACGATCGGCTTTCTGATAATAAAAAATATCTTTTAAATTTTTTCGATCTTCGGAAAGTGAACCTGCATAAATGGTATACGGCCCCGAGGAGATAAACTCCTTTGGTCGAACCAGATCAAAGCCCGCACGCACAGCCTGAGTCTGCATCAGGCTTTCATAGGCGCGTATTCCCGAAGATGCTCCCCAAAACATCAAGATAGATTGAACAATCAAAAATACCAGGGTCATTGGCAATAAGAGTCGTGCCAACTGGTTGCGGCTCACGCCACTGCCATTCAGCACCGCCATTTCATGATCGACATACAGACGGCCAAACACCAGCATCAGGCCAATAAAAAAGCCCAATGGCAGGATCAACGTTAAAAACTCAGGCAAGCGATAGGCAATGATGCTCAGCAGAACATCACCGTCCAGACGACCCTGTGCAGCACGTCCAAAAATCTTGATCAACTGACCGCCCATAATGATTAAGGTGAGCAAGGCAGTCACCACCAGCGAGGTGGACACCACTTGTTTGACGAGGTAACGCCGAATAATCAAGGTAATGCTTCCAGATAGAGTCAGTCGAAAGGAAACTGTAGTTTACCCGAATGTTAAAAATATAAAACCTATCGCTTGTTGCCGATTGCAACCTCATATCCGAAAGTGTTTAATGGACTTATCTTTCTTTTTTGTCCATTAGGTTCGAAACAGACAATGAAATTTACACTGCAAACTGCATTTCCAGCACAAACATCAAGTGAATCTTTGTGGATATTGGTTGATTCAGAACAATTACAACAGAATTTAAATGCTTATCAAATCAACCAGCTAGATGACATTCTCAATGCCACTCAGTTTAAGGCGGGTTTTAATGAAAGCCTGCCGTTAATTGCCAATATTGCGGTACAGCCAAACGCCCAACTATTGGGTCTTGGGAAAAGTGCAGAATTAAAAGCCATTAAATTAGCAAAACTCGCACAATCCATTATCAAATCATCACAAAATAAATTTAAGCACATCACGCTAGACATTTCGGCGTTACCAACTGATTTACATGGATTGTTTGCCTTGAACCTGACACAGGCAGCTTATGGCTATGATGCATTTAAATCCAAGAAGAATGAATTTGTGTTGGAAAGCATTGATCTGGTTGCAAGCGAAAGCCCACTGAATGATGCCCAACTCAACCTGATTCATGCAGTTCAGTCAGGTCAAAACTATGCGCGCGATTTAGGCAACTGCCCGCCGAATCTTTGTTTCCCAGAATATCTTGCTGATCAGGCCCTTGCCCTTGCCGCACAATATCCAGACCTACTCAAAGTCACGGTACTGGATGAGCAGCAAATGGCTGACCTGGGCATGTATGCTTTCCTTGCCGTCAGCAAAGGCTCAGAACGTCCAGGGCGCGTGATCACGTTGGAATACAATACCCAGGTAGATCAGGCACCTGTGGTACTGGTCGGTAAAGGCGTGACTTTTGATACAGGCGGTATTTCACTCAAACCAGGCTTGGGTATGGATGAAATGAAGTTTGATATGTGTGGCGCGGCCTCGGTACTGGGTACAATCCGCGCATTATGCGAAGCCCGACTGCCAATTCATGTGGTTGGTGCGGTTGCTGCGGCTGAAAACATGCCATCAGGGCATGCCACCCGTCCAGGTGACATCGTGACCACCATGAGCGGTCAAACCGTTGAAATTCTGAATACTGATGCCGAAGGCCGCCTTGTACTTTGTGACACACTGACCTATATCAAACGTTTCAACCCTGCCCTTGTGATTGACATTGCGACGCTGACAGGTGCATGTGTGGTGGCGCTGGGTAAAGTGGTCAGTGGTTTATTCACACCAGATGATGAACTTGCCCAGGATTTACAACAGGCAGGCGAGCAGTCACTGGATCGTGTATGGCGTATGCCAGTGATGGAAGAATATCAGGAGTTGCTGGACTCTCCTTTTGCCGATATCGCCAATATTGGTGGCCCTCATGGCGGTGCCATTACGGCGGCTTGTTTCCTTGAACGTTTTACCCGTGACTATCGCTGGGCACATCTGGATGTGGCGGGTACAGCATGGTTGTCAGGTGCCGCCAAAGGTGCAACAGGCCGACCAGTCCCCCTACTGATGCAATTTTTAGCGAATCGTATTGCAACGAACAACTAACACATGGCACAAATCAGTTTTTATCTGTTTGAAAACAGTACCGAACGGCAAGTCGAAAGTGCTTGCCGTTTATGCCGAAAAATCCTGAATCAGCATCCCCATATCTGGTGGTATTGTGCTGATCCAGAATTACAAACCGAACTGGATGAACAGCTTTGGACTTTTGATCCCCAGAGTTTTATACCGCATGGTATTCATCAACCGCATAGTTCCGTCTGCATTTCAGAACAATTGCCACCATCCAATGATTGGATCGTGTTTAATTTTAACAATCATGCACTTGAACAAACTCAGGATTTTCGCCACATTATCGAAATTATTGAAAATAATGAAACCGCGAAACAGGCTGGTCGGGAAAAGTTTAAAATGTATCGTCGTTTGGGTATCGAACCTCGAACATTTAAATTATAAGTCTGCAACAAAAAGCATCATTTTGAGGAGTGTCGCGTGGCATTAAATGTAGGTCAGGATTTTAAAAAACGCTGGTTAAATGCACCTGAAACAGTCCGCCAGACTTATCAGGAAGATTTGGCACGTATCTGTGATCTATTGCTACCGCAAACCCTGATTCAAACATGGAAGCAACACGAAGAGAAAGCGCAGCAGCGTTCCCAACAACGCATCGATCAGGCCTATGCCGACTTAAAGGCAGAATTGATCGAACAGGCACGTATCCGCAAACAGCAGGCTTTGGAAAAGGCATTGGCGGAAAAACGTGCTGCCGAGGCGGCTTATGCAGCACAGCTACAGGCAGATGAAGAACAGCAGTTTGAACAGCAAACTGAAAGCCTGATTGTGTTGCGTCGCCATCTCGATCAGGAAATTGCACAACACACTGAACGTTATCAGGTCAATCCTGAACAGCCAAGCGTTGATTACGCCCAAGGTCAGCGCGTTGTGATTGAAGATCAGCAAATTCTGTCTGAGCTGGAAAGTGTCCGTGTTCGACTGGAACTGGAAGCGGAAAGTTTGATTGAACAGGCAGTAACTGTATTCCGTGCCAAGCTTCATGCACTGGCTCAGGACGAAATTGACTACATATTGAAAAACAGTCAGTTCTCAGACGAGAAATAATAAACCAAACTCGTTGAATTCTCAGCCATAGACTTATATATCTGAATTCGAAGCTGAACCCAGTTGTTTAGCTCATGAAATATTGAACAACTTTTATCAACCAACCCGAAATCAACAAAAATACTCCAATTTGACCTAAAGTATGAGCAAAAATGCCTACAGGTGATAGATATATTTTTTGTTCAGAAGTTATAAAGTTTCTTAAAGTGACCTTTGCACTCAGTTGTTCATAGGTCATCAATACACCCATCGAAACACAGCTAAAAAATAATCCTATTTGTTCAAGTAACCATAGCCATTCAAATGGTTGATTGAGTATTTCATGTAAAATATTGATTAAAATTATGCTCGCGAATAAAAGGCAAAAATATTTAAAATATTGTTCTAATTTCATTAATTAATCAAAAATAAGTAACTTATAGGATTGTATAACCTTCATTCCTACTTCGCAACAATTCATCTAAGTCCCACAACCATTCTGACATTACCCCCTTTAAGTTAGATGGTAATGTCAAATTAGAATAAGACTTAAATCGGGTAATTATCTTAAAAATCCATTCTCAGCCAAAAACGCCATACTGATATTCGATTCAGTTTTTTGCTCTGCGGCCTTATCACCCAACAATAAACGCTCAATATAACGAGCTAATACATCTACTTCCAGATTCACTTTGCTTCCAACCTGCCATGTCCCAATATTGGTACGCTCAGCGGTATGTGGAATCAGGTTTAGGCTCAGGATATTGCCACGTAAATGGTTAATGGTCAGGCTAATGCCATCTACCGTCACAGAACCTTTTTCTGCCAGATATTTTGCCAACTCAGCAGGCGCGGTGACCTCAAAATACAAAGAACGTGCATCCTGACGTACCAGGGTAATTTCACCCAAACCATCGACATGCCCACTGACAATATGCCCACCAAAACGTGTGGTCGGCAGCATCGCCTTTTCAACATTCACCGCCTGACCAACTTTCCATTGGCCTAGTGTGGTACGGTTTAAACTCTCACGCGAAACATCCGCCGCATACCAGTTTTCGCCCCACTCAATGACCGTCAGGCAAATTCCATTGGTGGCAATTGAGTCTCCCAAATGTACATCAGACATATCCAAATCAGTTTGAATACGTAGACGAACATCACCGCCTACACTTTGCAGGCTCTCAACCTTACCTAAACTTTCAATAATGCCTGTAAACATAAAATCTCTCCTAACGCCTCTTTTACCACAAGGCCAATTGGGTACTATTGCCTGTAGTATCCACCCCACCCAATTCAGCAAAGTGATACAACTGTCCTAAAAGCTGTCGCAAAGGTGGACCAGACTTGGCATGGGTATCGGTAATCACGATAAATTCAAGTACCCGTGCCCGTTCAGACTGACGTTGTTTACTGACCCGATAGCGAGGAACATCCTGAGTCAGCAATGTGACCTTGCCGCGTTTTAAATTGGCGGTCAGCAGGTCTTTCGGTTCAATATTTCCATCAGTCGAATAACTGGTCAAAATATAGCGGGCATTAATGGTTTCCAATAACTTCTCATACGCCTCTCTGGCATATTTGGATGAGTTATATTGACTTGGACGCTGTTTACGCCAGGCACGGTCAATGCCACTCTTAAAGCCTTTGGTATCAGGTGGTGGCAGATCAACCTGATCCCATAAAGTCAGTGCATTGAGCACATGGTAATTACTGCTATAGGCGTGCTGATTATAGGGTGGGTCGAGATACGCTACATCCACTTCAAAGCCACTCATTTGATTGGCCAGATGTTGGGCATCCACACACCACATTTCAGCCGCAGGACGCTTCGTATCGCCAATCTCACAGAAACGGCTTGGGGTCAGCCACAGTAAGGATTCAATCCGTTCCAGTGCTGTTTGGGTCTTACCCCCCCAGCCCTGATGGAAGCTTTTGAATACGCCACTGGTATTGCTGACAAAGCTTGCCGAATACAGCAATGGTGCTAGTAATGCACTCATTTCCACATCATTGATTGCACCCTGTGCCTGCCAGGTTGCGATTTGCTGACGAATCGCATCAATCCGCATGCCATTACGGCGTTTAAAGAACAAACGGTCACGTGCTGGATCATACACATCGTCATTGCGCGGACAGAGGTTGTGCGTAACCCAACCCTTAACTTCAGGCAGACGGTTGAGATAATCAATGGCCTTTTGATAGCCACCCAGTTCCTTAAAAGCAGGCGCATCAACACAGGCCAAAATGGCATGGTTCAAGGCATGGCTATAGGGTTCCCAGTCATTGGCGATCACACGATAGCCATTCTGGCGCGCCAAACGCGAGACCACACCACTCCCCGCAAAGAAATCAGCAAAAATCGGTGGGTTCTTTTTCTTGCTATTCAGTGTTTCCGTAATCTCAAGCGCCTCCAAAATAAGGTGCAATAGACGACGCTTATTACCGAGATAGGGAACGAGCTGATGAAAAAGATATTCGTCAGTGGTACGTGCCGCGTGCCGACGTTTGTGATAAACCGATGGTTCTGGATTCATATCATCTCTTGGATAGGGAGCAATCT
>ERZ650302.1820-NODE-1820-length-11750-cov-6.608123_pt1 | contig 11750 bp, 17 predicted proteins | sample MGYA00376238_ERZ650302 | MGnify/ENA primary metagenome ERZ650302 (study PRJEB26733, sample SAMN07839298) | wastewater metagenome | biome: urban; feature: wastewater treatment plant; material: waste water | place: USA: North Carolina | collected 2016-04-28 ... | reverse complement strand
AACCTTTTTATAGTGAAGTTTTACTAAAAAGAGTAGAAGTTCATCTAAAATTAGCTTCAGCAATGAATGAAATTGAACAAATCAATTTGAATTTAAATGAAATAGTAAATAATCAAATAAAAGAATTAAGACAAAAAGATGAAATAATTGTTCAGCAATCCAAAATTAGTGCTATTGCTTCCGTAATTGATATAATATCAGTTCAATGGAAAAAACCATTGGATAAGATTAAACTTTATTTGCAATCTTTAGATTTTAGAATGGCAAATTTAGAAGAGTTTAAAGATGATAATATTTTTCAAAAAACATTAAAGCAAGTAAATAAATTAGATGAGTCAATGTTAGATTTTCATAAATTTTTTAATAATCAAAAAAATAAAGAGGATGTAAATCTAAAAGTAGCTTTAGATAATGCAATTTTTTTACAAAAAGATAGAATTAATGAATTAAATGTAAATATAAATATTGAAGGTGATAATTTATTATCATTAAATATTGTATTTGATGAAATAAAACATATTTTTGTAAAACTAATGACTAAATCTTTTGATAATTTTAAATTAAATAAATCTATAGAGAATAAGGTTATTAATTTTTCTTTTGATAATGTTAATAATTCAATTTTTATTACTTGTGAAGATAATGCTGGAAACTATGATGAAAATCAAATAGAAAAATTCTTCAATGTTGATAGTACTTTAAAACATGAAGATTTTGATTTAGGATTTTATTTAGTAAAAGTTTTTGTCGAAAAGAATTTTGGACTTTTAATGATAAAAAAAACTGAAAATGGAATAAGATATATAATAAGATTTGACAAATAAATAGGAAAATATATAATGAAATATAATGAATTAAATGATGAAGAAAAATATGTAATAGAAAATAAAGGAACAGAATATCCTTTTACAGGAAAGTATAATGATTTTTATGAAGAGGGAATTTTTACTTGTAAAAAATGTGATGCTCCACTTTACAAATCAGAAGATAAATTTAAATCAGGTTGTGGATGGCCTAGTTTTGATGATGAAATAATTGGTGCTGTAAAAAGAGTTCCAGATAGAGATGGAAGAAGAGTAGAGATTGTTTGTGCCTCTTGTGGTGGGCATTTGGGACATGTATTTGAGGGTGAAAGATTAACTTCAAAAGATACAAGACATTGTGTAAATTCTATATCTTTGAATTTTAAAGCAAAAGTATGATTATTCCTCAAATAAATATCGCAATGTTAATAGATTGTGATAATGTAAGTGCTAAATATGTGGATAGTATTATAAATGACCTATCAAAATATGGAACTATAAATATTAGAAATGCTTACGGAAATTGGAAAGATAAAAGACTTCAAGGTTGGGAAGATGTTTTACACAAATATAACATCAAACCAATTCAACAATTTGCATATACAAAAGGTAAGAATGCAAGTGATATAGCAATGGTTATTGATATTATGGATTTGTTATATACAAAAGATTTAGGTGCAATTGCCCTTGTGACAAGTGATAGTGACTTTACACCTGTTGTTTCAAGAATCTTATCAAATGGAATTACAGTTTATGGTTATGGGGAGGATAAAACTCCTGAATCATTTGTAAATGCTTGTTCACAGTTTATTTATGTGGAAAAACTTTTTGATTATACAAAAGAAGAAGATACTACAAGTGTTAATTCAAATAGTAAATTAACAAAAGTACAACTAAGAAAAGATACAAAACTTGTAGCCCTTTTAAGAAAAGCAGCAGAACAAACCTCAGATGATAGTGGTTGGTCAAATATAGCAGCAGTTGGCTTATATATAAATCAAAACTCATCTTTTTCACCAATAAATTACGGATATAAAAAACTTGGTGAATTAATAAAAGCCACTGAATTATTTGATATAAAAATATTAGGTGAAAATAAAACAGTGATGTTAATAAGAGATAATAGGAATTAAAATGCAAAACCAAAATATTAAAAAGGCATATTTCGCAGCGGGTTGTTTTTGGGGAGTATTTTTTTAAAATCTATATAAATCCCTTATTTTAGGGATTTTCACTATCTGGCTGACAACCGCCCACAAAAAGGGATACTGAAAAGGGATACTTTTTGGGATACTGAACAAATATTTTATCCTTTGAATTTAATATTCAAAGGGCAAGAAGTGAAAATAAATTCTTATTGTTTTCAAAAAAATGAATTATGGTATTTTAGAAAAAAAATCCCATTCCTACTAAATAAAAAAACTCCAATATATAGAGTATCTCTTAAAAAGTTATTAGGTAAAAAAAGCTATTATGTATCTTTATTAAATGCTTCATTATTTACAATAACAAATTATATAAATAATCAAGTTGAATTATTATTTTTAGAAGTGGAGAGTTTATCTTTGGAAGAATTAAATGATTATGTAATAGGGCTATTACAAAAATATGAAGAAAGAGCAATTATTAAAGATAATGATTATATTGGAAATATTGGAACAGAAGTCAAAGAGATTGAAAGATTAAGATTTAAAGCTTTAAGTTATTTTGATGATAAAGGCACAGAATTTGGTGGACATACAAAAATAGCACTTCAAAAAGAATTAGACGAATTAAGACACGCATTTGATACTGATAATGTAGGATTATATAGAAAAAAAGCAAGAGATATTTTAAGTAGGCAAAATATTATAAAACAAGAGGAAATTTCAAAAATTCCTGAAAATATGATACAAACATTTGAAGAAAATCTTGTAAAAAAAGAAATGGAAGTTATTATACAAGATATATCAAATTATGATAATTTATTAAATAAAAAAAATGTTGTGAATGCTTCTTCTGATTTGATAGCATTTTTAGAAAGCAACCCAGCTTTAAATAAACTTTTAGGAGATATGAACAAAAGTTTATCAAATCAAGACCATTGGGATTTATTGATTGATAAATTCATAAATGGGCAAAAACAAAAAGGAAGAGCAACCAGAACTGCTGAAATTGCTTTACTTCAATTTTCTCAAATAATGTTGGGAGATGAGCAATTAGATATTCCAAAAAGAAATTTAACAGAAGTAAATTTAGATGATATAAATTTTATAAAAGAGAGTTATAAAAATTTTCCAAATTTAACCGATAAAACATTAAAAGAAATGTGGAGAGAAAAAGGGATTTTATACACGATAGCTTTTACAAGTTCAGAAAAAAATAAAGATATTTATAAAAAAAGTTTATTGGGTGGATTAAGAGCCAAAATAAAAATTGTTATTCAATTTTTAAAAGATATAAAATTATATGAGCCTGAAAAATATGGAAATCTAAATATAGATTTATGGGAAAAATTACATATTAGATTTGATGAATTAAGTAAAGAAGACCAAGCTTATAATAAAGAAAATCAAAAACAATATTTAAACTCTAAATATATAGATGAATTTTTATTAAATAGATATTTAGAAAAATATGAAGAAGTATCAGGACAAGCAAAAAGAAACTTTACAAGGCATACAACAGCAAGTCCTCATATATTTTGGTCATTAGCTTTGGGATTATTTACTGGGGCAAGAGCAGAAGAATTAGCACAGTTAAGATTAAGAGATTTTGAAAAAGTTGTTATTGAAAATGAAACAATCTATTATATAAATCTTCAAATAACAGACCCTAAAAAACAATCATTGAAAAATTTAGCAAGTGAAAGATTTATCCCAATTTCTAATTATTTAATAGAGTGGGGCTTTTTAAATTATGTTCAAGAAAGAATAAAAGAAAAAGCAGATTATCTTTTTGATTTAAAAATCAATAAAGATGGAAAAAGAAATGGGTTTCAAAAGAATTTTAATGAAGATATAAAACTTCATATCAAAAAATTTCATCCTGATTATAAAGGAAAATTACCATCATTTCACGATTTAAGAAGTCATTTTGTATCAAAATTTTTAAAAGGAAAAGATACTGATATGAATAAGCTTATCGAGATTAAAAAATTAGTTGGACATACGAAAGATGATTTACATAAAGATGTGACGGTTTCAACATATTTTAGAGAGCCACTTGATATTCAATATGCTAAAAGTTTAGTGGATAATATGGATTTTAAAATTGATACAGGATATAAATTTATAAAAGAGCAAATGAATGAAAGATACAATAATAAGATTTTAAAAGATTTGGAAGTTGAAGATATAAAATACTAAGTTTATTTATTATCTTTTTTATTAAATGGATATTTATTTTTAATAATAGGTAGATGTAATTTATCTTTATGTTATTACTAATATAAGGAAAATCTAATTGAAATGTTTTTTAGTTAAATATGGTACAATAAAAAATCAAAACAGGGTATAATTTATATGAGTAATACAAGATGGTATTTATTTTTTATATAACGATTAAGTTAATACGGATTTTAATTAGATTTAGTTGATACCCGTGTTCTAAAATAAGGAAGATTTTATGATAGAAGAAAAAAAAGAAATATTAAGTTCAAGTTTTAAAAACATGGAAACTAAATATGCTAATCAGACCCTTGTACAAGGTACAGATATGGATATGGCTATTGGTTTTGGTATAGTTGGACTAAATCAAGAAGGAATAGATATCGCCGATTATCATACTATGGTTAGAATGTCTCATTCTCAGTTTAAAGCATTAGTTGAACATTGTAATAAAATATTAGAGCAAATAGAAGCTGAAAAATAATAGATGTCAAACAATATAATTTGTGAGATTACAGACCCACGTAATAAAACAGTTACTTATTATGAAAGTGTTAATGAACATATTTTAGAAGGTCATCCAGAACTTAGTGGAGATTTACCACACCTGCCAATTGAGGTTATAAAAGACCCTGATTGGATCAGAGAAGGTAGAAATCCAAGTAATACTGAACTTTATTTTAAAATAGAGTCCGTTAGTACTACTGAAATTTATGGTACGATGGTTTCAACAAAAGATATGATAAATGAAGAAGGTACAATAGTAAAAACTATAATTACAACAACATTTAATGGAAAAGATAAGATTGATTGTAAAATGAAGTGGTCAAAAACTAAAGGTTATATGAAATGAAAAAGTTAATTAGTGATTTTATTATAAGATATGATGATTTAGCAGATACTTTATATATTTCTTTTAATAAGCAATATAAGGCTACAAATACTTTTCTTGACGATAATTTTGTAATAGTACGGAAAAAAGAAGATAAAATTTGCGGTATAACAATTGATGGGTATAAAGATAGGCATATTGATAAGTCTTGGAATGATAATTTGATACTAAAATATTTGCCTAATTTTGAATTAAATTCATTAAGAGATATCGTTTAATTTTATATAAAATTAAGTTTAAACTAATATATACAATTTTCAATGATAATACCGCTATTTTTAGCAAATTATCAAAAAAAACATACTTCAGCAATTAGTGGTCCTTATAACTATTCATAGCCCAAAAAGGGCAATAATATTTTATAAGGAGCTAATTATGAATAAGTCTATAATAATGACAATACTTGTCATATTAGACGCATTAACAACTGTAATTACTAATACAAAAACTTTTGTGGAAATGTTTAGCTGACATTTCAAACAAAAATGGGGGTGGCACCCCGTTATTTGAATTAGTGATTTTTACATTGAGGGAGCTTCCTTATCTCTGTTCAATTTTTTGAACAGAGATAGGAAGCGTTATTAAAAATCGCGATTAAATCAAGGAATAGCCAAAAGATGGCACTTTTGTAGTGCCTATTTTTGCTATTTTTTGTATAAAAATATGCTAAATTTTGTTTAATCTGATTTTTTCATCTGACAAATACTTAAACCAAAAACAACCCCGCCAATCTTCCGCCAATGTTTTTTTTAAGTTCTTTTATTTCTACTTTTTCACTGCTTTTTAACTCTCGTTAATGCTAATTTGACATTTCGCTGATGTTGTCGTTAAATAAATCACAGGTCTAAACCTCACAGTCAAGAAATAAAAAATCTATTAAATTTTTTCAAACCCTTTTAGGTGTTCTCATTAAAAATCATTATAGGAGATAAAAATGTTTACGCAAAAAAAGAAAGAATACTATTCAAAAATATTAGGATTTAAAACAATAGAGGATTTTGAAGAATTTTCAAAAAGATATTTAAAATATCTTGAAAATCAAACCTTAACAAAAAATAGAGTTATGGGTGGATTTTTTATTTTAATAGAAATTCAAAAAGAAGCATTAAAAAATAAAAATCTAATCAATTTTGAAAATATTAAAAACCCTTTCATAAAAAAGTATAGTGATACTATTTTAGATTTAAGAAAAAAAGGATTAGGTAGCTTATCTATTGTTAATCATTTATATGAAAACCACCGTGTGAAAATCTCTCGTGGAACTATTGAAAAATTCTATAAGCAAAATAATTTATAGAGGTTTCCAATGGCAAATCTAAAAGGTGGAAATTACCAAAAACAAATTAAGGACGCATTCCATAGACTTGAAGCTTTTGGGATTGGAAGAGTTGGGAAAAATGATAATTTAACTCATAGTCATAAATTAGCAGAAAAACGGCTTATGTTTTTAAAAGATATATCAAACTATTTTATTTCTCAAAGTCTAAATGCTAAATTAAATACTTTAATGACAAAAGATAACCTTGATAAATTTTTTAATCAAAGATTAGAAGCATTAGCCCCAATAAGCAAAATTAATTATTTGAGAAGTTTTTCAAGCATGTTGAATGGAATGACTGAACAAAATATTTATATACCCTTACATTATGAAGATAAAGATTTTTTTGATGATAGAGTTAAAGCAATAAAAGACCAAGCAGAAACAATTATAGAAAATAGATATATTGATAATGTTGAAAATGTAATTTCTAATCTATATGAAGATAGAGCAATAAGTGGCTTAATAGCCCAATGCCAATATGAACTATCAATAAGACAAGCAGAAGCTTTTGAGTTGGTTTCTAACCCTTTAAAATACATAGAAAATGGTTATATTGAAAATCTTGTTGGAAAAGGAAATCATATTTATGAGCCAAAAGAAATTAGTTTTGAATTGGAACAAAAACTTTTAAACAATCAAGAAGAACTAATCTCAAAAAGCACTTATTATTATGATTTACAAAAATATAATATTAGTTCTCACGATTTTAGATTTACTTCTGCCCGTGATAAATATGAAGAAAAAATCAATAGTGGTATTTCTGAAAAAGAGGCTAAATTACAAATTAGTGTTGAACTTAATCATAAACGGGAAGAAATTACGGACTATTATTTGAAGAGGACTGAATGATTTTTTAATTATTTATGATGATTTAAATCAAAGATTAGCCCACAAAGATTAAGAAGGAATTATTAAAATTCTTCCTTAATCTTTTTAAAGTTTCTCTATTTTGTAGTGGAATCTACCATATTAATTAAATTATCATTCCATTCTTTTTTTGAAATTGCATTTCTAAATTTTATTATATTTTGTCCAAAAAACAACTCTGTTTTTAGGTTAACTTCAACTGGAGCTGATGGATTGTTAAAATGATTAAACGCAACATAGTTTTCGTGGTATGATATCACTATTGAAATTAAATTATTATCTTTATCAAATTCTGCATATAATGGAGCAGCGTCAAAAAAATAAAGTTTATCGTCATTTATTTTAGGCAAATTATTAATATTTAATTTTACCTTCATCATTTTAGCATTAAATGCTCCTGTATAAATACCTAATTTATTTCCTTTACTTAAAACATAATTTTTATATGTTTCATAAATTTCACTATTTTCTGATTTTTCCTGTGCAAAATTATAAGCATTACCTACTTTTGCTTGAATAGGACTAAAATTTGATAATCTTTGATTTATATATAAAGCATTTGAGGTGTGTCTATTACTGCTATTAGACCCTTTATCATAATATTTCCAAAATGCTGTCGCAATAGATTTATCTGCTACTGTTTTATTAAATTCTTCTGGTGTCAATGGTTCCATAGCACATCCTGTAAATAATATGCTTGATAATGTTATCAATACACCTAATGTTATTTTTTTCATCTAAATCCCCTTTTTATTTTTGAAGATATTGTAACTAAATAATTATAATTTAGAAATTAAAAAGTTAAGAAGAGTTAATTTAATTATTGTACAATACAAGAATTAAAAACAAAAGAGAGTACACAGTGGGATATGTTATAAAAGATAATAAAGTCCAAAAAGCCAAAAAAGTAGTTTTATCTTTAACTGATAGAAAAATTGTTTTTACACAAATAAAAGAACAAAAAGAGCTATTAGAAAAAGCCAAAAAAAGGAGAATTATAACTTTTAATAAGCCTCTTTTCGGTGTTTGATATTTGATACAATAATTTTATCTTCTTCAATATCAAATAAAACTCTATAATCCCCAATTCTTAATCTAAATGGTGGATAATGATTTGTTAATTTTTTTACATTTGTAATATGTGGGTAGTCTTCAAGCTTTTTTATAGTCTGTAATATTTTAATAGCATCTGATTTATCAAGTTTTTTTAAATCTTTATAGGCACTATCTTGAATATCAATTAGCATTAAATTCTTTCATTACATCATCAAGTGAATGGATTTTTTCTCCATTTGCTCTTTTTTTTCTTGCTTCTTCAACTAATTTATAATCAGGCTCATTAGGGTTTATTTGTTCAATGTTTAAATCTAATATTGGGCTTTTTTTCTCTGTTGCTTGTTTTAATAAAAAATTTATACCATCACTTAAACTTAATCCATAGTTTTTAAACATTTCTCTTGCTGACTCTTTTAATTCAGTATCTAAATAAACATTACTTCTAATTTTTTGTGTCATGATTTCTCCTTTTGATAAAAAAACACAATAGTTGTGTTTTTTTTAAATTATATCATTTTTATTGTTTTATTACAAAAAATATTTTTATAAATAGCCAGTTAAATACTGGCTATATTTCAACAATAATTAAATCATTTAATTTATCAATAGTCATTCCATTGGCTCTTAATGCCTTAACAGTAGATTTCCAATCAAAATAAAAGGCTATTGAAAAAGGTAAATTAGATAATAAGTCCATTTCTTCAAGTTCTTCTAAAATTTGTCCTATACTCATATCATACATTCTATCTTCTAAATCGCCTAAATCAACAGTAGATTTTAAATCTCTTAAAAAACTATCTCTTAATTCATCATCAAAATTACAACAAACTTCATAAGAATTTTCTATATTTACAAAAGTATAAACATCATTATAAGCTTCTGCCCAATCTTCTTCATTTTTAAAATCAGAATAAGTTTCATATTTATTTACAATATCTTCAAATTCTTCTAATAATGTGTATATTGATACATTGTAATTTTTATAATGAAATAAAAGTTTTGTGATAACTTCTTTTTCATCATCAGAATTTTCAATCAGTTCAACTAATTTACTTAAATCTTCTAAATTTGAGTTTTCAGCATTGATTGATGCTAAAAAATTATATTCATCTTCCATGTCTGTTATTTCATAATCTAATTTATAGTTATTTGTAAATTTTAATATTTTATTTTCATTTATTGGTAATTTAAAAGATTTTTCTTTTCTTAATTGGTTATATACAGTTATTTTGGCATTCATTTTATCTCCTTTAAGTTTTTATAAAGGTATCATATACCACATTTAAAAAATAATCCACTAAATTTTAAGATTTTTTAAAGAAATTTTAAAATTTATAAAACATATATCTTTCCTATCCCTTTTTATGGCTATTTCATATAAAAAACCTATACATATAAAAAAGGTATATCTTTTTTATACCAATGTTTCAATCTTTTGTATCTCATTCTTTTATAAAACCTACACCTAAAAAAGAATTTCAAAATTTATATGGGTTTGGGCTTAATTTTTTTTTAAAATTATGGAATGATATACAAATCTTAAAAACAAAGGAGTTTAAAATGTCTACAAAAATACAACAAAAGGAAGTAACTGTAAAAATACAAACAAAACAAATTAAGGAAGCAACAATAACTGCTAAACTTCAATCAAAGCAAAAAGAGAAGATTGAAAAATTAGCCAAAAAAAATGGGATTACTATTTCTAATTTAGTCCTTCAACTTGTTGAAGCTGGTTATAAACAATTTACAAAAAATGATTTGTAGCAAGTTTTTAACTTGCTATCTTTTTTTTATCATTAGTTTTTAATGTTTCGCTCCCGTATTTACTTTTTATCTCTTCCATACTTTTTGGAGTTGGATTTTTAGATTTCATTTCCCCGTAATACCACATTTTCTTTTTAGAAGCCCATTTAAAACCTAATTCTTTTAATCTATCTTTTATCTCTTTTGTATCTCCTGACACCCAAATCCAAGAGCCAACAAGTTCAATAGTAATATTTTCAAAATGTAATAGTAAGCTGATAACTTTTTCAAGCTCTATATCAATTTTAAAATCATTTGAAAAATAAATTTTATGTTCAATTAAATCTGTATAAATCGCGTTTAATAGTTTAAAACTCTCTTCATCTCCGCCAACCATATCAGGGTGTAATTTTTTAGCTAATTGTTTGTAAATTCTTTTAGCTTCATTTATTCCCTCTACGCCTTTAAACTCTTTTAAAATCTCTTCTCTTGTCATCTTGTGTCCTTTTTTAAATATTTTCATTTTTGAAGATTTGAAGCTTTGTTTTTTCTCTTCTTTTTTAATTTTTAAGAAGATTAAAAAAACTTATCTCTTTTCTTTAATCAAAAATTTTTTCACTTTCGTTAGTTGTCGGGCTTTTTATTAAGTGTGGCAAGATATATTTTTTCTTAGTTGAAACTTAAAATACTTAAAAGGAGGGATAACGGAATGTAATGAGTATATGCTCATTTTAAAAGATTTTCAGTGTAAAGTAAGAAAATAATATATCACACTTAAAACTTCTAAAAAGCAAAACTAATGAAGTGTTTCTAAATTTTTAAAGAAAAAGAGAATAAATAAGTTTTTCTTCTGGTGCGTAGCAAAAAATTAAAAAGTAAAGAAGAGTTGATATTTTAAATAGTTTATCTATTTTTCACAGTTTAGTAGTATCTCAATTTCAAATAATAGATAGAACTTTAAGTGATTGATAAAGGATGATTATTCTTTTAAATTATGAAAATAAAATTTTAGATAAAAGTATCTTAATTTGAAAAAAAGCTTTAAAATGATAGTATCAAATATTAGAAAAATAATATTTGATAAAAATAAATTACAAACTACGGAAGAAATTTTTGATAAAATAGATTTATGTTCAACTATTGAAGAACATAAAGAGGTTCTTTTAGATTATATTAGATGTAATTATTCATTGCTAGAAGCTTCAAGAGATAAAAAACATGTTAAAGTTATTGAATATGCAAATGCAAATAACTTATTTATAAAAGCTATTAAAGCTTAATTAAATTGGCTTTTAGGAGGAAAACATGAACTATTTTATCTCTACAGGAGAGCTTTCTGGAGATTTACATGCTTCATATATAGTAGAAAAAATAAAAAATCTTGATAAAAATGCAAAAGTTTATGCAATAGGCGGAATGAATCTAAAAAAACAAGATGTTGAAATAGTGAGAGATATAGATTCTTTGGCAATCATGGGTTTTGTGGAAGTTGTAAAAAACTTTAATTTTCTAAAAAAAGTTTTGGAAGAAACAGTAGAATTTATATTGTCTAATAATATTGATAGAGTAGTTTTGGTTGATTACGGTGGATTTAATTTGAAATTATTAGAAAGATTAAAGCTTAAAAAGCCAAGTTTAAAAATAACATATTATATACCGCCTAAAGTTTGGATTTGGGGTAAAAAAAGAGTTCCTAAAAT
>ERZ650302.1810-NODE-1810-length-11779-cov-19.876578_pt1 | contig 11779 bp, 12 predicted proteins | sample MGYA00376238_ERZ650302 | MGnify/ENA primary metagenome ERZ650302 (study PRJEB26733, sample SAMN07839298) | wastewater metagenome | biome: urban; feature: wastewater treatment plant; material: waste water | place: USA: North Carolina | collected 2016-04-28 ... | reverse complement strand
TTCTTCCGACGAGCTGCGCTGGTGTTTGACTTTGACCGAGCCCTTCTTCTTGGCGGTTGCTTCTGTGGCGCTCTTTTGGGGCGCAGCATGCGCACTGTTTGGCAAGGCCATCAGGCCCCATGCCATGCAGGCACACAGAATCGCGGCGCAGGTGCCTTGGGTGCGCGGGTGGCGCAGGGGTTGGTAACTTTGGGTGGGGTGCATGAGTGCTCCATGGCGGGCGGGTTGGCTGGGCGGGTTGTGGCGGCATCCCGTACGATGCGGCTTGTCATTCTCCACGCCCATCGTGCCATGCGCCAAGCTGTCCTGAACCTCGAAGAATCCCGTATCCGTGAAGTCGCCAACGCCGGCATGGGGCGCAGTGATGTGCTGGCCTTCTGGTTTGGCGAGAGCGACGAGGGCACGCCCGATGTGGTGCGCCAGGCGGCTATCGACTCGCTGCAGCGCGGCGAAACGTTTTATGCGCACAACCTGGGCTTGCCCGAGTTGCGCGCCGAAGTGGCGGCCTACACCAGTCGGTTGCACCGGCCTGTGGGTGCAGATCGCATTGCCATTACGTCGGGCGGCGTCAATGCGCTGATGCTGGCGGTGCAGGCGCTGGTGGATGCGGGCGATGAGGTGGTCATCGTCACGCCCGTGTGGCCCAACCTGGTGGCGCAGCCCACCATCATGGGCGCGCAGGTGCGTTGCGTGCCCCTGCGGCCGCAAGGCGGTGCCTGGGGCCTGGACTTGCCCGCGCTGCTGGGTGCCATCACGGCGCGCACCAAGCTGCTCATCGTCAACGCGCCCAACAACCCCACGGGCTGGACGCTGACGCGCGAAGAGCAGCAGCAGATCCTGGCGCACTGCCGCAGCACCGGCACCTGGATCCTGGCCGATGAGGTCTACGAAAAGCTGTACTACGAGCCCACCGCCCACGGCTGCGCGCCCAGCTTTCTCGATTTGGCCGCGCCCGACGACCATTTGCTGGTAGCGCACAGCTTTTCCAAAAGCTTTTTGATGACCGGCTGGCGCTTGGGCTGGCTGGTGCTGCCCGAGGCACTGGTCGATGCGATGGGCAAGCTCATCGAGTTCAACACCTCGTGCGCCAGCGTGTTCACCCAGCGCGCGGCGCTGGCCGCGCTGGCCTACCGCAAAGAGATCACGCCCCGCGTGGTGGCGCACTTCAAAACCTGCCGCGACACGCTGGTGCCCCTGTTGGCGGCCGTGCCCGGTGTGCAGGTGGCTGCGGCGCTCGGCGGCATGTACGCGTTTTTCAGGCTCGAAGGGTTTGATGACTCTATGGCCGTGGCCAAGCGCCTGGTGGCTGAGGCTGGCCTGGGCCTGGCGCCCGGTGATGCCTTTGGCCCCGAGGCCCAAGGCTGGCTGCGCTGGTGCTTTGCCTCCAAAGACCCCTCACGCCTGGTGGAGGGCGTGCGCCGCTTGCGGGAGTGGTTGGAGAAGCAACGGGTGCCTTGACGCATGCCCGCCGTGTGGGGCCTGGCTGGGTGCATGGCCAGGCGTCCGTGCGCAAGCCGTTTCCGCGCTGTGATGGGGCCGCGTTCGGTGCCGTGATGGCGTCTGGGGTGTTGTCTGTAACAAAAAGTGAATAAACTCACGCCCTCTTTGTGAACCGTGTGATGTGATGCCCTCCCTTGATCTGCGTTCGCTGGCGGCGATGTCCGGCATCATGGCTGTGGTGCTGGGCTTGGTGCTGCTCGGGGTGCGCGCGAATTTTCCGGCGTCCATCCGGGGCCTGCGCTTTTGGGGGTTGGCGCCGCTGTTGTGCGCGTCGTCCACGGTGCTTTTTGTGCTCAATGGCGTGTTGCCCAACTGGCTGCTCGTGCTGGCTGGCAATGGGTTGCTGATGACAGGGTTTGGTTTTTTTCTGTTTGGCAGCCAGCGCTTTTTTGGCCAGCCAGTGACTTGGCGGCGGTGGGGTGCAGTGGCGTTTGGCGCGCTGGTGTTGATGGGGGTCTTCTTGTGGTGGCAGCCCGACTACCGGGTGCGCGTGCTGGTCTTCACCAGCACCCTGGCGCTGATCTGCGTGGCCCATGTGCGCTTGTTGTTGCGCCACGGCCATGGGTTTTCCAGCCGCCTGGCGGCGGGGGGGTTGACGGCCCAGGCACTGGTGTTGGTGGCGCGTGGGCTGTCCTCGCTGTGGCTGGACAGCGCAGACTCTGACCGCTTTGCCCCCTCGCTGGCCCAGACCGCGTACCTGGGCACTTTCAGCTTTTCGGTATTGCTGGTCAGTGTGGGTGTGCTGCTGATGGCCAGCGAGCGCGTGCGCTCGGAGTTTGAACACCTGGCCACGCACGACAGCCTGACCGGCGCTTTGGCCCGCCGTGCCTGGCTGGAGTTGGCTGCGGCGGAGATGCAGCGCTGGCAGCGTTACCAGCAGCCGTTTGCCATCGGCATGCTGGACGTAGACCACTTCAAGCAGATCAATGACACGCACGGCCACCCGATTGGGGATGCCGTGCTGCGCGACCTGGCAAGCCAGGTGCGCGCAGCCCTGCGCAGTGCAGACCGCTTGGGGCGCTACGGTGGCGAGGAGTTTGTGGTGCTGATGCCGGGCACCGATCTGGCCGCTGCCCAGGTGGTGGCCGAGCGGGTGGCCGCCACCGTGCGCAGTGCGGTGCCCCAGGCCCAGGCGCCCCAATGCACTGTCAGCATCGGGGTGGCTGCTGTGCAGGCGGGCGATGCCACGTTTGAGCTGCTGCTGGCCCGCGCCGATGCGGCTTTGTACCAAGCCAAATCCAGCGGGCGCGACCGGGTGGTGGTGGCCCCGGCCAATGTGGTGCTTTTTTAAGTCAAATGGGCCTGAAGCGCTTTGAAATAAAGCGCTAGCAGCTATAAAAAATATAGCGTTCTGCGTTTTTAGGGCGGTGTGTGCGATGCACCGATGCCAGGGCGTTTGCGCCCCAGCCAGCGCCTTGCCATCCACACCGCTGCGCCCACCACCATGCCTGCCACGCACAGCCCGTGCAGGGTAGACAGCGACACCCAGGCATACAAACCATTGGCGCCAGACCATGGCGCCCAGGGCGTGATGTCGGCGTGCATCACGCTGTCCAGCACCACATGCGACCAAGTTCCTGCCAAGGCGCTGAGCAGCACCGTGCGCGGCCTCCACAGCTCGTCCTCGTGCAGCCATGCCACGCGGTGGTGTTGTACCTCGCGGTTCCAGCGCCGAAGGAAAGGGCGGCACATCCAGGGCGCCAGCACGGCCGTGGCCAGTGCGATGGGCACCGCGCCCAGGTAGGTGTGCGTGGGGCCGTGCAACACCGCTGCACCGCGCAGCATGCCGACCAGCGGCTCAATGTCCATCGCGACCTGGGCCATGCCAAAGGTGAGCACGCTGAAGTGGCGCCCGGCCACGGCCTTGAGTGCCAGGCCTGCGCCCATGTGGAAAGGGGTAAAGGGCATGGTGGTGCGTCGATGAAGTCAGGCCGTGGTGTGCCACCGCAGGCCATGGGGCAGGGTGGCTGGGCCAAACACAAAATGCAGCACGCGCCTGCGGCTTGTGCCGGTGGATTTGGACGATGCGTGCACCAGCAGCGGGCGCATCAGCAGCGCGGCGCCAGCGGGTGCGGTGCACACCGTCTCTGTGCCTTGCTGGCGCAGGGTGGCCATGCTGGTGGGCGAGAGGCGGCCTTGCGTGTGCGTGCCCGGCAGCACGCGCAGCGGCCCGTCGCTGGGTCCACAGTCGTCCAGGTGCAGCCGCACTGCCACCATGTGCGCCAGCCACGTGGCGGGTGGCTGCACAAACCAGTGCCCTTCCTTGGCAGACCAGCCCTGCCATCCGGGTGCGGCCACCTGCTGGGCCACGGGCACGCTAAGGTCCTGGTGCGGGGCCACCAGCCAGTTGCGGTCGGCGGTCTTTTCAAAATAGGTGCACTGCACGGCCCGCGCATCGGCGGGCAGGCAGGCGGAAATGTTGGGGTGGGCGCGCAACTGTTGGGCCAGGGCGGCGCACCAGGGCTGCGCCAGCATGTTGCGCGTGCCGCCCGAAAGGGTGTGGCTGGCTGCATGACGGCGGGTTGCCTGATCCGCCAGTGCCGCGCATTGCGGTGCACCCATCACGTCCCGCACCAACGCATATCCGTGTGTCGCAAAGTCCTGGGCGGTGGTAAGGCCCACAGTGCAGGTGCTGTATTGGGAGGTGGGGCTTGTCATATGAAGCGGGTTTGGGGGCGGCGCGGATTGAGCGCTTGTGCCGCGCCTGAACGGACCGATCGGTATCGGCAATTGGGCCTGATGCACGGGCACTGGGCTCGATTGTCAGTCAGGTCTTCGCGGCGGGGCGTGGTAGGCAGGTTAGATTCGCTCCGAATTTGGTGTCCGCCGCGCAGTATCCCGGCGTGACGCGAAGGTTCTGTGGCCGCGTATGCTCTTGGAAGTCTTTGTGCCAGGCGCAAACGATCTCTTGGGACACTTGCTATTTCTCAGAGCAGCACCCGCCATGACCCACCACGTATTGCTTACAGGCTTTGAACCGTTCGACCAAGACCCGCTCAACCCCTCGTGGGAAGTGGCCCGCGCGCTGGACAGGTGGCAGCCTGCAGTTATGGGCCGTGCAGGTGATGCCTTCGAGGTGCGAGCGGCGCAGTTGCCCTGTGTCTTTGGCGATGCTGTGGTGCGTCTGCAGGCGGCCATCGCGCAGTGGCAGCCCGTGCTGGTGATTTGCCTGGGCCTGGCGGGCGGGCGCAGCGAGATCACACCCGAGCGGGTGGCCATCAATGTGGACGATGCGCGCATCCCAGACAACGCGGGCCGCCAGCCTGTGGACACGGCGGTGCAGTTGCAAGGGCCTACGGCCTACTTTTCAACGCTGCCCATCAAAGCCATGGTGCGCAATCTGCGTACCGAGGGCATTCCGGCGTCTGTGTCCAACACGGCGGGCACCTTTGTGTGCAACCACGTTTTTTATGCGCTGATGCACCATTTGGCACAGGCCACCACGAAGGATGGCCGCCCGCAGGCCCGCGAGGCGCGTGGAGGATTCATCCATGTGCCTGCGCTGCCCGAGCTGGCTGCGCGCCACCCGGGTATGCCAAGCATGGCTTTGGCCACGCAGGTGCGCGGGTTGCAGGTGGCCATAGAAACAGCATTGTCCGTGGCAGACGATGTGCGCGAAGTGGGCGGCGCTTTGCACTGAAAGCCTGCCCGCGCCCCGCGCCTTTGAACAGGTTCTGAGCCAAAAGCAGCGCGCTGGTGGCGTGTGGCTACTTGGGCTGACCGCCGTCTGAAATGCGCCGTGCATACACGGCCAGCACGATGCGTTCGGAGTGCACCAAGTAGTCGTTGAGTGCGGCGGCGGCTTCGGCCAATTTGCCCGCTTCAAACAGCTCCAGGATCTTGACGTTCATCTCCACATACGGGGCGTGGAGGAACTCGGGGTCGTTGAGCAGGCCAAATGCCAGGCGCAATTCGGCCAGCAGATGGGCGAACATGGTGTTCAGCCGCTCGCTGTCGGCCAGCTCCACGATGGCCATGTGGAACTCCATGTTGGCGGTGCCCACGCCTTGCCAGTCGGCGTTGTCGCGGCATGTTTGCCCGGCCTCTACGGCGCGGCGCATGTGCTGGATGGCGGGGTTGCGGGGGTAGGCCTGGGCCATCGCCTGACACTCTATGAGTCGGCGCACCCGGTAGATGTCAATGATGGAGGCGATGCTGGGCACGGCGACCGACACGCCCCGGTTGGGCTCATGGCGCAGCAAACCCTCTTTGGTCAGCAGCCTGAATACTTCGCGCAGCGTGTTGCGCGAGATCTGCAAGTGCTCGCTGAGTGCGGCCTCCGACAGCCGCTGGCCGGGCGCGAATTCCCCATGCACGATTTTTTGGCGCATCTGCTCGGCAATGCGGTCAGAGAGATTGAGCAGGGTGTCAGACGGGCTGGGCATGGGGCGATCGAAGGGGCGTGCGGTCATCCGAGTGTATCTGCGGCGCCTGCTGCAAACGCGCGCCGCGCGGCTCGCTCTCTGGCGGGGCGGGTGGTGGGTGTGGCAAGGGCTGGCACATCTGTGCACGACATGGGTGCAACAGTGCACCTTGCAGGCGCTTAGATAGGGTAACTACTGATCACAGGTGGTGCATATATTGTTCAACAATATAAGATCAATGCAATGACAAATGATTTGGTGCCAAAGAACGTTGGTATGCATTTTGCATTGCCAAGTTGTCTTTATTCATCCATTATTTGATGCATTGGCTTGAACGTATGGCCCTTTCTGCGCTGGCGCGTAAGGGTTGCACGGACGGACCCACCATCGGTTTCTGTGAGTTTTTTAAGGAGTCATTTCATGAAACGCAGCCTTTTGTCGCTCGCCCTGGTTGTGGCCGGAGCCGCTCATGCCCAGGTGAAGTGGGATTTGCCCACCGGTTATGCCGCCAACACCTTCCAGACCCAGAACAACCAGCAGTTCGCCAAAGAGGTCGATGAGCTGACGGGCGGCAAGCTCAAGATCACCTTGCACCCCGGTGGCTCGCTCTACAAGGCCAACGAAATCAAGCGTGCGGTGCAGACGGGCCAAGTGCCTTCGGCCGAGTTCATCCTGTCGGGCGCTGCCAACGAAAACGCGTTGTACGGCGTGGACTCTGTCCCGTTCCTGGCCACTTCGTACGCTGAAGCGTGGCGTCTGTACCAGGCCGCCAGGCCAGCGCAAGAAAAGCTGCTCGCTTCGCAAGGCATGAAGCTTCTGTTCAGCGTGCCGTGGCCCGGCCAGTCGCTGTACTCCAACAAGCCCATCCAGGCACCGTCGGACTTTGCCGGAACCAAGATGCGCGCCTACAACCCCGCATCGACGCGCATTGCGCAGTTGCTCAAGGCGCAGCCTGTGACGATTCAGTTGTCCGAGCTGGGCCAGGCCTTGGCGACCAACACGGTCAACAACTTCCTCACCTCGTCGGCCAGCGGCGTGGAAAGCAAGCTGTACGAACAGGTCAAGTACTTCTACACCGTGAACGCATGGCTGCCACGCAACGCAACAGTGGTAAACCAGAAAGCGTTTGACGCGCTCGACAAGCCCACGCAGGAGGCTGTGATGAAGGCCGCGGCCGCCGCTGAAAAGCGTGGCTGGGAAACCAGCGAACGCCTGGACAAGGAGTACGTGAAGGAACTCGCTGCCAAGGGCATGGTGATTGCCGAGCCGTCTGCGGCGCTGAAGGCCGAATTCGCCAAGATCGGCGACACCATGACCGAAGAATGGATCAAGAACGCGGGCGCCGATGGCAAAGCCATCGTGGACGCTTACCGCAAGCGCTGATCGGCTTGACCGAACCGGGGCGCCACAGGCCCCCGGCGAGACCCGCGTCGGTGCGTTGTCCGCGATGCAGGGCCGGGTTCCTCTTTCTTTTCACCTCATTCACGCACTGCGTACGCCTGGAGTCCGCCATGGGTCAGCTCGTCCGTCATTTGTATCGCCTGCTCATCGGACTCGCTTGCGTGTCCATGGTGGCCGCCTTTGTCATTGTGTTGCTGGGCATCTTGGCCCGGCAGGTGACGTTCATTGATATCCAGGGGCTGGATGCCTACGCAGGCTATGCCATCGCTGCCACCCTGTTTTTTGCATTGCCCACGGCGCTGCTGCACGGGGATCACATCCGCGTGACTCTGGTCCTGGATCGCCTGGGTGCCAAAGCGCGGGCCGTCTTTGAATGGGGCGCGCTGATTGCCGCCCAGCTGCTGTCGGGCTATCTGGCCTGGTATGCCGTGCGCGCCGTGTGGCTGTCGTACATCACGCACGACGTATCGCCCTCGGCAGATGCCACACCGCTGTGGATTCCGCAGCTGTGCATGGCCATTGGCTGTGTGGCGTTTGCGCTGGCGTTTCTGGATGCGATCGTGGCACGGCTGCGGGGGCGTGAGTGGTTCATTGCGGGCTCCGGCTCGGTGGCTGAGTAAACAAGGAGAACATCATGGACATGATGGCTGCCGTGGTATTGATCGTGGCCCTGTTTGCCGTGCTCGGCGCAGGCATGTGGATTGGCCTGGGCCTGCTGGCCGTGGGTCTGATAGGAATGGAGCTGTTCACCAGCCGGCCGGTGGGCGACAGCATGATGCTGACCATCTGGGGTGCCAGCTCTGCGTGGACGCTGACCGCCTTGCCGCTGTTTTTGTGGATGGGCGAAATCCTGTTTCGAAGCAAGCTGTCGGACAGCATGTTCCGGGGCCTGGCGCCTTGGATGGACAAGCTGCCTGGGCGGCTGCTGCACACCAACGTGGTGGGTTGCACCATTTTTGCGGCGATCTCCGGCTCGTCGGCGGCCACCTGCGCCACGATCGGCAAGATGACCTTGCCCGAGCTGCAAAAGCGCGGTTATCCCGACGCGATGGCCGTGGGCACATTGGCTGGTGCGGCCACGCTGGGGCTGCTCATTCCGCCGTCGATCATCATGATCGTGTACGGCGTGGCGGCCAACGTTTCGATTGCCAAGCTGTTTCTGGCGGGCGTGTTTCCAGGGCTGATGCTGGCGGGGCTCTTCATGGGTTACATCGCCATCTGGGCACTGTTCCATCGCGACCAGGTGCCTGCGTCGGACATGTCCATGACCTTCATGCAGAAGATCTATGAGTCGCGCCACTTGATCCCTGCCGTGATTTTGATCGGCCTGGTGCTGGGCGGAATCTACAGCGGCATTGCTACGGCCACCGAGGCAGCCGCTCTGGGCGTGGCCGGTGCACTGGGGCTGGCTGCGTGGGAAGGATCGCTGAGCTGGCAAAAGTTCAAGGAAGGCCTGATCAGCGCTTGCCGCGTGTACTGCATGATCGGTCTGATCCTTGCCGGGGCGGCCTTCCTCACGCTGGCCATGGGTTTCATCGGCCTGCCGCGCCACCTTGCCGAGTGGATTGGCTCGCTGCACCTCTCGCCCTTTGCGCTGCTGATGATGTTGACCGCGTTCTTCATTGTGCTGGGCTGCTTCCTGGACGGCATCTCGATGGTGGTGCTCACGATCGCCGTGCTGCTGCCCACCGTGGAAGCCGCAGGGTATGACCTGATCTGGTTTGGCATTTTCATCGTGCTGGTGGTGGAGATGGCGCAGATCACGCCGCCCGTGGGGTTGAACCTCTTTGTGATCCAGGGGCTGACCAAGCGCGATATTGGATGGATTGCGCGCGCCGCAGCGCCGATGTTCTTTGTGCTGATGGCTGCGGTGTTGATGCTGTACGCAGTGCCTGAAATTGTGCTGTGGCTGCCATCGCGCATGTGAACCTGCCTGAATTGCCACGGTGAACGAGGAGTGCCCGCTTGGTGTGGGCACTTCACCGGTTTGACTCAACCCCGAGATGTTCCATGGACCGTCTTCCGTCTTTGGAATCGTCGGCCTGCGTCGGCCTGCGTCGGTGGCCATGCCTAACACCCTGGCGCGCAATGCGACGGTAGAGGCCGCGCGTGCAGGCGAACAAGGCGGGGGTTTTGCCGTGGTGGCCGGGGAGGTGCGCAGCCTGGCCGGCCGCGCGGGCGCCACGACGTCTGAGGCGGTGGACAGCGTGGCGCAGATCCTCTCGGGCCTGAGCCTTGCCAGCCTTGGGCAGAGCGATGACATCGCCCGGGCCAGCCGCGCGGTGACGGCGCTGGATGAAGTCACCCGGCAAAACGCGGCTTGGGCGGAGAAGGGCACTGCCGCGGCCCAAAGCTTGCAAGACCAGGCCATGCGGCTGAACATGGCCATGGGGGGGCTCCCGCTGGGGGGCTGGGGTTGGTGAAATTTTGTGGGGTGATTTAACTTGTATTGTTGAACAATAGATGTTTTATTGATTGACAATGATGGCTTTGCTGGGATGATTCATCCCCACGCTCCACCGGCATGTAGGCCGGGGCGTCAAGACAACAGGCCTGAGACAGAAGGCTTGAGACAAGCAGAAGGAAAACAGCCAATGACGACGATGGACTTGAACAGCGACCTGGGCGAGAGTTTTGGCGCCTGGCGCATGGGCGATGACGAGGCGATCCTGCGCGTGGTCACCAGCGCCAACGTGGCCTGCGGTTTTCATGCGGGTGACCCTGCTGGCATTCTGGCCACGGTGCGCGCTGCGGTGGCGCAAGGCGTCACGATCGGTGCCCACGTGGCCTACCCTGATCTGGTGGGCTTTGGCCGCCGCAACATGGATGTGACCAGCGCCGAGCTGCAGGCCGACGTGATGTACCAGATAGGGGCTTTGCAGGGGCTGGCCACGGCCGCTGGCACGCGGGTGCGCTACGTCAAGCCGCACGGCGCGCTCTACAACACCATCGCCCACGACGAGCGCCAGGCCAAAGCCGTCATCGCCGCCGTGCGGGCGGTGGATCCCACGCTGGTGCTGGTCGCCTTGGCCGGTGCCCCGCTGGTGCAGTGGGCGCGCGACGCGGGCCTGACGGTGGTGGGCGAGGCCTTTGCCGACCGGGCCTATACGCCCGAAGGCACGCTGGTTTCGCGCCGTGAAAAAGGGGCCGTGTTGCACGATGCCACGCTGGTAGCCCAGCGCATGCTGCGCCTGGTGCGTGAGGGCGTGGTCGAAGCCATCGACGGCAGCCTGGCGCGTGTCGATGCCCAGTCCATCTGTGTGCACGGCGACAGCGCCAGTGCGGTGGAGATGGCGCAAGCCGTGCGCGCCGCCCTGGAGCAAGACGGCGTGGTGCTGCGCTCCTTTGTAGACCCTGCATGAAACCCTTGGCCTGATCACTCACAGGATTTCCAATGCCAACCACCTACCAAAACCCATCCCTGCAAGCCGCCCTGCGCCAGGCCCGTGCAGCCCGGCAGGCCTACCGCGAAGGCAAGGTCGAACCCACTGCAGGCATTGCCCCCGGCATGACGCAGGCCAACATGATTGCGCTGCCGCGTGAATGGGCCTGGGACTTTCTGCTCTATGCCCAGCGCAACCCCAAGCCTTGCCCGGTGCTTGACGTGATTGAAGCCGGCGACCACCGCACGCTGTTGGCCGAAGGGGCCGATGTGCGCACGGATATTCCGCTGTACCGCGTCTGGCGCGACGGCCAGCTGGTGGAGGAGGTGAGTGACGCCCGGCCGCTGTGGCAAGAGCACCCCGATCTGGTCACCTTCCTCATCGGTTGCAGCTTCACTTTCGAGACGCCCTTGCAAGAAGCTGGCATCGAGGTGCGCCATATCGAGCAAGGGTGCAACGTGCCGATGTACCGCACCAACCGCGCCTGCCGCCCGGCCGGGCGGCTGCATGGCGACATGGTGGTGTCGATGCGGCCCATTCCGGCACACCGCGTGGCAGACGCGGTGTCGATTTCCGGGCGCTTCCCGTCTGTGCACGGTGCGCCAGTGCATGTGGGCGACCCCGCAGCGCTGGGCATTGCAGACCTGCAGCGCCCCGACTTTGGCGACCCGGTGCGCATCGAGCCCGGCGAGGTGCCGGTGTTCTGGGCCTGTGGCGTCACACCCCAGGCCGCCGTGATGGCATCGCGCGTGCCTTTTGCGGTGACCCATGCGCCGGGGCACATGTTTATCTCGGACGTGCCCGATAGCACCTACCACGTATAAGCGCCAGCGCTCAACGTCCAACGCCCCTCTGCAATCTGGAGACACTGTGTTGCGCTTCTTGCCCGTGACCCACAACGCGCTGCTGGTAGAGCTGGCCGATCTGGACCAGACCCTGGCTTTGCTCGCGTCGCTACAGCGGCATCCTCCCCACGGCGTGGAGGAGCTGGTCCCCGCTGCGCGGACCATTCTGGTGGAGTACCGCGCCTCGGCCACCCGGGCCGAAACCTTGGTGCAGGACATTGCTGCGCGCAGCCTGACGCAGGGCGCCGAGCGCAGCGACACGCTGATCGAAATCCCCGTGCATTAC
>ERZ650302.1809-NODE-1809-length-11783-cov-42.971521_pt1 | contig 11783 bp, 11 predicted proteins | sample MGYA00376238_ERZ650302 | MGnify/ENA primary metagenome ERZ650302 (study PRJEB26733, sample SAMN07839298) | wastewater metagenome | biome: urban; feature: wastewater treatment plant; material: waste water | place: USA: North Carolina | collected 2016-04-28 ... | reverse complement strand
TTCTCACGGCTGATAAATCTAGAATTGATTGAATTGAATTATTTTTAAAGAAATTACTTTTCACATATCGAATAGTATCTGATACATTATAAAAAATAGTGCTTGTAACAATTAATGAACAAACCGTATCTTTTGTCATAAAATCATTAGCTCTCATCAAATATGATAAAGCAATTTCTTTTTCTCCTTCTTCTCTTTTTAAGTAAATATTATTTTCATTCAACCAACCATCTAAAATAATTCTGAAATCTGGGTCACTTAACCCTCCTTCACTTCTAATTATTGGCCGAAAAGAAGACGGGGTTGGAAGGTTTAGTAAATGAATTACATTTTCATGTTCTGAGTCTTGCTGAAGTTGAAAAAGCTCTTCCCAAGGTAATACAAAATGGTCATCTATTCTGTATGCAAGCTCTTCCTCTTCTAAGCTTTCCCAATAGAAATCGGCATCTGTTTTAGCATTTGGTGTATATGAATAAATGATACCTATTTCATCATACGTAAAAGATTTGGAATTCGATTGAACAGGTTCTACCTGCTCTGCGTCAGTGCTTTTCTTTCTTTTCCAAAATGCTAATTTCATTCAAATATACCTTTCATAAATTAGTCTGGACAAATCCCCAGACTTTTTAATCTATTGTCGAAGGATTTCTCCCAAGCCCCATTATGTGATAAATAAAAATCAGCCCTTGCTGTAGATTTCAAATCTGTAATACTGACGACTTGTAGATTAGATTTAGAAGGTTTGTAAGGTAGATTTCTATAAAAATAAGTAGCGTTATTTAGTTCAGAGAACTCAACTATATAATAACCACCAATCTTTATCATAAATGCATTGGCTGCTGAACTCTTACCAGTAATTCGCTTGAATCTTCCTTGGTTTTTCCTTTTAAACTCTTCTTGTTGTCTAGTTGCACGAAAAATTGCATCCTCATTCAAAAATATTTCAGAGAGAGAAACTTGTTTAATAAAACGCATCCAATAATTAAATCTGCGTGTTTCGGCACCATAGCTAAAGACTTTAAAAAATGCTTCTAGATCAGCTCTTACGAACCATTGAATGACCATTCTTTTTGTATCAGCACTGACATTATTCCAACCTGCAGAAGACTCATATTGTGGATTCCCCCAATGGTTCAAGGCTAAATTTTTTAATGCTTCATACACTTTTTCCCGTTCAGTAGTTCTACTATATCTTTCTAACAAAGCAACAAGAATATCAGTAGTGTATAAGACTTTTTGCTCAGCTAATGTTAAGAAACGAGGAATGACTTTGAAATATTCATCTTCATTCATGGTTTTGATAGAGTGAATAGAAGACTTAATTAAATCATCCCAAAACCAACTATTAGGTGTCATCTTTAAGCTTTCTAATTCGTTTGTAACACTACTTGCATCGTTATCTTCTAAAAAACTTTTTACAAATGTTTTTGTTGGGGAATTAGATAAAATTTCAGAATAATCAACAAGAGTATTCATCCATTTTTTAGGACGTTTTAAGTCTCTATAAACACTAGCCCTATTTGTATTTAGTATATCCCTTAATTGAAGCCAATTGGTGGGCTTGTCTTTTACATCCTCATTTTCTAAAGCAAAATAGCTATACAACAACGGGAAGTAAACAAGCCCAATAAGATCTATCTCTGATTGTTGAAAGTGCTGAACAATCCTTTTACCAATATCACTAAAAATAAGTTTTTCTTGTGTGCCTGGCAGTATTTTGCTTAATGCCCAAGCTAAATTTTTCCAATCTCTTCGTGTGAGGTGTTCAAAACCAGAGCTTTCTAATTTAGAAATTGACCTAAAAATTTTTTCATCTAAAGGAAGGCTATTCTCTAAATCATCAAACCTCTGTTCAAGTTCAGAAAGTGTTTTGAGCAGTCGTTGAGGCTTTACGAATTTAGTATTAGCAACATCTACAATTGAATTACCACCTACTTTCTCTTCCAAACGACGTTTCAAATTCGCTATGGTCATTGATATCACCTCGTCAATTGGCATGTTTCAATGGGTGATGAAACAAAATGAGGTTGAGGATCAGCACTGTCTTTTTCTTTAAGGCCATAAAACTGCATTCTTAATTCAACACGGCGAGATGCTTCTTTACTATCTTTAGCGGAGTTAAAAGATACTCCCCCAGCCAAAAATAGTTGCTTAACCTGGTTTTTTTGCTGTTCAGTTAAAGAAAGACCAGAACTAAATTTAGGATCAAGTAAACTGCACATGACCCATTCCGAACGGCGCAAACTTAAATTTAAGTTATACAAATATGAGCCATCTGTATCTGTAAAACCTTCAATCACTATTTGCTTAAACCATTTTTCACCTTGCGGATTATTTGCCTCTTCAAGAATAATTGGGACAATGGTATTTAGTCGGTTTCTACCTATCTCATTCAATCGATAATCATTATGTGAGAATCGTCCAGCTTCACCAAAATTGATACGATTGTTTTTACAGTCGACTTCAATACCTGCATCTTTCAACTTTGCACTATGCTTAATGCTTTGACAAATATTTAAAATTTCTGCACTTCTTTGATCTTCAGCTTGAGTCGCCTCATTAATTTTTTTTGTTACGATCATAAGTGATACTGCCATAACGACAAGAAATAAAGTCATCAAAGCTGTCATTAAATCAGCAAAAGAAATCCAGAAAGGCTTTTCACCTTCGTCTTTAGGTCGTAGCTTTTTAGAGTACCGATTACCTAACATGTGTCATGTACTCCAGACCTAGTTTTTCTTTTGTCTAACGATATCTTCAAGATCCTCAACAAAGCTACCTAAGCCTTCTACACCACTTGAGAGACGTTTAACTGCTTGATCAAGCGTATTGTCATAAATACCTAATGAATGATTCAGACTCGTTTCAACTGAAGCTCCAAAACTATCAAAACTTTTTACTAACACATCACTTACTTGCTCAAGATAATCTTGCATCTCTTTTTTCACTTGATTCAATGCTGTTGTGATTTGATTCATATCCTCAAGCATTTTAGTACTCATACCGGCTTCAGATTGCGCTTGTTTAATTAGTCCATCAAGCGTACTGATCGCTTTATTGACGCTATCCTGAGAGTTTTTATAATCGCTCAGTAACGAAATAAGATTACTGCTTGCACTAGTCAAATGAGTAGATGTAGTAGTTACTTCTGAAATCAATTGTGATGTTTTATCTGTGACGCTAATAAGCGATGTACCCGCCACATTAAACTGTTCAGAAGCAACACGTATTTTTTCTGCGCCGTTATTCATTCCTGTGATGCTATGAGTCGTTACTTCAGAAATTCGTTGAACATTTTCTTTAAATGCTTCTGTTGCATTTTGACTATGAGTGATTAATTGACTTACCTCATTACTCAGTTTTTCAATTAAGATTGAAGATTGGTCATGTAGTTTTTGTTGATTATCAGCAATAGTTTTATCCTGTTCTAATCTTTGTTGAGTGACCTTATTCAATAATTCTTGAACAGAATCACCCATTGTATTCACTAAATCTAAAGATTGATCATGTAGTTTTTGCTGATGTTTAGCAATTAACTCTTCTTGCACAACTCTTTGCTGAGCAATATCACTTATCACTTCTTTAACAGATATCCCCATGTTATCGACTAATAAAGAGGTCTGATCATGTAATTTCTGCTGATGCGTAGCAATTAATTCTTCATGAGAAGTACGTTGTTTTGTTATGTCGCTCAATACATTTGACATGGTTGTATTCATATCATGAATCAGATTAGATACTAAGTTATTCATTTCTTGAATAGCATACTGTCCTTGCTCTCCAATTTTTTCTGCACCTTTAGATAAGTGCTCGACCATTGAATTCATTTGATCAGACATCGCATTTTGCTTTTGTTGGATATCCTCAATCATTTTAGACATTTGGTTTTCTAAGTTTTTTGTCGAGCTTTCACTATTCACTTTCATATCAGTAATTAATTGAGTGAATCCTAATTGCATTTCTTTCATTGCAGAAACTGATTGAGTCATCATCTCACTCATACCATTCATTTGACTACCAAACGTTGATTCTAATTTGGTCATAAATGCAGTGAGTACATCTGTCATTAACTCTTGGACAGCAGTACTTTGATCACCGCTGACTTGCTGTACACTTGATGCAATTTTCTCTAAAGGTGCTTGTAAATTATCAGAAATAGACTGGCCTATTTGATCAGCCATATCTTTACTTGTTTTGGCATAACTATCTGTTAATTGTGATGCAAAAACCATTTGATTCTTTTTATTTTCATCAACTAAGTTAGTCATCATTGTCTTTAGATCATTGACTAAACTATCTTTTAATTGTCGTGCGTTAGTTTCATTTGCTTGTGACGATTTTAGTAATCTAGCTAAGTATTCCTCACCTGTATCATCAGGTTCAAAGAGGTCATCGATCTCTGTTGTTAACATTTCTAATTGTGCATAACACTGTCTTAACCATGACTTCTCACGCCATGTAATTAACATTGCTGTAGCAATAGCCAATGCAGACGCCATAAAGGCTTCACTCACGCCGCCTAACAGCAATCCAAGACTATCTTGAACTTTTTCAGGATCTCCAGCCGGATCAAAAGCTAATAATCCAAATAGTAAACCTGCAAATGTAGCAATAATGCCGACACCTGTGATAATTCCTGGGAGATGCTTATAAAATTCAACTCTTAATGGAGTATCAACAATAACTGATTGCGAGAAAAAAACATCACTAGATACAGTGGCACGAGATGAACTCAAGACATCTGTACCATCAAGGACCTCATAGTGATCATGAAAAGTATGTTTATAATTCAACCAAGCATGTTTTAATGGAATACTGTTCTCAAAGACATGATCTAAAACATTTTTACTCACATTGGATTCTTGTTTAACTTGTTTTAAAGCCTTAATTGCATCAGATAATTGAGTATCAAGCTGTTTTGCTGGCTTAATATATTTTATGTAAAATCTATAGCTAATCACAGTAACAAATATTCCCATAAGTACTGGGATAATAAAATAACTTTGCAAAAATGCTGCAATAGCTAAAAAACTCACAACCACACCCCTTCAACTATTCTAAAGCTGATTTTTATTACATAATTATGTGCAATATATCACAAATTATAAATCTATCTAAAATCAACCAACAAATACTGTAAGCGTGCGCTGAACCCCATAGCTATTTTTTAATTTTGGTCGGGTTTCCAGCGGTGCGGCAGCAATTCTTCTATTTGGGTCGCTTTATGCGTCGGCAGCCTTTTCAGCACATCACTGAGATAGGCATACGGATCCAACCCATTCAGCTTTGCTGACTGGATTAAAGTCATGATATTGGCAGCTCGTTGGCCGCTGCGCAGCGAGCCAGCAAACAGCCAGTTCTTTCGTCCCAAGGCCCAGGGGCGCATTGAGTTCTCAGCCCAATTATTGTCAATGGGCAGATTGCCATCATCCAGATAGCGGCTTAAGGCTTGCCAACGCTTCAGACTGTAATTGATTGCCTTGGCGGTTGGAGAACTCGATGGCACCGTCAGATAATGTTGGTTGAGCCATTCATACAGTTGTTGCATCACCGGTTGACTATGCTGTTGTCGGTATTCGCGGCGCTGTTCTGCTGTACCATCGGTCTTTTTCCTGAGTTCTGCTTCTATGGCATACAGTTTCTGAATCAGCACTAATGCCTGTTCAGCGATCTGACTTTTCCCGGTCACATGCAGTTCATGGAATTTACGACGTGCATGTGCCATGCAGCCCACCTCAATGACATCGCCTGATCTAAAGCGGGCTTTATAACCACTATAATCATCACAGACCAAATGACCCTGCCAGCCTTTCAGGAAGGCTTCAGCATGCTGACCTGAACGGCTCGGCTGAAAGTCATAGATCACCGCCTGAACCGGATTGTACTGTGTCGTGGCATAGGCCCAGACATAACCTTTCTTCGGTTTTTTTTCATCATCACCAAGCTGCATGGTGGTGACCGGCGTTTCATCTGCATGGATCACCCGCTGCTGCAGCACCACCTGTTTTAAGACATCCGTCAAGGGTTCAAGTTCCACCCCGCAGCGACCAATCCAGTCAGATAATGTGGATCTGGACAGATCAATACCTGCGCGTAGAAAGATTTGACGTTGACGGTACAGCGGTAAATGATCGGCATACTTGGACACCAGCACATGGCTAAGCAGTTCAGGACTGGCAATGCCTTTATCAATCACATAAGCAGGCATCGCTTGCTGAGTCAGGGTGTCGCACTGATCACAGACCCATTTACCACGTACATGCTGTTCCTTATAGAACTGTGCCGGTCTAAAATTCAGTTTTTCACTGACATCTTCACCGATACGACGCAGTTGGCATCCACAAGCACATTGGGTTGATGCAGGTTCATGCTCAATACGGAGAGTGAGTAGATGATCTGGGAGCGGTCGACGTTTAGGTTTGTTGACGAGAGCTTTCTGTGTCGCTGCATCGATTTTATCTGCATTCAGCCGTTCCAGTTCCAAATCGACTGCTGCGATATCTTCTTCAACCGCTTCATCCCACAGATGGATTTGTTTTGCTGTTAGATGTTCGTTTTTACTGCCGAATTTGTGCTGTTTAAATAGTGCGAGCTCATGCTCGTATTTTTGCGTGAGAATGGAAAGATGTTGGTTGGTTACTTCAAGATGTTGAACTTTGGCATCTAATTGTTGATTTGATACTTCTAGATGTTGAATCTTGGTATCTAATTGTTGATTTGATTGCGCTAGAGACTGATGCTGAATCGCCAACTGTCTGGTAAATTCCAGCAGTTGCTCATAGGTCAGTTGGCTTAAATCAGGCAGCGTATTCATGACCGCAGTATGCCTGAGGTCATGATGCAGAGGAAATAGAACGTTTGGAGAATAGCAGAATGCACGAGCTTGGTTTAGAGCATAGTCACCACCTGCTGTCGTCCAATGCGCTGCCAGGGCAAACCCTGGATCAATGCCTGTAACTGTTCCGGACTGAGGGCTACGGTTTCACCCTGATGAACCTGCGCCCAGTGAAATTTCCCCTGTTCCAGCCGCCGGGCACACAGCCAGATGCCCAATCCATCATGCACCAGCACTTTCATGCGATGGCCACGTTTATTACAGAACAGGTAAGCGCAATGCGGTTTGATGTAACCAAAGGCTCTCACCACCTGAGCCATGGCAGTATCCATACCCGCACGCATATCCATCGGCTGGGTAGAGAGCCAGATTTCATTTATATGGATCATTGAGTCAAACCTTGGATGAGTAACAGTAATTCAGTTGCAGACTCCACTGGCCATTCGATTTCGATCACCTGATCTCTTGCGGAACATTGTTTCTGATGCAGTGGAATTCTGATATGAGCGACAGCTTTCTTCTCCGGCACAGATGGCGGAGGTGCTTCTTGTTTGACTGGAGTCGGGTGAAGAATGACCGGAAGAAAGTCAGTCTGTGGAATGGAGGGGGGTGTTAATGCAGAGGGCATTGATCTGGACTGACGAATCCATTTATGCAACAGATTCGCATTGACCTGATGTTGCATTGCTACCTTAGCCACCGATGTATCTGGCTGCTGGCATTGCTGAATAAGTTGATGTTTAAATTCAGCCGTGAAGGTTCGACGGGGCTTTTTTAGCGTTGCTGTACTGTCTATAACTGTCTTTAAATCCATAAATAGGTGTCCACTTAAATTTAGTGGACACTATCGCGGTATTAATGAGTTAGAAAAAGTGGGGTTCAGCGGACGCTTACGCAAATCAGGGTCATGCCGAAGCTGCACAAGCTCTTAAATCAATGAAAAGTGAGTTAATTGCAAATAATTAACCCACTCCACAACTTAATAAAAAGGCAGTTATAAGCTGCCTTTTTTATTCATTTCTGCCTTGAAATAAACGCGAGTCCAAACCTATCGATCTAGGCCCACGTTAAAATATATGCAAAAAAAAGCCACCCGAAGGTAGCTCAGTTGGTAATAAAGACAATTTAGAATTTCAAGCGCAGGTTTTGCTCAACGCGCTCAATCAGAACCTTAGGTACATTTGATTGCACGGCGAGTGAAGTCCAACTTGAAACCGCCTCGATAACCTCTTCCAAAATCTGGCGAATACGCTGTTCATTAAAGATTGGACTTAGCTTCTCGAATGACAGGAAATCAGCCATTTCAAAATTGTCACGCTTTCCGTTAAGAGTCATCCAGTGTTGATCTACCCAAAAAGAGTTCGGCTTATAGCTATATGCCAAGTCATAAGCTGGTGCCAGTTTCCATTGATTATCTACAAGCATGTAGCCAAAGTTCTTTGAGTGGTCATCGTGGTTACGAGATACCACATTGAATACCATACGTCTAAACAACTGTTCTGCCTCGGCTGCAGTCAAACGCAAATGACGGTTCACGTTAAATATTTCTTCGTAAGAGAAAGAACCCGGTTTTTTATAATCCACATGCGCCAGGCCATTCAAGGATTGAATGTGAATCTTCTCATTCCCAACGCGATCAAAACGCTGCGTGATGAAATGTTGACGATCACCCTCTTGCAGCAACTTACAAGGCATCATTTCAATACCGCATTTTAAGGCCATTTGATGATAAACATACTCCATTGCGCCGTAGCCCATTGGATCACCAAAAGTTTCTTTATTGACGTTATGCTCACTCACACCATCAAACTTCATCAAGTAGTGCGTAAAGCCATCTGGAACATCTGTTTGACCTGAACGGACTTGGCTGTAATCCTCATTAAATGCAAGTACTGCTTTAGGGCGTGCGCCACCTGCACTTGTACCCACAGATAGAAGCGCAAGCATGGCATCCTTGTCTTCTGCACCATTATTATTAAGATCAACCTCTAAAGATGAACGAGTGTCTAATACATCTTGGGCGATTTTAATCAACTCAATAATTTCAACTTGCTGAGACGCATTAAAACCATTCATTGATTTCATAGGGTGATACTCTAATGCACCCATGCCGCGCTTACCTGTATATTTCAGGCGTTCTAATGGAGTGATAGAGTCAGGAGATCGACCGTTACGTGCTGTCCACGCATTTAAAATTCGATTACCAAAATCATCAGGTAGTGAGTCAGCAAACAAACCTGCCAAACCCTTGAATGTTTCAGGGTTTAATGTTGGGAATGTATAAACACCCTCTCCTAAAGGCATATACAACGGAGAAAGCTCGATACCACTGTCAAGAAATGATTTAGAGTATTCAAAGGCACTTGGCTGTCCCTCTGTATACGCCATAACCCCAACATCCATACCAAGATATTCAACGCTTACTGTATCTCTCACCATCCTAAATCATCCTTATTCGCAGTTAATATTTTCTTGTTGTTCGAGTTAGCCTTATGTTCACCCGAAGCCTTTTTACGCTCTTTACCTTGCAACTTATGGAGTTGAATTGGCGATATTGGTTGGGGCGGTAAAAACAGATCTATCTGGTCCCTCATGTTTAGAGCATCCAAATATGCGATCAGATTTTCCAGTGTGACTTTCCCTTTCTCAGCATTAATAATTGCGCGTCTCTCTAAGCCGGATATCTCAGATATCTCAACTTGAGTTAAATCTTTATTAAGCCGAGCCTGTTTGATACGCTCACCAATTTCTAATGCTTTTGCATGGCTTGAACTTGTAGATCTAAATCCCATTGTTTAATACCATTTTTTGTACCTAACGAGCATATTTTAGCACATTAGTACCATTTTGTGTACTAAACGAAGTTTGTATTTTAGACTAATAAGTGTTATTTTAAATCATAAATATCGCATTGATGTACTTGCATGAAACCGCACGATTCAAATCATAACGACACCCAAAATAGTACACCTGCAGACAAGGAAATAATTGAGCTGCATAGCGAAGATATTGAAGTGTTGCGCTTACTTGGTGAAAGCTTTGTCACGATCCGTCATCTAGCTGGTCCAGCCTTCAGAACGCTTACCGATAAGCAAAAATTAGATTTAATTTCAAACATTGCAGATGCGAGTCACAACCTACCCAACGTCTTATCAAAAGGTGGTCATCAATCTTGCCTGAATTTTCTTATGGCAGATGCAACCCACCTTCGTACTCAGCTGTTAAAACTACGTGACCTCAACCAATAGGTCACTCCCATAAACAAAAAAAGGTTCATAAGAGATGGAAGTAGCTGAAAAATTAGTTTGCCCTAAATGTCAGGGGCAACTAGCCATTTGGTTTGAGATGGCGACCGAGTATTCAAGAAAAATCCACCCCAAGACTGGTGAAATTAAAACTCGTATAAGCAAATCAGAACCCGAACGAACGGAACGCCAAGGTATTAAATGCACTGAATGTGAATGGCTTGAATCATCTGACGACTTTAGCGAAGAAGCAGCTGAAATTATCGATAAGGTTAAAATTGATCTTGATGACCCTTCTCACTAGAATCCGCATAAAAATTCACGGCGCATAGAATAGAATCCTCTTTAATGCGCAATTTTTACTACACATCATTTAGTACAGTATTTGGTACAATACACATATATTTCATTTGTTATGTACACTTTATTGTACTAAACAAAATTGCTTAAAGTTGCGGTTTTAGCTCATTTTCTTGCGCTAAATTGACAGATTTCTCGCGCCATTATTGTTGCCAATTTAATCAACAAGCATCGTATATACGATAGCAAAGCCCTTTATCAGCCTGCATTGATGTATCACCAGGCCATTAAATCTATCAACTATTCAACTTTAATAATTTCACTGACCAAGTGCCATTTAACCGTTTTGGCTTCTTTAAGTTCAGCGTGATCAAAGAATGCCAAGAATCTAGGCGCTATATCACCTACCAATAGGACTACATGCTGTCTATAATCACTGGTGTAGTTTTCTTCGTAGTCAGTTCGGTTTACATGGCCTGCATGCACCGGCTTTCCATCGATATCCAATTCATCGTCGTAACGATATACACCAGCAACCTTGCAGGCTTTCCCTGTCTCCAAATACACAGCTTTATCCTTTGGAGGCACTTCTTTGTAATAACCTTGATCTGGGAATATACCTGGTGCATCTAAACGACGAATCCATTTGCGCGTTGCATCCGTATCTAGCACTTTATAGTTTTTCCCAACATCTTTACTAATGGCCCAATACGCACCATTTCGTAAAGGTCTTAACGCCTTATTGAGATTAAAGTAACTATCAGGAATTGGCTCAGCCTGCGGAAGTATCTGAGGAAATTCTTCGAGAAGGAATTGAAATCCGTGGGGCTTTTGTTGCACTTTAACTTTCAGTAATTCGCAGTACTTCGGGAACATCGTCAATGAGCAAATGCGCTGTGCCAATGTGTTGCTGATATAGGTGAACCAATCAATACTCTTAATGCCATTTCGAATTAAATTGCGCTCAGTGCTGTCAGCACCCATGTAGATCCCAAGGAAGCGCTCTGCCTGTAGCCGAGCATAATCACCCACACCTTGCGGACGATATGGCAAAACACTTTGTATGCCAGCCACGGCGTGATAGACACCTAATTTTTCAATAAAGGTATCAATCATATCAAGGAGAACCTTTTTCATTTCAGGTTCAAAGATCAACTTATTTGGCACACAAAACTTAATCTCTGAGCAATACAGGTTGTGACCTTCCCAATCACGATTGGTCATCGCAGAAATCATATACTCTGGTGCCTCATCACGATCACCAGATGGCTTTGTTGCACAAAGCTATTCTTGAAGGCTTCTTCAGTAATATAATTTCCAGATGAAGAAGCCTACACCTAAAATCTATCGTACAACCAATTGGTCCTCGTATAACCAAGCTTTAATCAAGCGAGGAAATATTT
>ERZ650302.1807-NODE-1807-length-11789-cov-11.373189_pt1 | contig 11789 bp, 20 predicted proteins | sample MGYA00376238_ERZ650302 | MGnify/ENA primary metagenome ERZ650302 (study PRJEB26733, sample SAMN07839298) | wastewater metagenome | biome: urban; feature: wastewater treatment plant; material: waste water | place: USA: North Carolina | collected 2016-04-28 ... | reverse complement strand
AGGCCAAAGCACCAGTTACTAATCCACTTCCAGCTATTACGCCAATTTCCCACCAAAAAACCAGTATTTGTAAAGGAACCCAGCTCAGCCATAATCGGCTCAGGCTTTTGTGTAATTTCAACCTTAAGCTCATCTACACGCTGTTGATGTCGCTTTGCTTGATCTAGTATTTTTTGTTTAGCTTCAGAAAGCTCTAGTGTTTTTTGATCCAACTCACTTTCACGGGTGGAGAGCTGTAGGCGTAGTTGCTGGATTTTTTCAGATTCACTCGCTGTATCAACGCCAATCAATTCAGCTAATTCTTGCTGTGATTGATTCAATGATTTGACTAATGCGGATGCATCAGCAGTCAGGGTAATCTTATTATCAATAGCTTGTCGGTTGACAGCCTCACTTGCATCACGCGCACCAGCTTCATAGCCATTCTTCCACGTGTAATCTAACTGGTCGTTACGCTCAGTGAGAGTGCGCTCATGGATATGTGAAAGCTTTTGAAATCGGGCAATATATCGTTCAGCTTTAGCTAGTTGGGCAAGGTTGTTTTGAACTTTAGAAGGCATGAAATATCCTCCTTAAAGTTCAAAATGAGGCGAATCATATTCACCTTTTTCGCGGTAGTTGCCATCATTATCCCAGTCTGCACCCCAGCGGATCGACACACCCAATTCTTTGGCTGCTGCAAACATCGCTTTGGCAACTTGATCAAATTTAGTCAGATCATTCCAGTTCACTGGGTACGGCACCAAATCAACTGCTTTGCCTGAAACATGCTTACTGGAGAGTGGATTATTTAACCATGTCACTTTGGCAAGTTTGGGTTGGGCGTATTTAGCAGGCACACCTTTCGCTGTACATTGTGCAACTGTGCGACCTTTGCCATAGTTGATGTAGCATTGCTCTTTAGAGCGCACACCTTCAACCACCATAAAATCTTGTGGGGTGATTTCAATTGCACGCTGAACCACTTTAACCAAGTTAGCATCTACACCATTAAGGCGACCCAGACTGAGTTTTGAGAGTACAAATTTCTTAGGGGTAGTGTTCAAAACAAAAAACCTCATCAAATGATGAGGTCATACTGCTGTTTATATTCTAGTTATATCAGACGGAAGGGCTTCCGATTAATTACTCACCTTGAATGGTTTGAACCCAAAATTCTCCAGCCTCTTTGTTTTGCCAATCAATAGAGTAGTAAATGACTTGAGATCCATAGTTGCTTCCCAAGTGTAGTGAAGCTCGACATATGCGCTTATCGCTTGTTGTTGATGGTCTCTCACTAATGTCGGCAATTTGGATTTCATCCACCCCTAGCATTTTATACACTGGAGTATCAATTATTGCTGACTTTAAAGTATCCACAGCTTGAGAGTCATTACAATCTGGTAGACTTGGCTTTACCCCCCAAATATTCCACCAAATAGAGACTATAGCAATAATACTAAAAACACCTATTTTCAAGTTTCTATTAGTTGGCTCGGATGGATGTGCTTTTGCAAGTGCAATTAGCTTATTTCTTTTCATTAAATACAATGGGAAAGCGATAATCCATAAAAGCAAACAAAGTACTCCCCACCAACCAGCCCCACCAATATTAAGAAGACCGCCGTTCGGTGAATTTCCAATTTTATTTTTAGATGCATCAACATAAACCCACAATGAAGATAACGTCACTATAATAGGCAAAATAGCATTTATAGAATTCATTCCCACCCCAGAATATATAAATTATTTATTAAATCAAAATCACACATTAACAATGCATCACTCAACATTAAGACTTAATTTAAAAATAAAACTTAAATTATTGAGTCCAGTTTAGCACCCAAAGCAAAAACAAAAAATGCAGCAATAAACAATACAGCTGCCATAGATGAAGAAAAATAATTTACAGAACAATACCCCAGTAAAAGCAAACCACTAGCTAGTATATAAAGAAAAATTACACGCTTTTTTAAAACCTCTTTTCTTTTCTTTTTTCCCAACTCTTCAAAATGCAGCCAAACATCATATTCACAATGCACACACTTTTGTGTTCCTCTCCACGTTGTTTTCCAGCATTGAGGACACTCTATAGCATTTGGGTGATCTAGTGATGGGCCATCAGGTCTACTCGTATATTTATTTCCCTCAACATAATCCCCGCCAAAATTACCGTTAAAATTATTCATTACCCCTCCAATCAGTGATTATTCTTATCACCCTCAACATAATCACCACCAAACCCACCATTAAAATTATTTACACGTGAACGTTTATCAACTTTTTGTTTTTTAGCATTAAATTGATCACCAGAACCAGTATGAGAAGGTTGGTTTACGACACTTTCTGTCGCACTGTTAGATGGAACAACACCTATTAAATGGAGTTGTACCTGATTTTTAAGCTCTCTACTTGCAGCCCTATAGTTGTTTAGTAAATTTCTTTCTTCAATATTTAAACTGAAATCCTCACCATTCACTAAATAATCAAGTGTCACCTCTGCATATCTTTGTATTTTTACTAAGAATTCAACATCTGGCGTCCTCTCATTATCCTCATATCGCTGAAGAGTAGCTGTTCCTATTCCGAATTTTTCAGCAAATGATTTTCTTGATTCCAAGCCTCTAATATTGCGAACTCTCGCCCCGATTGAATCTAAAGTCATACAAACACCTAAAATATTTATCAAATATGATAAAAAACTATTGAATATTTTATCCATTCGGATTAAATTCAACTCCATAAGTGTTGTTTATCAACACCACATAAGCACCACAAAAGGAGTTAATAACCATGGCAACAACTGCAAAAGCATTAAGTTCAAATGAAGTTAAACAGCAGCTTCGAGCACAAGGCAAAACATTGAAGCAGTTTGCTTTAGAGCAAGGCTTTGAGCCAAATGATGTTTACAGAGTGATTGGTGGATCACGTAAAGCACTATATGGCAAAGGTCATCAGATTGCGGTCGCACTTGGTATGAAATTAAATCCAGATCATCCAGACAAAGATTAACCGTTTTTTAACCCTTTTTTATCCGTTTTAAATAATTTTTTAAAGGATTTAGTTAAAAATGAATGAAAACAATAAGTTAATAATTGTTGGTTTTTGCTTAAGTATTTTTCTTTCTATGGGCTGGTACTTCGCAGAGAACGACAACGAGATTCTTCGTAAAGAACTTTCAACCTACAAAGGTAAAGAGGTGCGTAAGTGAGCACAGTCAAATCAGGCGGCAAAATTCTAAAAGTGCTTAAAGCACTCAAAGGCAGAAGCCTCAAAGGCATAACCCTTTCAGAGCTTGCAAAAGAGCTTAATGAAAGTGCGAGCCAAGTACACCGTGCATTGCAAACCCTCATTCAGGAAGGTCTTGCATCTCAACTGGATGATGGCAACTACGCACTTGGGCGTGAGCTTGTTGCAATTGCTCATGCTCATTCAGATGAGATTAATCGTGCTCAGTCTCAAATTTCAGAACACATACAACGTGTAGGTGCTCGTGTTCATCAAATTAAATCAGAGGGTTGATCATGTCTGAATTAGATCAAAACCAACTTGTGCAAATCCAGCAGTCTGTTGCAGAAGAACAAATTCAACTGTCAGAACAAGTTGGTGCACTAAAAGCAACGGGATTTTTCAAAAAAGTTAGTACCGTTACAGAAATTAAGCTTATTGCAGAAATCAAAGAATCTAAGAAATACAAGGGGTTAAAGCTAATAGACCACAATGGAAAATATGTAACCTGTTCCACTTTTCAAGATTTTTGCGGTGCGATTGGGTATAGCTACGAAAAAATTAACCAAGACATCCAAAACCTTTCAGCATTTGGTGAAGACTTTCTTGAAACCAGTCAACGCATGGGGCTGGGATACCGCGACCTGCGCAAACTTCGCAAACTAGATGATGCAGATCGTGAAGTCATTATTGAGGGCGAAGCTGTTAAAGCTGAAGACCGCGAAAGCTTGATTGATCTGATTGAAGAAATGTCAGCAAAGCATCGCAAGCAGAAAGATGCGCTTGAGACTGAAAACAAAGAGTTAAAAGCAGACAAAGATGCACTAGAAACGATTCTTCAAAAGAAAGATGAAAAAGTGAATCAGCTGGACACGCAAGTGACAAAGCTTACCAGTCCAGCAGAAATTCAACGTCGTGCTGAGTCTGAACCACAAGAACTGGAAAAAGCAGCACTGGAAACTTTGGGTACAGAGTCAATCCTTTTTCTGACGGCTTTTAACCGTTACATCAATGCCCTTGGCGGTGTAATGGATATCGCTGAAAGCAAAGATTTACCACAACTGTTTGAATGTGTTGATGAGTCTATTGTGGCCGTTTGCCAACGCTATGCGCAGTACGTGCAGCGTCTTGGTACTCAAGTCAGCTTTGAAGAGATTTTAAACCCAAGCTGGATGTTCCCAGAAACAGCTGATATCGACACATCAGGACAATAATAATGACTAACCCGAACTTAGCCGAAATCGACTATTTGCGCCAAATTGCCGCAGAGCTTACCGAAGCAGGTCACGGTAAGCGCGGGCCAATTATTAAGCGTGCTTGTGAATACCTCACCGTCAGCAATGCTGAATTGTATCGTCGCCTTGCAAAAGTCGGCTTCACGTCAGGTCGTAAGACTCGTTCAGACAAAGGCAACACCATTGTCAGTATTGAAGCTGCTGAACTTGTAGGTGGCATGGTGATCAATGCAGCCAGTAAGACTGGGAAAAAACGTATGTCCATTAAGTTGGCATTAGAAGTTGCCCAGGACAGCGGTAAAGCACCAGGTGTATCAGCTGCAACCATCAGCCGCATCATGAAACAAAACATGTGCCACCCCGCACAATTGGCTATGCCGACAGCACATACACGTCAGCGCTCATTACACCCCAACCATGTTTGGCAAATTGATGCTTCTGTGTGTGTGGTGTTTTACCTGAACCACAAAGCTGGCTTGCATGTCATGGATGAGCGTGAGTTCTATAAGAACAAACCTGCAAACCTCAAGAAGATTGAGAAAGACCGTGTGATCCGCTACGTACTAACCGATCACACCTCTGGAAGTATTTATCACGAATACTTTTGGCGCTCAGAGAATGTGGAAAACCTGACCAACTTCTTTTTTAGCTGTATCCAAAAACGCAGTCTGAAAGAGCCGATGCACGGTGTGCCATTCATTCTTTACGTTGATAAAGGCACAGCAAACACCAGCGGTATGTTTAAGAACTTAATGACTCGTTTGGATGTTGAGTTTATTGCACATGCGACAAACAACAGCCGTGCCAAAGGTTCTGTTGAGCAAGCCAACAATCTGATTGAAACCAATTTTGAATCGTTACTGAGCTTCAGATCGGTAGACAGCATTGACGAGCTAAATGCCTTTGCAAATGAATGGCGCATTATGTTCAACGAAACCAAGACTCACAGTCGCACCAAGCGTACTCGTAATCAGGTTTGGAACATGATCCGTCCAGAGCAATTGCGCATTGCACCCTCAATTGAATTGTGTCGTGAATTAGTCACCACCACACCAATCACACGCACCGTAAAAGGCGACTTGACTGTGCAACATACAGTGAAAGGTTATGACGAAAAATTCTACAGCGTGAAGCACATCCCAGACATTTTTGTGGGTGCAAAAGTTGATGTTGTGGTCAATCCATACCGCGCACCCGACATTGATGTACTAACCACCAATGAGCACGGTGAGCAAGTGATTTACACCTGCGTACCTGATCAATTGGACATATTTGGGCAGCTTCATGATGCACCTGTGATTGGTCAAGAAATTCAATCTATGCCGAACAGCAAAATTGATGAATCACGCAATCGCATCATGAAACAGGCATTCAATGCCAATACCCAAGCTGAGGTTGATAAGGCACTGAAGAAACGCACACCAGCGTATCAAGGCCAGATTGATGTGACTGCACACATTACTAAGCACGATGTACCAGAGTATTTACCACGTGCTGGTCAGCAAATGGATATTCAGAAACAGAAAAATCATCTGCCACCGCTTAACTACATTCAGGCCGCAAAACAGATCAAAGGTTTGGTTGGAGATGCATGGACAGCTGAGCACATGGGCATGCTGAAAAAAGAATATTCAGACGGCAATGTGCCACAGGAAGATATTCCGCACTGGGTGGATCGCATCCAGGGTGGTCGCAATAAACCAAAATTAAAAGTCGTTGGAGAATAAATATGACGCTTCAGCAATTGCTTGACGAAAACAAAATTACACAGGCTTGGCTTGCGAAGAGTTTAAGCATTAGCCCACCTGCAATGAATGCGATTGTGAAACATGGTGTATGGCCGAAGCGTAACCCTGAAGCTGTAAAGCAAAAACTGATCGAAACCCTAACTTTATCGGGTGTTGAACTTACTTTAACCAATCAAGCATTAACCGCTACCTCACCACTTAATCCAAGCGTCGAAACAACGATTAAGGGTGAAGCAGCATCACTGGAGGAAGAACAACTTATGTTGCTCAGAAAACAAACTTTGTCAGAACCAGCTAAAAAGCAGTTTAAATTATTTAAAAACATTTTTGCTGAAAACATTCGTAAAAGTACTGAAATGTTCCGTAACAGTGACATTGATTATGTACGCGAATCAATGTTCCAAGCGGCTAAAGGCAACAGCAGTTTTATTGCGGTTATCGGTCAGTCTGGTGCAGGTAAAACCACGTTACGTCGTGAGTTAAATGACCGCATTGAACGTGAGCGTATCCCAACGATTGTGATTGAACCATACCCTCAAGGCATGGAAGACAATGACACCAAGGGTAAAACCTTAAAAGCGCTACACATTGCTGAATCTATCTTGTCAGCGCTTGCGCCGAGTGCGAATGCTAAACGCTCTCCAGAGGCGCGTTTCCGTCAAATCCATACCTTGCTCAAGGAATCAAGCAAGGCGGGAAATCACCACCTCCTCATTATTGAGGAAGCGCACAGCTTACCCATTCCAACCTTAAAGCACTTGAAGCGTTTTATTGAGTTGGAAAATGGTTTTACCCCATTACTCAGCATCATTTTGATTGGGCAAGACGAGCTTAAAAATAAGCTTGCTGAAAACAATCCTGAAGTCCGCGAAGTGGTTCAACGCTGTGAAATTGTCACACTGAATCCATTTACTCAGACCACGCTGGTTGACTACCTCCAGCACAAATGCAAATCAGCAGATCGTGAGTTATCTGAATTTATTGATCCATCTGGCTTAAACGCGATTTGCGAAAAATTAACCCGCAATGTTGGGCGCAATAAGCAAAGTGAAAGCCTTTTATACCCGCTAGCTGTTGCCAACCTTTTGACAGGTGCATTGAATGCCGCAGCCGATTTAGGTGCAGATGTAGTCGATCATGATTTGGTGATGGAGGTCTAATCCATGCCTTTCAATCTCAAATCCGCAATGCTGATCAGCATTCCTATTTTCCTGGTGTGCACTGCATTTATTGCAGTGCTGGAGTACTAGGTATGTGGAAAGGCATTTTCGGCAATGTGAATAAATTCCGAGCAGTGAGCTACATGATTTTGCTTATCGAGATTTCACTGCTGGGCAAGTTGGTTCCTAAAGATTTTAACAGTGCTGTTTTTGGGTTTTTCATTTTAGTTTTTGGCTGTTTTTATTACGAAATCACAGCACCAGTCAAGCCTAAAAAAAGGAAGAAGTGATGGTGGATTTAGTCGATATGGCTGAGGAATTTCGCGCCCAACAGATGCAAGCAGCAATTGGTGCGCGCCCTCAGTTCGACGCAGAAAGCGAGCTGGATTGTGATGATTGCGGTGATGCAATTCCAGCTCAGCGTAGAGCAATTGGTGGTGTGACACGTTGTATCCAGTGCCAAACCAATTTTGAAGCAAAACAGAAGCATTTTAAGTAGGACAAACAATATGAATGCACAAACCCAAATCCCTGAAGGCTACCGAGCTGACAGCAAAGGTCGCCTAGTACCAATCAGCAGCATCAAACCGATTGATGTTGAGCGTGATGCAGTTGTCAGCAGCTTGATTGGCAAAGTCAAAGCAACACGTCAAATGTTGAAAGATTTTAAGGCTGTGGCTTTTGGTGATATCGAAGCATTTATTGACCTTTCACTTGAGCAATATGGCGCTCATGTTGCGGGCAATAAAGGCAATATCACGCTGTATAGCTTCGACGGTCAATTCAAAATTGTACGTCAAATTCAAGACTCCATTCGCTTTGATGAACGCCTTCAGGCAGCCAAAGTTTTAATTGATGAATGTATTCAATCCTGGTCTGTTGGTTCAAATGATCACATCAAAACCTTGATCAATGACGCTTTCCAAGTTGACCGTGAAGGCAAGATTTCTACAGGTCGTGTCCTTGGTCTACGTCGCCACAAGATTGACGATCCGAAGTGGATTAAAGCAATGGAAGCCATTGGCGACAGTATCAACATTGTTGATAGCAAAAGTTATGTGCGTTTTTACGAACGCGATAAAGACGGTAAATACCAACCAATTTCGCTTGATTTTGCAAGCGTTTAAACCCCAACCCTAAAAGGAAACAACCATGACTAAATCTGAACTTATCAAACAAATTGCTGAACGTGCTGAATTAACTCAAGCCAAAGCAGCTGAAGCACTTCAAGCATTTGAGGCTGTTGTAACTGATGAGCTGTCTAAAGGTGGCGAAATCGCATTAACAGGCTTTGGCACATTCAAAGTGGCTGATCGTGCTGCGCGTACTGGGCGCAACCCACAGACAGGTGCAGAGATTCAAATTGCTGCATCAAAAGCTCCAACTTTCAAAGCTGGTAAAGCACTTAAAGAGGCGGTGAAGTAAATGATTGAACAACTAACAAGCGAAGAATCAAAAGTCATTGAAACCATTACGTATCTAAAAAATTGGTTTGAATCATGTGTTAACACGATTAATGGAGCCGCCGATTCAGATGCCCAATCAGTAAAGCTCCAAGGTGGTAATGACAAGGATGATATTGAAATTACAGGTCGAGATAAAAATATGTTCCTTGCTGGACTAAAAACAGCAGGTTCACTTTTTGGAAAATTCCCAATCTCAATTGATACACCAGAAGGCCCATTTGAAATAACCACTGACTCGAAGCGCTTAGAGTTTTTAGTTCAAAACCGCCTACGTGTTGAGAAGTGGAATACAGGCCCTAACTGCATCGAATACTTTGTTTATGACGATGAGGATAAAGTTATTGCCCAAGATTTTACACATCGAGATGCAATTGATGAGGCTATGAAAACTTATTTAGAGGCTTAAGCGAAACACAGGCATTCGTGTCTGTGTCTGCCAGATGTCGTGATCTGGTACTGACGAGCAGCGAGAAAGAACAATGATTGAAATTAAAGACTTGGACAAATTACCCCCTGAAGTGGTGATCAGTATTGGAGAGACTTCATGAATAAAAAAACCGTAATTGAAAAAATTAAAAAGTGTTTGGCGCTAAGTAAATCAGCTAACCAGCATGAAGCGGCAGCTGCTTTACGCCAAGCCATGGCTTTCATGGAAAAATATAAAATTGATGCCGATGACCCAGAGCTTTTGGGTATTGCTGAAGCATCTATTTTAGGCAGCGGTTCACAAAAGCCTACTGTGTTTGAAACCGTACTTGCAAACTCAATTGCAAAAATGATGGGCTGTAAAGCTATATTGCAATCTCAGATTAAAGTTACAGCTCAAATGAGCTTTAAAAAAGAGTGCGCTTGGACATTTATTGGTTTTGACCCAGCACCAGAGATTGCCAGCTACGCATTTGAAGTCCTTTACCGCCAGCTCAAAAAAGCCCGCAGCGTTTTTATTTCCGAAAATCTGAAGCGTGTTCAAATCAAAGCCAATAAAGTGAAACGCGCAGACCTGTTCTGTGAAGGCTGGGTTATTGAAGCGACAAAACTAGTCTCAGATTTAAATCCTAATAAAGAGAAAATGGAGCAAATTCAGGCTTACGTACAGCAAAAACATAATGTGCGTAATAGCGAACCTACTGACCGCAATAAAAAGACCAATACCAATACTGACCGTGCTCAAAATGACTTGCATGCAGGCCGACAGGCTGGAAAAACTGCGAAATTGAAAAATGCAATGAATGGCGGTGCTCCAATGGAAAAATTAGGAGTTCCAACATGACTGAGTTAATGAATTGGCTAGCAATACTTGCTTATTTTGCAGTGTTCTTAATGGGACTTGCGGCTTGTTTTAAGGATGCAAAACTGTCTTGGGCCACACGTAATAACACTGGTTTAACAGTATTTGAAAAGCGTGCTTATAAACTCAAAGCTAGTGCTTCACTAGCATTGGCATTTCTTGCAATTTTAGGTTTATTTCAAGCAATGGCAGGAGTTTGATATGGGGACTTTCATTCTAGGTTTCATAATTGCATGGCTTTGGTCAGACTCAGTTGCTCACAATAAAATTGCCGCAGAATGTGAACGACTTGGTGGTTTCTTTGTTGGTTCTAAGACATATAAATGCTATGCCGTAATTGACCAAAATATTGATACATCCGTACCACCATCAATTTTAGAAGCCTCGCGAGGTGAAAAAGATGAAGTTCAATAAAAAATCCAAGCTTATTCAGCTCATTCATGTCGGTAAAACTCAGCTTGGCCTTGATGATGAGCTTTACCGCGAGGTACTTGAAAGCTGTACAGGTAAAACCAGTTCTAAAGACATGACGACTCAACAACTTGATGTTGTTCTAAATCGTCTTAAGCAGCTTGGTTTTCAGGTTGAGTCAAAAGAAAAGACTGGTGTTAGCAACTTGGCTGATGATGCTAAAAGCAAACTAATACGCCACTTGTGGCTCCAGTTACACCAAGCAGGTCAAGTGCATAACGGTAGTGAGAAAGCCCTGGCTAAATTTGTAGAAAATAAAGTTGGTGTGAGTGCTCTTCAGTTTTTAAGCACCAAGAATGCAGACATGATCATCAACCACCTGCGCAGCTGGTGCAAACGATGCAAGATAGACCGTTTAGATCCAGAATAAAAAAGAAAAGCCCATGACTGCAATCATGAGCTTTTCAGAATCCACCAACCATCCGACCAGGGACGATTTAAGCAACTATAACATAGTATTTTATGAGGTAAAACTATGGCTTATCGTCCGCATATCACAGATGCGCCCCAAGTCTTTTCTGATGAAGAAATCATCAACTTAATGCCTAAAAATTTTGCATTTATTGCCAAGCTTATTGGCGTAGAAGCGTCCTTAAATTTAATTCATACCTATGGCGGTACAAGTGTATTTGTACCGAATAAGCACGCCTTAAAAATCAATCACGACATTACTCATATCATTGGTCTAGGCTCACTTAAGCAGCTCTCAGAACAGCTTGGTGGCGCGAATATTGAAATCCCTATGGGAACGCCAATAACTATTGCTATGCGAAATAAGGCGGTACGTGATTATGCGCAGAAAGAAAAAAATAAACCAAAGCTTGCACGTCACTTTGGCCTTACATTAAGATCAATCCGTACAATTCTTAGCGCAACTGAAAAAAGACCAAACAATGAAGATCGAAATTATGATCTGTTTGCAAATTAAAAAAGGCGGGTTTATAGCCCGCCCAATCATTTCACCAGTTGCAAAGGTATTTCAAAACTCATCCCACTCTGTTTCGGTATATCCCACTCAATCCCACAATTATCTCAATATTCTGTATTAATTATCTTATCTGTATTCAGCCTCGGTTCAATGTTGTCCGTAGAGTGTTTTTGTATCTGACATAAAAAAACGCATACTTTCGAGGAAAGTATGCGTTCAAGTCATTTCACTGAACTTATTTTTTGGGCGTATCTAAAGGCTCTTCAGGTGGATCATAAGCCAATGT
>ERZ650302.1805-NODE-1805-length-11790-cov-17.849340_pt1 | contig 11790 bp, 9 predicted proteins | sample MGYA00376238_ERZ650302 | MGnify/ENA primary metagenome ERZ650302 (study PRJEB26733, sample SAMN07839298) | wastewater metagenome | biome: urban; feature: wastewater treatment plant; material: waste water | place: USA: North Carolina | collected 2016-04-28 ... | reverse complement strand
ATTCAATTGTTTTAAAAGAACTTGGAAGACTAAGAGAAATATCTTTTAGAAAAGTAGGAGAAGGTGTAAATAAAAAAAGAGATACTGACAAATATGATATTTATTACCAACATATTATTTTATGGGATGAAAATGAACTTGAAATTGTAGGTTCATATAGAATTGGGAATTCAGATTTTATATTTAAAAATATTGGTGTAAAAGGTTTTTATTCAAATGCTTTATTTCAATACAATGAAGAATTTACTCCTTATTTAAAAGATTCAATAGAACTTGGTCGAAGTTTCGTGCAACCAAAATATTGGGGAACAAGAGCTTTGGATTATCTTTGGTTTGGAATTGGTGCATATTTAAAAAACAATCCAAATATCAAATATATGTTTGGTCCTGTTTCAATTAGTGCCTCATTACCAACTGTTGCAAAAGATATGATGATATTTTATTACAATCATTATTATGGATCTAAAGATAATTTAATTGAGGCAAAAACTCCTTATCAATATTCAAATAATCTTTCTGAAATTAAAGAACTTTTTGACTTAAATGATAAGAAAAAAGATTTTAAATTTCTAAAATCAACCCTATCAAATATTGGTGTTTCAATCCCTACACTTTATAAACAATATAGCGAAATTGCAATTGATGATGGTGTTAAATTTTTAGGATTTAATGTTGATAATAGTTTTGGTGATTGTATAGATGGATTTATTTTAGTTGAAGTAGCAAAAATAAAAGATAGCGCTCGTCAAAGATATATGGAGAATAATTAAAAAAAGAGTAGTTAAAACTACTCTTTTATACTGATTTCTTTTTTTTAGTTCTTTTTACATACAACATTAAACCAGTTATTGCAAAAAGTGGCATCATAAGTGAAGCTAAAAACATAAGTGTTTGCCCAACTACTCCAAAATATTCTCCCGTATGAAGTGGTAAAATACTTCCCATTAGTTTTTGCGTTAAAGTTTTATCTTCATATTTTTCATGTTTTGAAACTTGATTTGTTTTAATATCAAACTCTATTTTATTTTTTGCTCTTTCATGGGGAACATCTACCGCTAAATAATCAAAACTATAAACACTTCCTTTTTGAGGGAATCGTAAATTTGCGCTTGAGTATTTATTTTCAACTAAATTTTTAAAAGTATCAACTGCCAATGAAACATCATCAAAAGAGATTTTTTCACTCGTTTGTATTGGCATTTCAGCTCTTGGCTCTTTTGGTTTGTTTTCATTTTTTTCACCTTGAGAGTTTTTATTTTCTTCTTTAGGTGCTGGCATTTGTGGTTTTTTAGGTTTTTCAACACCAGTTATAGAATGTAAACCATTACTCACAAACTCATATGACCAATAAAGCCCTGTTAAACTTGCTAATAAATAAAATGGAATAACCCACATTCCAATTGCACTATGAAGATTTGCTAAAAAAAATCTTCCTTTTGATTGGAAGTTTAACTTTAAACTTTGTGAAAAACTCTTTTTAATTCTTGGAAAATATATATAAATTCCTGAAAACATTAAAACTAAAAGAGAAACAACACTAAGTGCTACAACTTGCTTCCCAAAATCACTTAAAAGAAGTCTTCTATGAATATTTTCAACTGTCTTAAAAAAACTTTCACCTTTTACCTCTGGTAAAATCTCAGCAGTATATGGATTTACATAATATGTAACTCCTTTTCGTGCATTTTGTCCTTCACCTGCTACATTTATAGAAACCGAATCATCTTCAAAAGAAGATATTGTAATACCATTAATTTTTGATTGAGGTTTTTGTTCTTGAAATTTTTCTAATAACTCTTTTGTTGAAAGTTTTCCTTGTTCAAAAACAGTAACTTTATATGTATCTTGATTAATAGCACGTAATATTTCTTTTTCAAAAGATAACATTGCACCTGTAAATCCCACAATAAGTAAAATAAAACCAGCACTTAATCCTAAAATCAAATGAAGTTTAAACCAAATATTTTTATACATTTTTATCCTTTTTATTTTCAATGAAATCTTAACAAATCAATTTTAACGATTTTTTAACAAACTGATAATTATTATTAATTAGAAAAGAATGTTTTTATTAATATCTTTTAAAGTTTTACAACCTGTAAATATCATAGAAACTTCCAGTTCTTCTTTTAAAATTTTTAAAGTATGAGCCACACCTAAAGCACCAGCGGTTGCAAGTCCATACATAATAGGTCTTCCTATCATAACTGCACTTGCACCTAAAGATATGGCTTTTATAACATCTGTTCCTCTTTTTATTCCGCCATCAAAAAGTATAGGAATTTTTCCTTTTATTTCATTTGCTATTTTTGGCAAAATTTCTATACTTGCAGGAAGAGTATCAATGGTTCTTCCTCCATGATTTGAAACTATGATTGCATCTATTCCTAAACTAAGTGCTTTTTTTGCATAATCAACAGAAGTTATTCCTTTTAGAATTACTGGTAAATTTGTATTTTTTTTGATAAATTCTATATCTTTCCACGTTGGCAATGTTTTTACAATATCTAATATATTTTCAAAATTATTACTTGTTTGAATAGAGTTTATATTTTCTATATTAGTTGCACTTATTCCATTTGGAAAATAAAATCCAGCTCTTTGTTCAGCATTTCTAATACCTGAAATTGGAGCATCTATTGTGATAACCAATGCTTTAAATCCAAGTTTTTCAGCTTTTTTGATAAGTTCAATATTTACATTCATATCAGGTTGAATATACAACTGAAACCAAAGAGGTGAACTTGTAGTATTTGAAATATCTTCTAAAGTACAACTTGAAAATGAACTAACACACATACAAGTATTCATAGCATTAGAAGCTTGGGCAGTTGCAATCTCGCCATTAACATCAACTAATTTTTGATAAGCGACTGGAGCTAAAAAAATTGGACTTTCATAGCTTTGTCCAAATAATTCTATTTTTGTATTAGCTCCACTTAAATCTTCTAAAGTTTTGGTTTCTAAAAAAATATTTTTAAAGGCTTCATTATTTCTTTTATAAGTTATCTCATCTGCTGCACCACTACAAATATATGCTAAAGAATTAAAATCCATTCTCTCTTTTGCATATCGTTCATAATCTTCTAGTGAAACTAAATCATTTGGAATATAATCTAATTTTTCTTTTATCATTAAAGTTCAGCCCACTCTTGGATGAGTTTATGATAATGAATAGATAAGTTTAAAGTTTCTTGAGTTTCTCCATGTTTTGCCCTTAAACTTTGAATTGTATTATCAAGTTCAAAAAGTATATTTCTTTTCCAAGCACTTCTTATCATACTTTGAGTCCACATAAAACTAACCATTCTAACACCTTTGGTTACTGGTTCAACCCTATGTAAAGAAGTTGAGGGATAAAGTATCAAATCTCCTGCTGGAAGTTTTACTTCATGTAATCCAAAAGTATCTTCAATAACCATTTCACCACCCTCATACTCATCAGGGTCTGTAAAAAATAAAGAACTTGAAACATCTGTACGAAAGTTTTTTCCAACAGTTGCATCGTATAAAATCGAGTTATCCACATGATTTCCATAAGCGCCACTATTTTCATATCTATTCACAAAAGGTGAAATTATATGGTTTGGTAAAGTAGCACTTATAAATAAAGGATTTGTTTTTAAAGCTTGTGTTATTAAATCTCTTAAATACTGTAATAAAGGGTTGTTTTCTGCTAATTGAAGATTGCTTTTTACATTAACAGCTTGACTTCCAGCTGTTAATTTTCCATCAATCCAATCTGCTTTATTTAATAACTCTCTACACTCTTTTATTTGATTCTGGTTTAGAACATTTGGTATATGTAATATCATATATTTTCCCTTTTATTACTTTGTAAATAAAATTATAGGTAATTTAATTTATAAAATAATAATTCAATCCCAAAGGATTGAATTAATTAAAATTTATATGCTAAAGATAATAAACCGCTTCTTGAAGCTCCTGGAGTGTATCTTCTTCCAGAATTATTTACATTTGACACATACTCTTCATCAGTTAAGTTATACACATTTAACTGATATGTTAGGTTTTTATTAAATTTATAAGAAGCCATTGCATCATAAACAGTATAGTCTTCAATTTTACTAACAGGAGGAGTTGAAGTTGTACTTGTCGCAATAGTTTGTGTTCCTATATATCTTGCCCCTACTCCTACATTAAATATTGGAGTAAATTTATATGTTGTCCAAAGTGTTGCTGTATGCTCTGGTGAGAATCTTAAACTCAAACCTTCACTTGTTGATGTAGAGTTTGTATATTCAGTATTCATCTTAGCAAAACCTGTACTTACACTCCATTTATCAGTAATTTCACCAACTGCACCGATTTCAATACCTTTAACCTCTTTTTCTCCATTTTGAGATGTACTTCCATCTGATTCAGTCATAGTTTCATTTTCTACAACTGTTTTATAAAGAGCTGTTGTTAAAGATAATTTATTATCCAATAAATCCCATTTTGTACCCACTTCATCAGTAGTTGATTTTTGTGGTTCCATATCTGGATTATTAGCATTTGTAGTTGTTGCACTTAAAGTAAAGTTTGCTCCACCTGGAGGTAATTGTGTAGTAGCTCTTGAAATATATACACTTCCATTATCTACTGGTTTATAAACTAACCCTGCTTTATAACTATTTAAATGTCCTTTATCTTCTATTGTTGAAGGAACTAAAGTACTTGAAACTACATCATTTGTAGTGTCATATTTATCAAATCTTCCTCCACCTGTGAAGATAACTTTTTCTCCAATATTTATTGAATCAAATAAGTATGCTCCAACTGTTGTAGTTTCTCCATCACTTTTTTGACCAGAAAGAGATAAATCATCCCAAGAGATATTTGTTGGATTATATAAACTTGAAGTTTGCGCAGTTTGTGCAGTATAATTTTTTGTAAGTTGGCTCTCTTTTGTTAATTCAATACCTGTACTAATTTTATGTAATAACATACCAGTTTGTATTTGCGTTGTAAAATTTGATTGATTTGTTAATATCTCATTTTCTTGCCATCTTGCATGCATTGATCTTGTTACTGTATTTGTAGCAGTTGAAAAATTAGATGGAGAAGTTAATAACATCTCTTGACTTGTTTTTGCATATCTTGCAGTATTTGTAAACATAGTATTATCTGATACATCTTGCTCAAATTTTATAGTAAATGTATCACTTTTTGCTTCTTCAAAATCATCTGTACTTCCATAAAACTTAGAAGTATCAGCTTTTTGTGTGCTTCCATCTAATCCTACTGTTGGAATTCCACCATCTGGAACATCATCTTGTTCTGTATGTTCATAATTAATAGTTGTTCGTGTAGCTGTTCCTATTCCAAATCCAACAGAACCAGCAATTCCTGTTCTATCAATTTCAACTTCGTCCCTTCCAGCAACTTCACCATCTTGTTTCATTACATTTAATCTAACACCTGTTGTTTCATTTAATTTTTTATTTAAATCAGCTGTTAATCTTGCATTTTCTGCCGTACTATATCCAACCGTTCCTGCAACTTGATCTTTGTTTGTAGCAGATTTTGTAACTTGATTTATATATCCAGATGAAACACCTCTTCCATTATCAGCTCCAACTCCACCTTTTGTAACTTCAACAGCTTCTGTGTTAAATGTATCTTTACTTGAATTTGCTAAATCTCTAATTCCATCTTTATAAATACTTCCTTGAGCATCAAAACCTCTCATATTTATATTATCTTTAGAGTTTGTATTTCCATTTTCACCAAGATTTAATGTAATACCAGGAGTATTTCTTAAAGCTTCAACTAGAGTTGTTGCTTGTTGTTCTTCCATTACTTTTTTAGTAATAACAGAGATAGTTTGAGGAGTATCTACTAAATCTTGAGTAACTTTAGAAGATGAAGATTTATCTACTTTATAAGTTTCACTATAATTTATAGTTTTGTCTGTTTCAACTTCAACATTTGGTAAAACTGTTTCTGCACTTAGCATAATAGGCGTTGTTAATAAAACAGCAGCAGTTACAACTGATGCACCGATATAATTAGCTGTTTTGTGTTTTTTACTTACAATATATTTATTCACTCATTTCCTCCAAGAAATTAATAATTCTCAAATAAAAATAACTTATTTTTTATTTGATAACAGTTGTTTGATATTTTAATTTTTGGCTGGCTATGTGTAGGAGAACTATTTACTGTTGCTGGCTATATTTTAATTATTTTGTAGTTACTTAGTGAGTATTAATTTGTTTTGTTTTGTAATTTTAAGATAATAAGATTGTCCATCATGTTTTATTTCAACAGTTTTTTCTTTATCAAAGATTTCTTTTGAGTCTAGGTGTTTATCTTTATTTTCTTTCAATTTAATACCCTATAATATTTTATTTAATTAATAAAATTTATACTTTGTTAACAAAATATTAACGGAATGCTAACAAAGTAAAACTTAATCTTTTATAAAATTGATAATAGTTATTAAAATTGATTTATGAGTTAATTGTCTTCTTTTAGTAATGATAAAATTTTATTACTATTTCTAGCACTAAAATAAATAGTTAATAAAAATAATACAAAAGCTATAGAAAATAGAATGGTTGTTAATTTATCCCATTCCTCTGTTTCGTGTTCTGGTTTTGTTAATTTTTCTATTACTTTTGGGTTTATTTTTGATTTATCAATATTTTCTCCTTTCAGAAAAACTCCTTCTTTGATAACTTTTTCTCCTGGACCTCCATCTAAAACTATTTGATATGGTTCATTTGGAATAGTAATAGTTAGTTCACTTTCTTTTGGTAATCTTTGTTTAAATATAACTTCACCTGTTTGTAATGATTCAAATTTTATCATTGCACCTTCGATTGTTTCTCCACCTATTACAGTTACTGTATTATCTTTATTATCAATTACATTCATCATTAATTCATGGGAATGTAAATATGTTGTAATTAAAAATAAAATATATATAAATCTTTTCATAAAAATCCTTTTTTAAAATTTCTTAGCCCAAAATTTTTGAACTTTAGCTCTATCTTGTGGTAATTTTATTCCTACAAAAAGTAAAATAACACCAAAAATAAATAAACCAATATCAACACTTAAAATATTAAACATATTTTCATTCCAAAGTTGTATTGGTGAAAATCCACTATTAATAAAATGAATAATTGGACTTAAAATAAATAAAATTCCACCTAAAATTAAAAACTCTTTTGCAGCTTGATATGAATTTAATCGATAAAAAGACCAAGTTAAAGTTGCTAACCAAAAAAGACCAAAAAGCCCTTTTTGTAAGGCTACTCTATTTTCTAAATCAAAAGGAAATAACCATTGACTTACAAATAAAAATCCAGTTGCAGGAATCACACCTATCATCACACTAAGTGATAATTTTCCCATCCATTGGTAAACAGGAATATGATTTGGAAATTTTCTAGCCTTTTTTTCAAGCCATAATAAAACTCCAAAACCTAAAGCAAAACTAGAAATTGTCATTAAAGTTGCAATAAATAATCTAGTAAAAGTATCAACACCAAATAAGAAGTGTAGGAAAAAAATAGTGTCATAAAAAAGTCCACTCCAATGTTTATCCATTACTTTGTGTTCGCTTATTAAAGTTCCATCAACTCCATTTAAAGTGATACTTGGTTTATTTGAAATACCATTTAAAAATGGCATATAAGGATTATATCCCTCAAGTTTTGCCGTAGCACTCGAATCACCCCAATTAGTTAATTCTATTTTTTGAAAATCAATACTTGAATTTATCTGTTTTGCTTTTTTGATTAATTCATTCATAGGAAGCATTAAAGCAGTATCATTTTTCTTTTCTATTTTCTGCTCTTCAGGAAAAAGAATTGGTTCAGTAAGCTGAAAAATTCGACTTGTTTCACCCTTTGAAGCAAGGGAAGTCATAGGAGCAGAACCATCATATCCTATGTTCATAAAAGCACCTGTTAGTGTGATAATAATAAAAGGAGGAAATACCCAAGTAAAAATTTTTCTATGCCACTTTGAAAATCTACTTGCAGGATTTTTACCATCATTTTTGTATTTTATTTTCAAGATTAAAATAACACCACCAATAACCAAAAACATACAAGCAACAGCCGTAAAACCAAATACTAAATAACCAACATCTTTAAATGGTCTTCCATAATGCATATGATTTAAAAATCTTGCTAATTCTGATTGGTCATCTTCATTTTCTACTTCTTGATTTGTATTTGGATTAAATACTCTTGTTTTTGTATAAGGAGCTCTAATTCTAAGAGCTGGGTCTTCCATGTAACCTGGAAGAATAACCGTAACACCATTCATTTTTGGATAATCCAAATCTGCTAAAACAGGGTCTATCATTGAACCATAATCTATTTTTGTAATATCAGCAATTTGATAATGCCGCGAAGGTTTTTCCCATACTTGAATATAAGGTAATAAAATAGCAAAAATTCCAAAAAATACAGCAACATACATAAGTAATGAAAAACTTATTCCCGTTGCCACATGAACTCTTTGAAGTCTTTGTTTGAATAGTTTATTTGATTCTTTTTCTATATTTTCGTTCATTTTTTACCTTAAATATTATATAAAATAGCTATGAGAATTGAAAATATCAAAGTAGGAATCACAACTCTCAATATTGCAGTTAATTTAGTAGAAGAAACACTTATCCATAAAGCAACACCAGCCCAAGCCATAGTATTAAGAAGTAAAGGAACAATAATAGATTCACCAGGAGTTCCTGGAATTATATAAATAAGTAAAGTCATTCCTAAATAAGCTACAAGTAATCCTCCAAAAATAGCACAGAGGGTTCTGAATAATCCAATTTTTTTCCCACTTTGCTCTGGAATAGATAAGTTTTTTATTAATTCTTTCATTTTTCTCCTTATTAAAAAAAGAGACTTTTTTAAAGTCTCTTTTCTAAAATGTATATTTCATGTTAAGCGTAGCATTCCTTGGATCACCATAAACCATAGAATTTGCACCCAATCTTTCATAATATACTTTGTCAAATATATTGTTAACATTTAATTGCAAATCTAAATTCTTATTAATTTTATATCCTGCCATTAAATCATTTGTAAAATATCCATCCTGTGTGATTTCATTAGCACCCGTTCCTGAATATATTTTACTTTTATAATTTACTCCACCACCAAATCGATAATCATTAATAGTATATTTAGCAAATAAATTTGCTGTTGTTCTTGAAGAATCTGTATTAAATTTATTACCTTTTGCATCTTTTGCCTCAAAGTTTGCTAAACCAAAATCTAAACCTAAATTATCAGTAAGCTTTCCTGATGCAATAAATTCAACTCCTTTACTTTCAACACCACTGGCTGCTCTATACGCTGATTCAGTTGTATTAATAACAAAGACTCCATCAATTTTTTCACCAACACCGTCCTGTTCTATTTTAAATAAAGAAATAGAAGTATTTAGTTTTCCATCAAAATATTCACCTTTTAATCCAACTTCTTGACTTTGTCCTTCAACAGGATCTAAATAATCCCCATTAGCTGTTTTAAAACTTTGTGGTTTAAAAATACTTGTATAACTAGTATAAATACTGTGATTATTGTCAATATCATAAATTAACCCAACATAAGGAGTTATTTCATTTTCAAATTCTCTATTTCCTACTCCATTTGCCGCTTCATATTCCCAATTTGAGACCCTAAATCCACTTATAAGTTTTAAATCTTCCATTAAAGAAAATTTCCCAGCTAAATATGTACCTTTTTGTGTTGTTTGATTTAGTACATTATTACCGCTAGAAGTCCAATTTGAATATGGATTTTCTATATTTAAAACATCTACTGTTACATTTGTAAGATTTGCATTAGCCCAATTATCTTTTGTTACTTTATGTTTGTTATACATTGTTCCTACAACTATCTCATGTTCTAAACTAGCTATTTCAAAAGGTATAGAACCATATAAATCTATATTATTTTCATTTTCTGTTCTTTCACTTGTATATCGAGAAGGAGAGCCTATTCCAAGTCCTGTTGCTTTATTAACTTTTCCACTAAAATATGCAAGTTTTGTATCAGTATCAAATTCTCGATTGGATACTGATAAATTTAAAGAAATATCATTATAAACATATTGTTTCAAATCTGCAAAATAATTTTTAGTTTTAACATCCCAATATGTCCAATCACCAGAAACTGTTTTTGACCTATCAAAACTTGTCCTTGTTCCATCAGTATAAAAAGCTGGTAATCCTCCCCATCGTACACCATCTCTTTGTAAATCTTCATAACCTCCACCAAAAGACAAATATGTAGTATCAGTTAAATCCATATCAATCACACCATAAAAAACATCTGTTGTTTTTTCATAATTATCCATATATGATTCTTTATCTTGATGTTTAGCAACAAATCTTGCCCTAATATTTCCTTTCTCAGTTAAAGCAGACTGAACATCAACCATAGAACTATAATTATTCCAAGAACCAGCCGATAAATTTGCTGTTCCTACAAATTCTTTAGAATTTGCATGTTTTCTAATAAAATTCATTCCCATAGCAGGATTTCCAGCACCGGTCATCAATCCATTTGCACCTTTCACTACCTCAACTCTATCAAAAACAGCCAAATCTATATCATTTGCCGTTTGTTGATAAGTAGGCATTCCATCAAACAAATAATAATCAACACTAAAGCCTCTCGCCGTAGGCATAACTCTTTCATCCCATTTATTTATAGTAACACCTGGAGTTTTTGCCAATAAATCTTGGAAAGAAGTTATATTCTGATCATCCAGTTTTTGTCTTGTAAAAACCATTACTGTTTGAGGAGTTTCCTTTGGAGATAAATCAACTTTTGTAGATGTACTCATACTTTTAGTAGTATAAGAATCCACCCCTTCTGTTACACCATTTTCAATATAATAATTACTATTTTCCAAAACTTCTACTTCTTCAAGTAAAGTATTTGTATTTTCAGCAAATAATTGACTTCCAAGAATCATTGATACACAAAGTGATACTGGAATTATTTTTCTTTTTATATTTCTCAATTTCTTTCCTTTTTATTTTAATTATGATAATTAATCTCATTTATAAACCGAATTATTTCTATTTTTTACTTAATCTACTCTGACTAAAAAAGGGATCAAGACAAGGAAATATATTTTTATTTAGATATTTTAAATTAGCCATTTTTTAGCCATTTTTTTTATATATACTAATCTCATGTCAAGATTAGAAAATACAAATATCATCACTAATAAATTAAAATCGAAACCTCTACTTTAAAAAAGATTTGCTATTTTTTTTCAAAAGATTTCACAGCAAGTCAAACAGCAGATAAATTAAATATAAGCAGACAAACAATTAATAGTTACTATAAAATATTTCGAGAAATATTGTTTAACTCTTATATTTATTCAAAAGAAAATGAAATTAATTTAAATATTACTTATATGAAAATTTATGAAAAAAATATTTATTTCTTACAAGAAGAAAATAAAATTGTTTTATTAGATAAAGAAAGTTTTAACTTTCTAAATATAAACTTTTTTATAAAGGATAATCTAGAACGAACTTTAATGAAACACAAAAAAGCTAATTCTGTTAGACTTATTTATAATAAACTCAACTTTCGCACATAAAACCTAACTCTTTTTGAGTGAAAGCACTTATCACTGCAATAATTTGAAGTAAATCTTTATTATCCTTGACAACATTTTGGATTTCAGAGATTTTTGTAAGTATTTGAATAAAAAGTTGCATTGAAATTGCAAGGGTTTCAAGTTCACACTCTAAATCTCTAAAAAGTTCTCCTAGTGTTTGTGGCTCAT
>ERZ650302.1798-NODE-1798-length-11834-cov-5.655658_pt1 | contig 11834 bp, 7 predicted proteins | sample MGYA00376238_ERZ650302 | MGnify/ENA primary metagenome ERZ650302 (study PRJEB26733, sample SAMN07839298) | wastewater metagenome | biome: urban; feature: wastewater treatment plant; material: waste water | place: USA: North Carolina | collected 2016-04-28 ... | reverse complement strand
AAACACTTACTTGTTCCAGTAGATGAGTCGCCTATGTCTTATGCTGCAGCAGAACAAGCACTTTCATTGGCAAAAGATCTAAATTGCCCTGTCACCATTATGAGTGTAATTGCAGTTGATCCTTTTGTGGGCGTGGACTTCTACAAAGTTGCACCAGCAATTACCGATTATTTCATGCAGGCTGAACAAAATGCACAAAATCGTTTGGCTGAAATTCAGCAATCCTTTAGCCGTGAAGGTATTTCGGTAGATACCAAAATTATTCGTGGTGTTGCAGCTTCAGAAGGGATTGTACAAATTGCCAATGAAATTGGTGCAGACTTGATTATTATGGGTTCGCATGGCCGTACTGGAGTGAAAAAGATGATGCTCGGTAGCGTTGCCCAAAACGTACTGACTCAGTCTCCTGTTCCTGTTTTGATTGTTAAGGTCTAATTTAATACCAACTGTGCTTTGCCCCATTAAAACACAAATTAAAAAAATCCCGTTCACCAATGAACGGGATTTTTCTAGATAAAAACTTTTAAAACTTTTCTCAATTGCATATTTTACGCAATCCAGTTTAGCTAGGTTGAATATTCATTTCAGACTAAAACTGAATTGACCCGATGCGGTAAACGGTACATCTCATGCGTATCGGTATAAAAACTGCGACCATCTAAATTCAGTTCAATTTCCTGACCACATTCCAATAATATATGCTTTCCGACTTCGACCCATTTAAAACCATCACGGGTATTTTGCTTTTTCTTTGATGCCACCAAAGATACCATAATTTCACGACCATTCACTGCTTTCGCAAGCATTGTTTGCATTTTTTTCAATATTTACACCAATTCATTTATAACTTACAAATCAAACTCAAATTAAAATTTGAGCATAATATTTTTAATACAACAACATCCATCACACTTCATTTGCAGTACAGTATGATGATGAATAACTACGAGAGAATAGAAATATTTTTATTGTACAAACTACATTATAACATAGATTTAAAATCTTTGCAGTAACAGCTACCAATTTCTAAAGAAAAGCTTAATAAAACTAAAGATTGTTAATCACACCTTAATTATTTTCATGAGATAACTTATCCCAAACACAATTGATAGTGTTTGATCGCCCAAGCCCACTTCAGAGGTTCTTGTTATGGGACTGCAAGCTATTATCTTTCTGACGTTTATCTTCTGATTTTTTTATCTATAAACTTAAAGAATAAAAAAGTATGGATTTTCAACCCATACTCTTTGTGAGCGACCACGCTACTCTATTAGCGCATGGTCACAAATTCTTCTGCAGCAGTTGGATGAATTGCGACGGTATTATCAAAATCTTGCTTGGTTGCACCCATTTTGACCGCGACTGCAAAACCTTGCAAAATTTCATCCATGCCATAGCCAATACCATGCACACCCACGACTTTCTGTTCATCACCAACACAGACTAACTTCATTTTAGAAACTTGACGATGCTGAGTTATAGCTGTGTACATTGAGGTAAAAGAAGATTGATAAACTTTGATCTGATCTTGTCCAAACTGTTCAATGGCTTGCGCTTCGCTTAAACCCACCGTACCAATAGGCGGATGACTAAAGACCACCGTGGCAACATTTTGATAATCTAAATATTCATTAGGTTTGTGGTTGAATAAGCGTTCAGACAATTTACGTCCTGCTGCAACAGCAACTGGAGTCAGCTCAATTTTTCCAATAATATCGCCCACCGCATAAATACCCGCTTGGCTGGTATTTTGAAATTGATCTACAGCGATATATCCTTTTTCATCAATCTGCACATTTGCAGCAGCCAAGTTCAATGCTTGTGTATTTGGTTTACGTCCCACCGCCCAAATCAAGCAATCAACCTCGTGCTGTGAGCCATCTTCAAGATGTAATAACAAAGACTGATCCGCTTGGCGTATGACTTTCTTTGGAATGGCTTGCGTATGCACTTGGATATGTTCATCACGCATACATTGAAGTAGTGTTTCACCTAAAAATTGATCTAAACTACGCAGCGGCAATTGCTTACGAATAAACAAACCGACTTCTGAACCCAAGGCATTTAAAACACCTGCCAACTCTACGGCAATATAACCAGAGCCAATAATTGCTGTGCGTTTTGGCAATTGTTGCAATTCAAAGAAACCGTTTGAATCAATTCCTAGCTCCGCCCCTTCTATATCTGGACGTGTTGGCTCAGTGCCTGTGGCAATTAAAATGTGGTCTGCAGTGTATTGCTGCTGATTTACTTCAACTGTTTTTTCATCTACAAAACGAGCAAAGCCTGGGATTACATCAACATTGTTTTTAACTAAACCTGATTGGTACGATGCGTGGATGCGCTGAATATAAGCTTGACGATTTTGAATTAGCGTATTCCAATCATGCGATTTTAATTCAGTATTAAAACCGTAATCTGGGCCATATTTTTGAATGGCATCGGCAATTTGGGCCGAATACCACATGACTTTTTTAGGCACACAACCTACGTTTACACAAGTACCACCTAAATCTGCTGATTCAATTAAAGCGCATTTTTTTCCATATTGTGCTGCACGATTCACTGAAGCAATACCGCCACTACCCGCCCCAATAACTATATAGTCATAATGTTTAGCCATCTTATGCCTCATATTGTGTCATTAATTTAAATACTGATCTGCATCAATTCATTGCAGAAAAACAGTCCTTTTCATTCAAACTAACATACAAGTTTGTATTTGCCAAGTCAGATGAGGTGAGTAAATGTACAACGCGCATAAACCCCTTTTCATGCAAATTGCTTCTCTTATAAAACTGATTATTCACTTAAATTGCATGCATTTAAGGCTATAATATAGCTTTGCTTTTTGTATGTTTGGGATAAGTGTGAAACCGCTGTTTTTGTTTTAATTTGTGCTTTTATGACTTCTGATTGATTCCAATCTCAACCCACACAACATGAATTAAGCATGTTTGATGAACTTGATGCTATCAACAGCAAAATGAATGACCTCTAATTTCGAAATTTGGATAATTACTCTGCAGAGGAGCGTGAAAAGATTATTTGTGAGGAATATACGCTACTTTATAAAAATTAATATATGCCAATTGTGCTTAAAAACTCGATACAAGAAGATCGACAAAATAATGAGAAAAAATTACTCGCAGAATTAAATGAAATTTACACCGAATACAAAAATGAATATCAAATTCGATGTGAGTAAGACTTATTTTAAAGCATCAAATAGTATCTGTTGAACAATGTTACCAATTTCACAATTCATTTGACTGAATCATGCAAATTAGACCAGGGCTTGACCCACGAATCATAGATTTTACTCAATGGTAAATTCAATGATATAATTCTAAAACAGTTGTTCTTCCGATAAATCAGCATCAAGAACAATCAACTTCGGATGAATTTCCGACCTTTTTTCACTCTGCATGAAATGTTTCATTTTTTCTTTTTATTTCAACAACTACAAAATACGGGGGAATTATGCCTTCCAAAAAAGCATCTTGGTTTGATAACGTCAATCCAAATGTATTTTTTAGTACCGTGATTATTATTGCAGTTTTTTTAGCTCTCGTTATATTTATTCCAGATGCGTTCAACTTACTTACCAAACAATTAAACCAATGGATTACTGCCTCTTTTAGCTGGTTCTATGTAATTGCGGTTGCCATTTTTCTAATTGCGCTCACCTGTATTGCGCTATCTAAAATGGGCCGTATTAAATTAGGCCCAGACCATAGTGAACCCGAATACAAAAATAGCTCATGGTTTGCTATGTTGTTTACTGCAGGTATGGGGATTGGGTTAATGTTTTTTGGTGTAGCTGAGCCTGTCATGCACTATGTCAGTCCTCCCACTGGTACACCTGAAACAATTCAATCTGCACAGCAATCTATGCGCATCACCTTTTTCCACTGGGGTTTACATGCATGGGCTATTTACGCTTTAGTTGGTTTAAGTCTTGCTTATTTTTCTTTTAGACATCACTTGCCTTTAAAAGTACGCTCAGGTTTATATCCAATTATTGGTAAGCGAATTTATGGCCCAATTGGCGATGGGATTGATACTTTTGCAACCATAGGAACAATCTTTGGTATTGCAACCACTTTAGGCTTTGGTGTTACTCAAATTAGCTCAGGACTCAACTATTTATTTGGTCTAGAAAATAGCATTCAAACCCAAATTATTTTAATTGTTTTAGTCAGTGCACTTGCATCATTTTCAGTTTTTCTTGGACTGGATAAAGGCATTAAACGGCTATCAGAACTGAATATTATTTTGGCGGTAATCCTACTCACATTTGTATTTTTCGCTAGTTCTAGCATCTATGTTTTGCAAACCACCATCCAAAATATTGGCCAATATGTTTCTAATTTATTTGCAATGACCTTCAATCTTTATGCTTATCAACCAACAGGTTGGATTGGCGGTTGGACCATCATGTATTGGGCGTGGTGGATTTCTTGGTCGCCTTTTGTAGGAATGTTTATTGCCCGTGTTTCTCGCGGACGTACCATCCGTGAGTTTATTGTTGGCGTATTGCTTATTCCAACTGGGTTCACATTGGTTTGGATGGGGTTTATGGGAAATGCTGCGCTATTCAGCATTCTATTCGAAAACCAAGACAGTTTGGTGGCTGCGGTAGAAAAAGACTCCTCTGTGGCTTTATTCGAGTTTTTAAGGCACTTGCCACTCTCAGGTATTTCAAGCTTACTTGCTACAATTTTAGTTTTTCTATTCTTTGTGACTTCTGCTGATTCTGGGTCTTTAATCACTGATTATTTAACAGCAAAAACAGAATATTCACCTGCATGGCAACGTCTATTTTGGACTGCAACCATTGCTGTACTTTCTATTATTTTATTGATCGCTGGCGGTTTGGAAGCATTACAATCTGCGGTCATTATGAGTGCCCTACCATTCACGTTTATTATGCTGTTGTTGTGCTTTGGGCTTATTAAAGCTTTACGTTTAGATGTGACCAAAGTTCAAGCATTACAAAGTGCTCGAATTACGCCTCGCGCCATACATAATCCAAGAAGCTGGCAACAGCGTTTAAGTTTAATTATGCATTATCCGCATAGCGAATCTGAGGTTAAAGCATATATTGAACACAATGTGCGCCAAGCATTTCAAAATTTACAACGCGAATTTCAGCGCCGTCAGCTAGATGTATCTATTGTAGAGGTCGATCATGGCTTATTACTCAAGGTCAATCATCACGATGAAATTAATTTTATTTATCAGGTGGTTGCCAATACCACTCGTGCACCAAGTTTCATGCTGCAGGATCAACATGAAGAAAATCAACAATTCTATATTGCTGAAGTGTTCTTACGTGAAGGTGGTAAAAACTACAATGTGATGGAGTGGACGCAAGAAGACTTACTTCAAGATATTCTGGAACAATATGAACGACATTTATATTTCTTAAACGTAGTGCGCAACTAAACAGTGATTCTTTTTCATTGTTTGAGCATTCAAAATAAGAAAAGCCCGCTCTTGCAGCAATGCTGTTCACTTAAGCATTTGAAGCGTGGCGGAGTTTGTTAGAGGATTCGATGTCAGGTTTGGCATCGGATTTTTTATGGTGTTTCAGCAGGATCTTCTCGACCTCAACGGTCTGTTTAACTTCTCGGATCTGAATACATTTACTCACAACATCCCCCCCTTGAGTGGGTTGAATCTGCACTTCAATTGAGCAGTTCGGCTACTATTCTCAGGCGACGCTTGCCCGCAGATCAGGTTCTCTGGCTGGTTCTCGGAATGGCGATTTTTCGTGATGAGCCTGTCCATGAAGTGGCAAGAAGACTAAATATTTGGCTAGACTCTATCAAGAACGCTGGGAAATCGAATTAGGTTTTCGGGATATCAAAAGCTCGATGCAGCATAATGCCATCACGCTTCGCAGCAAGACAGTAGAGCTGGTTTATCAAGAGTTGTGGGGTCTGTTGCTGACCTACAATATTATCCGGCGAGAAACGGCATTTGCAGCGGTGGCCTTTGGGCGTTCAGCTTCGGATATCCGTTTCAAGCCTGTATGCCAGTACATAGCCGTTCAGCTGATTGTGATGGCGAATGCCAACCCATTATCAAGAACTGGCAGGCGGCTATCGGAGCTGAGATCAGGGATAGGTAGCCTGTTTCTGGAAAGGCGTTCGAGGCCAACAACACCCCGAACGGTTAAGATGTCAAAAACCCGTTATCCTGTAGATTGAAATGCTGCCCCTCTTAAGTGAACAGCATTGCACTCTTGCAGGCTTTTCTTAAACAACTTAAATGAATTGTGCTTTTATAGACTGATGCTTGTACATCAATCCAAGCTACTCAAATATAATATCAATTAAACATCCAACATCGAATTTAAGGTCTCAACCACATTCTTGGATTTTACCACTGACTGCAACCCAACCAATGCAGCTCGTACTTGACTACGCTGTGGCTCTGCCAAGGTGTACCAACGCGACAACACTTGTAATAAACGTGCACCGACAATTGGGTTTTTCTCGTCTAAATACTTGGCTAAGTCAATAAAATGCTGAACACCGAAACTCCATGTATTCACAGGGTTGCTATTTAAACCACCACTGACTGAACGAATACGGTTAGGTGTGCCCAAATCATAATCAGGATGCGCAGTTAAAGCCTGAATGGCTTCAGCTGTCGCTTTTGGATGTGAAGCTTGAACCATAAACCATTGATCAAGTGCTAAAGCTTCATCTTTAAAACGTGTATAAAAATCTTCCAAAGCAGCTTTGGCTTGCGGTGCATCATTCCATACCAAGACACGCAATGCCCCTAAACGCTCAGACATATTTCGAGTTGTTTGATATTGCTGCTGTGCCAGCTCAAACGCTTCGGCATCGCCCTGACGCGCAATTAATGCCAACATGATATTTTTTAACGCACGTACACCCATCGCCTGAGAGAAATCTTGCTGCATGTCTGGGTCAAGACTTAAAAAGGTTTCTTTACAGAATGCACCAAGTTCCCGCGCTAATCTATCTAACAATGCATTGCGTTGTTGCTGAATTTTTTCAGGTTGATAATTTTGATCTATGCGGCTGCCCAAATAGCTTTCAGAAGGCACATCAAAAATACGCGATGCCAACAAAGGATCTTTTTCAATTAAAGCAGGTACTGTATTTTTCATAGCTTGCAAATAAGTATCTGCCGCATGTTCTTCCAATAAAATACGTTCCAATAGCGTCTGAGTCGCCTGCCACTGGTTAAAGCCATTGGTTTCATGCTGCATCAAAAATGCCAATTCATCATTAGAATAGTTAAATTCTAAATTCACAGGTGCAGAAAAATTACGTAATAAAGAAACAACGGGATGCGCTGTTACACCACTAAATTCAATACTTGCTTGCGCCTGATCAAACAAATACACGCCATCTTTCACTGAATTTTCAACCAAAGCTTCAGACTGCAAGATATATTGCTCGCCTGTTTCAGCATTGAACAATGCCAGTGCAACAGGAATAGGCAATGCTTTTAAGTTTGGATATTTGGCATTACTTTTCAGGCTTTGTTTTAAATTTAAGCGATAAACCTGTGTAGTCGCATCGTATTCGCCCTGCACTTCAAGTTTTGGTGTACCAGGTTGATTGTACCAAGTCAGGAAATTAGATAAATCGACACCTGAACCTGCGCTTAAAGCATTGACCCAATCTTCTACCGTAACTGCTTGTCCATCATGACGACGGAAATATTCATCACTGCCTTTACGGAATTTTTCTTTACCAAGTAAAGTCGACATCATGCGGTTAATTTCCGCACCTTTTTCATAGACTGTTGCGGTATAAAAGTTATTAATTTCTACAAAATGATCTGGACGTGGTGGGTGCGATAACGGGCCAGAATCTTCAGGGAATTGATGTGCTTTGAGCACCGCCACATCATCAATACGCTGTACTGCGGCAGACTGTAAATCTTCAGAGAAAGATTGGTCACGAAATACCGTTAAACCTTCTTTTAAACATAACTGGAACCAATCGCGGCAAGTAATACGATTACCTGTCCAGTTATGAAAATATTCATGCGCAATCACGGACTGTACACGCATAATCGCAGCATCGGTGGTGTATTCTTCATCGGCCAATACACATGACGTATTGAAAATATTCAGACCTTTATTTTCCATTGCGCCCATATTGAAGGCACTGGTCGCCACAATCATATAATTATCTAAGTCATACGGCAGACCATAATGTTCTTCATCCCAACGCATAGAATGTTTTAACGCTTGCATGGCAATTTTGCATTTTGGAATGTCTTTTTCTTCAGCATAAATTTCCAGTGCTACATTACGTCCTTGAGATGTCACATAATGGTCTTTCATGACTGCTAAATCGCCAATCACACAGGCAAATAAATAGCTCGGCTTTTTGGTCGGGTCTTTCCAAATCGCATAATGACGACCTTCACCTGCTTCACCTGTTTCTAACAAATTACCGTTCGCCAACAACACAGGATATTTTTTATCAGCTTCGACACGTGTGGTAAATACAGATAATACGTCAGGGCGGTCAGGATAGAAGGTAATTTTACGGAAACCTTCAGGCTCATTTTGAGTAACAAATAAATCAGAACTTGCCTGATATAAGCCTTCGAGTTGCGTATTACTTTCAGGATGAATGATCACGATGGTTTCTAAAGTGACTTGATCGGGTGCATTTGCAATGCGGAGCTGTTCACTATCTAATTGATAGTCAATTTCCGATAATTCGTTACCATTCAAAATAATGGATTTTAATTCTAAATCACGCCCAAATAATACCAAATCGCCTGCTGTCTGACGTTGCATTTTCAATGTTGCACCCACTTGGGTGTAATCCGCATAGACTTGAATATCTAGCTCTACAGCATCTACCAAGAATGAAGGCTTTTTATAGTCTTTTAAATAGATAGTTTGGTTGGCTTCAACCATAGGATTTGCTGCAATATTCATCTTGTCCTCATTCTTTGTGGCGATGCGCTTGTTTTTGTGAAGCTACGATCATCATACGACAACTTTCAGCATCTGTCTGCGCGCAATCTATTTCAATCATACTCAACAATGCTGATTTATATGGGTCCTCAACTCAAGCTTTTCAATCCTATTTGGATTAATCCTGCACAAGTAACATAAAAGCAGACTGTTTAAATCACTACCTATATTTCTATTGCCTGTAAATTTAATATTTTGATATGCAACTTCTCTTCAAATACGACCAACACATGCTAATTTTGATGATGATCAAAAGCAGATAAGCTTCCACTTTTGAGTAGACAAGCCATGTATAATGATATATCACGATTTACTTGAGCTTCTATTCCACAATGCTACAAATTTTGCAAAAACAATTAGATGAAAGCACATTATGCCCTTTGTGTCAGGCATCTATGTATTGGATAGAAGCAGAACAATATGAGCAGGAATTAAATTTTCACGAATGTAGTCATTGTGAACATCGCATCTTTCAAAATAGCCAACAACAAAACTGTCATTGTGTAAGCTGTACCCAACAACGCAAAAAAATCATGGCGGAAACCCGCTTACAAGAACAGCAAAAATTCAAAAAACAGGATGCACCTGAACGCGAATTAAATCAGCTGCGTTTTGTAGATAAATTATTTTTATTGAGTATCTTAGATCAGCATGCACAGGAACATATTCCACATGAAGAATTTATAGATTGGGAAAAACTCAAGTATTTGAATATTACCCCCAACTATTTTTTCCAGCACGGTATGATCAAACATTTGCTAAAAGAGCACATATTAATTGCCAAAGATTTTGCCGAAAATGCCCAGCAATATTACATTAATGTCCGTTTAGATGGTTATTCTGAACCGAGTTTATTCAGCATAGCACAACAATTACGCTACTGGTTTTATGAAAATCTAAGTATGGGTACACCGTTCAAAACGGCAGATGAAGTCAAAGATGCGCTGTATTTATTGCTGTATCAAGAGATTGTGCAGTTTATGCAATTTTATTGTCGGACTTGGGGAATACAAATTGCGGGCAACCATAGTTTTCAGAGCTTTTGCTACCGACTTTTAGATGTCTTGGCGGTTGGGCAAATTTATTACTTGGTGCAAACTGCTTTGGAATTTTTATACCAACAAAAAGCACTCAAACCGCGTAATGAAAACTTTATTAATACCAATTTACTGAAAAAGACTGTGCAGCAATACCGAGAACGGTCAGTGGCTGAAAAATGGGAGACCTCTACCCTGCCACGCCCGCCTAATTTGCCTTTCAGCTATATGAGCGAAATTTTATTCTTCCGCTTTTTGGGTTATGACGAAAGGATTTTCTTTCAACCTGTGTGGCGTTCTTGGCGAAAAATTGAAGCACGACTTAAATTTTATTCACTCAAACGCTGTATGCACTGCGGTTCGGATGAACTAACTGTCGATTATGATGCAGAAAATTATGTGTCCTTATTTTGTCGCAACTGTAAACATCAAGATCATTATTTCACTCAATAAAACTTTGGTGAAGATGATGGTTACACCCCATCACTGCCCAAATTCATCATCTACTGCAGTATAGAGTCAACAGGATACGTACAGAGGATTACAGTTTTTCGATGTGATAAGCACCTAATCCACTTTTCTGTTTAGTGCTAAATTGAGTGCCGTTTCAGATAAAGTTTTACCGTCTAATTTACAAATACACATAATGCCCCAACCATCAAAATAATCAGGCGCGTGCTGCAAAAAGAAGTTGCAATGTACATCTTGCGGAATTCTCAAATGCATCAGTTGCTCAAAACTTCGTGCTGGAGAATGAGTTTCATGCACATATACGCCTTCACCGCGCTTTTGAATTTCAGGATACCGTGCCGCCATAAGCTGCAAAACTTCATGATATTCCTTAGGCATAGTTTTCCCGACTCTTGGGAAAAAACTTTTAGAACGCGAAGCAAACAAAGAATAAATCTTCGGTTGATTAATGCTAATCACAAACCACAATGGAATAAATGGATTTTTTAAGCGTCGATTCAACATGGCTTTGACTGCACTTGGAATCGTCAAATTTTGTTTTTGATATTCAGACAAAAAACCCGCTCGTGAATTGACCACATGCATAGGCTGTTCATTATAATGAATCAAAATAAAAGGAATAACATTTTGCCCAACCACTTGATCTCGATCATGATATTGAATAACCATGACTGCGATTGCATCGGGGTCATAAACAAAGGCTTTAAATTCTTCTAAACTCGAATTTGGAAAGATTTTTTGATCGAATTGATAAATTTTTTCAAAAAAATACGATTGCTGCTGCATTGAAAGCGCTTTAAAGTCAAAAACTGTTTCTATTAAATTCATAAAAACAACCCAGTTTCATATTTAAAGAGAGACGCAAAATTTTTTTAATTGGTCAATGCATTAATAATATGACACATTTTAATTACATAATTTTACAATCATTATAGTAAGTTATTAAAAAATATCCAATTTCATTAAAATTAAAACTAAGTAGTTCATTTCAATAAAGTTTTTACCAAAAATCATAATTAAAATTGAATACCAGCATTAATCCACCATATTTTGTGACGCAGTTTACATTATTTTATGACAAACGGTATTGATAGGCAAATTTATATTGTTTTAATAAGTTAAATTCTAATTTATTTCATAGCTTGCGCCCCTATTTTTAAATCAGTTAGGCAAACTATAGCTGAATACTTAATTTATCATCACACCTAAAACCATAGTAAATTAGGCTTTACAGATATTTCCTTGTGCTAGTATTTTAGAATTTAGCTATAAAGTATCACAATAGACTTCCTTCATAAATCAAAAAACGTACAATTTATTTGATCTTAAATTAA
>ERZ650302.1796-NODE-1796-length-11837-cov-8.223986_pt1 | contig 11837 bp, 11 predicted proteins | sample MGYA00376238_ERZ650302 | MGnify/ENA primary metagenome ERZ650302 (study PRJEB26733, sample SAMN07839298) | wastewater metagenome | biome: urban; feature: wastewater treatment plant; material: waste water | place: USA: North Carolina | collected 2016-04-28 ... | reverse complement strand
TCCGTCAACAAGACGGCTTGTATTGCCTGAACGACTTGCACAGAGCAAGCGGCGGTAAAGCCAAGAGCCAGCCGAGCTACTTTTTAAGAACGCAGCAAACGCAAGATTTAGTCAACAAAATCAATCACTCCGCAAATATGCAGAGTGCCGTTCGCGTGATTAATGGTGGTGAAAATCGCGGCACATATGTTTGCAAGCAGCTTGTTATTGCTTATGGCGCATGGGTAAATCCTGATTTTCATTTACTCGTCCTGAATACGTTTTTGGATGCAGCGGATCCGAAGCAGAAACCCACCCTGCCTGCAACCTACCTTGAAGCGCTTGAAGCTTTGGTAGAGACCGAAAAAGCCAAGCAGGCAGCCGAACAGAAAGCAGCCATTGCAGGCGGCGCGTTACAGCGACTAGGAGCGGCGCAAGGAAGCATCAGCATACGGGCGGCAGCCAAGAGCCTGAAACACCCCGAGAAAGCTCTTATAGGCCGCTTGCTGGCAATGGGTTATCTGTACCGCCTGAACGGACGCCTGGCAGCGGCACAGCCCTACACAAAAAACGGTTGGTTTGAGCATAAATACGGCGATTCGGACGGTAAAGCGTTTATGCAGGTTTTAGTAACGCCGCTGGGCATGATGAAGCTGGCGCAGAAATTGGAGATAGCGGTATGAGTAAAAGGTTTTCTACTTCAAAAAAAACGGCTGTAGGCTCTAAATTTGACTGGCATTGCGCTTACTGCGGCAGAGATTTGTGTCGGCAAACGATGTGTATCGACCATGTGCATCCTAAATCACAAGGTGGAAATAACAATATCGAGAATTTGTTCCCCTGTTGCCGAAGTTGTAATTCATCCAAAGGAACAATGAGTATTGATGACTTTCGATTGCGGACAATTTGCCATCAGAAAACTGATGGTGTCTTCTTTTCTCTCGAGCAAATTAAGTTGTTACAGAACAAGGGTGTGTGGGATTTTTTAGGGGTTAATTCAGATTACCTGTTCTTTTTTGAGAAATTTAATGGTGAGGCAGAGCATGAAACCTTCTGAATTATTACGCATTATAGGTAAGCCTATTGCTTATTATCCGCAGCTTGCCAAGCCATTATGCGGGGTTAATGCCTCGCTGTTGTTCGGCCATTTTTTCTACTGGAATGATAAGGGACGCTCGGAATTGGGCGTTTATCGTACAGCTGATGAAATAGAGGTGGAAACCGGGTTAAGTCGTGATGAGCAGCGCACTGCAAGAAGGAAGCTTCGTGAGCTAGGCGTGTTGATTGAAACGGAAAAGCGGATTGAACATCGTATTTATTACAAGCTTGACTTAGACCGTTTTGATGAAATTATTTCCCAATCGGGAAGTGGGGATTTCCCAATCGCAGATTCGGACATTCCCAATCCCGAAGTAGGAAATTCCCAATCGGGAAGTGGGGATTTCCCAATCGACGAAGTAGGAAATTCCCAATCGTATATAAGAACAGAAGATTACCAGAAGACTACAACAGTAGATTACTACAATAATAGCGCACCTGCTAACGCAGATGCTTGTGTGGAATCCGTTGCAACTGCCAAACCGAAAAAACCGACCTTGGCAAAGCAGCGCAAACAGGACGCCTTGCAATTGCTTGCCGACCACGGCGTTGACGGCCAGCTTGCGCTGGATTACTTGGCGGTGCGTGAAGACCGCAAGGCCAGGACGTTGACGCAAACGGCGATTGCCGGCCTTGAGCGCGAAGCAGTCCGTGCTGGCTTAACGCTGGCGCAGGCGGTGACAGTTTGTGTCGAACGCAACTGGGCGGGATTTAACGCAGACTGGCTGCATAGCAGCGGGCAGCAAGGTTTCAGGCCGCAACCTGCACGGCAAAGTGTGAAACAAATCCCGCAGCACACGCAGGGTGGGGCATTTTTGGCGAAGGATATTTTGTGATGCAAAGCATTGGTGAAATTGTGAAAGATTCAATGGGCGGCCTGTTCACGCCGATTTCCAAAACGGTGAAGACTTGCGAAAAGCACGGCGTTGAGTACGAGGAAATTGTTTACCCGCGACATACCGTGGGATGCCCGAAGTGTCGCGAAGAGCGAGAGGTTGCGCGGGAAGCCGAGGAAATGACGCAGCGAGAAGAGGCGTACAAGGCGCACAAGCAGGCGCAAATTGAAAAGCGAATTGGGAATTCCCGAATCCCCAAGCGCTTTGTGGACAAAACCGTTGGAGGGTATCGCGTTGATGCTGGTAACGAGCAGCAACAGTACATCGTTGACCGAATCAAAACCTATGCGCACGAATTTTCAGGCGGCAGCCATTCAGGCCGAAACTTGGCGCTGCTGGGTAACGCGGGAACAGGAAAGACGCATTTGGCTTGTGCCGTTGGGCGGCATGTTATTCAAAACTGCAATGGATTGGCGCGATTTGCCAGCGTTTCAGAAATCAACCGCTTGGTTCGCGAGGCAAAGAGTTTTGACAGCGCAATCAGCGAAACGGAAGTGATTCAGTCGCTCGGGGGGTATGACCTGCTGATTATTGACGAGGTAGGCGTTCAGAGCGGCACAGAGGCAGAAAGCAGGGCGTTGTTTGATGTGTTCAACGAGCGTTACCAAAACTGTAAACCCACAATCTTGATTTCCAATCTTTCGCCAGCAGGATTCCGCGAAGCAGTAGGCGACCGAATCGCAGACCGCGTGAAAGAGGATGGCGGCGAAGTCTTGATGTTCAACTGGGGGTCTGCGCGTGAATAATTGTCTCAATTGCGTCAACTGGCAGCCCGACGAAGACAACGGCAAGGGCGGCAGAAAACTAAGCTTTTGGGGACGGCTGGGGATGGGCGTTTGTAAGCAGTCGCTTGGCAATGCCACGGCAACGCCGGCTAAGTGGCAATGTGATTTGGATGCTTTCAGGCCGTCTGAAAGCGATACGGTGACGCGGCGCTTGGCCGCTTTGGAGAGGATAGCAAAATGATTTGGAAAAACTCAAATGCTGAAAAACTGCTGTTTCGCGTGAACGGCATGCCGCAAGGCAAAGCCCGCCCGCGCTTTACCCGCCAAGGACGCGCCTATACGCCGAAGAAAACGCGTGATTATGAGGCGGATATTAAAGCCGCCGCGCTCAAAGCCGCCATGCTGCAAGGCTGGCTGAAAACAGACCAGCCTATGCGCGTGCATGTGTGCGCTTGGTTCCCCGTGCCGAAATCCTACAGCAAAAATAAACGCGCGGCTTGCGAGGCAGGGGATATTTACCCCACGAAAAAACCCGATGCCGACAATATCGCCAAGTGCCTTGACGCCCTGAATGGCGTGATTTGGCACGATGATGCGCAAGTCGTTGAGTGCATTGTGCGCAAGCGTTATTGCAGCGGCGGCGAGCAGCCGCATTTGAACGTGTTTGTGGAATACATGCCCACATTCAGCGAGATGAAAGCGGCGGCCTTGGAATGAGATACGGCAGCGTGTGTAGTGGCGTGGAGGCTGCAAGTCTAGCTTGGGAATCCTTGGGCTGGCAGCCAGCATGGTTTGCGGAAATCGAGCCTTTCCCGGCAGCGGTGCTTAACCATCATTGGCCTCATGTTCCGAACTACGGCGATATGACGAAGCTTGAGGCACGGATTTTGAGCGGCGAGATTGAAGCTCCTGATATTTTAGTCGGTGGTACGCCTTGCCAAGCTTTCAGCGTGGCAGGATTGAGAAACAGCCTAGACGATGAGCGCGGTAATTTAACCCTTGTTTTAGTTAGAATTTTAAATGCGATTGATAGAGTCAGAAAACGACTGGGAAAGCCGCCAGCTATCCTTGTTTGGGAAAACGTTCCCGGAGTGCTTAACACCAAAGACAACGCTTTCGGAAGCTTTCTTGCGGGACTTGCCGGAGAAGAGTTACCGCTTGAACCGGCAGGGAAAAGATGGACGAACGCTGGTTGTGTGTTTGGAGAGCAGCGCAATATCGCGTGGCGAGTGCTTGACGCGCAATATTTCGGCGTCCCCCAAAGACGGCGTAGAGTCTTTCTTGTGGCAAGTGCTGGAGACGTCGACCCCGCAGAAATACTATTTGAGCGACAGGGCGAAAGCAGGGGTGTTACGTCGAGCAAAAGCAAGAAACAAAACATTGCCGGATTTGTTGAAGCGGGCTTTGGAGACTTCAAACGGCGAAATCAAGCCGGAACTTTGAAACGTTCGGGCGGGGTAATCGGTGGCGGAAGTGAAACGCTGGTTGTGCATGGCAGACAAGATCCTTGCGTATCGGATAAGGCTTTTTGCTTGGATAACCAAGGCGCAGGCAATACAAACGTTGTCGTTACTGTTGACGCAACATTATCAACCGGTTTTGGTTCGAGAGGATTGGATAGCGAGCAGATTTTTAACGGTAATTGCGGCATAACTGTACAGATGGGTGAAGCCTTGTATAATAAAGGTTTTAATCATGGAGGTATTTATGCCAGCACACAAGAAACCCACGCCGGAAAAATTCTGCGAACACTGCGGGAAGCAGTTGGAGAGGAAGCGTTTGCCAAATGGGGACTTGGAATACTTAAGTCACTTCAATCGCCGGAAATTTTGCGACAGGCATTGCATGGCCGCCGCATTCGACCGGCGACATTCTCCCGAAGTTGGGTCGTCTACTGCGCGCTATCACGCGCGAAAGATAGTACCGAATGGCTGCTGCAATCGTTGCGGGAAACCGGATGCGAGGGATGTCCACCACAAGGATTGGAACTACCTGAACAACTCGCCCGAGAACTTGGAGCGTATCTGTCGGAGTTGTCATATCCAGGAGCACAGGCACGCCGCTTCATGCGTGATTTGTGGTGGGCGTCACAAGGGTTTGGGCTACTGCGAGAAGCACTATCAGCGATTCAAGAAGTGGGGCGACCCGCTCATGGTCAAAGCCAACCAGCACACGGAGGTATGCAGGTCAGAAGATTGACCGTTGAGGAGTGTGAGTTTTTGCAGGGGTTCCCTCGAGGTTACACGCAAATTCCGTGGCGTGGTAAACCGGCAGAAGAATGCCCAGACGCGCCTCGGTATAAAGCCTGCGGTAACAGTATGGCCGTGCCGTGTATGCGGTGGATAGGTCAAAGAATTTCAAAAACGGTAGGCTATAGCGCGTTTTGCCCGATTGAGATTGATCGCAGGCCGTCTGAAACTAAGGTCGGCGCGGTATTGGTGGAGGTGAGTTAATGGGAATAGCAGCAAGCATTGTAAAAACAACAGACGGCACGTTTATACCGGTAACGGCCTACGATGCCGAGTTGTTGGGCGGCCTGAAAGCGGGCAAGCCCTACAAGGTGGAAGTGAAACAGATGAGCGACCGCAGCTACCGGCATCACAAGCTGTTTTTCGGCGGCTTGCTGCCCTTGGCTTATCACTACTGGACACCGACTGGCGGCATGGTAACGCAGGGCGAACGGTTGATGGTGGAACGCTTCGCGCAACGGCTGGAAGCATTGCACGAGAGCGGCGGCTTGTTTTTGCAGTTTGCCGAAGAATTTGTTCTCGGCGAGGCGAAAAAACGCGGCGAGAAAGTCGGCGTGGTGCTGCAAAGCATGGAGGTGTTCCGCAAGTGGCTGACGGCGGAGGCCGGGTATTTTGATGTTTACGAAACCCCGGCGGGCATACGCAAAGAGGCGAAGTCAATCAGCTTTGCCAACATGGAGCAGGAAGAATTTAACGTCTTTTACAAAAACTGCTTTCAGGTGGCGTGGAATATGATGTTGGCGGGAAAATTTGAAAACGAAGAGGACGCGCAGGCAGCAGCCTTGCAGATGATGGAGATGGGGCAATGAGCAAAATCCGTGAATCGGCGCGGGGTGGGCAATGCCAAATCCGCTTGCCGGGAATCTGTAACCACAATCCCGAAACCGTGGTGTTGGCGCATTATCGGATGGCAGGTAGCTGCGGTATGGGCATGAAGCCGAATGACGCTCAAGCGGCCTATGCGTGCAGCCGCTGTCACGATGCCGTCGATGGCCGTCTGAAAACTGATTTAACGCGTGACGAACTTCAGACGGCTTTTGCGGAAGGCGTAATGCGCACGCAGCAAATTTTAATCAAACAAGGACTTTTGAAGGTGGTGTAAAATGGGAAACGATAGACGGTGCCGCCGTCTGATTTTGTGGCGTGGGCTAAAGAGGCCGGGCTTTATTTGGCATTGCCGGCGGTGTTTAAGGGGGTGAGCTGTGGCGGATTGTGTGCGTGATGAGATTATCGAGCAGCTGCAATTGCACGGGCGGCAGCCTGCAAAAAAGATTGCGGAGACGCTCGGGCGGAATGAAAAGGTAGTGATGCGCGTGATGGCGCAGCTGGTGGATGATGGCACGGTGGTTTTTGATGTGGTGCCGGAGGTGAGAATGTTGCGGTTGCGCTATTGGTGTTGGCGGCGATCGGCTGTGCGCTATTACCGCTTGCCGGTACGGACAACGCGGCGCAATCCGTGGGAAGTACGATGGATAAAATAAAATTGACGCCTAAGCAGGAGAGGTTTTGTCAGGTGTATATTGAGACGGGCAATGCTAGTGAGGCGTATCGGCAGGCTTACAACGCATCGAGAACCAAGCCTGAAGTGGTGGCGGTGAAAGCCAGTCAAATGCTGGCTAATGGTAAGGTAGCGGTAAGGATTGATGCCTTGCGGGCGTTGCATCAAAAACGGCACGAAATCACGGTGGATGATTTGGTTAAGGAGCTGGAGGAGGCGCGCAAGCTGGCGTTTGAAACTGACAAAGCAGCGGCGGCGGTGTCGGCCACAATGGGCAAGGCTAAGCTGCTTGGGCTGGTGGTGGATAAACAAGAGACGGCGATTACGCAAGCGCCCACTATTGTTGTTGAGTTGAGCAATGAGTGAAATCCGCCTGAAATTGCACCCGCGACAGTCGCTGGCGTTTTTGAGCAAGGCCACGGAAATTTTATATGGCGGTGCGGCGGGCGGTGGCAAAAGCCATTTAATGCGGGTGGTGGCGATTATGCTGTGCATGGCGGTGGCGGGGATACAGGTTTATATCTTTCGGCGGGTATCGGACGATTTGCGCAAAAACCATTTGGAGGGGCCGAGTGGTTTACGGGCGATGTTGGCGGCGCTGATGACGAGCGGCCATTGCAAGTTTAGGGATGACAAAGGCATTTTTGAATTTTGGAACGGGGCGAAAATCTATCTGTGCCATTGCCAGCATGAAAAGGATATGTATAAGTATCAGGGCGCGGAGATACATGTTTTGCTGATGGATGAGCTGACCTTGTTTACCGAGGCGATTTACCGCTTTTTGCGTGGGCGTGTGCGGCTCGGCGGCCTGAATGTGCCGAGTGAGTATAAGCACAAGCTGCCGCTGGTGCTGTGCGGCAGCAACCCAGGCAATATCGGCCACGTGTGGGTTAAAAAGATGTTTGTTGACTATGCGCCGCCAATGGAGATTACGCGCACACCGGCGGCAGAGGGCGGGATGTTGCGGCAGTATATCCCCGCCAAGCTAGCCGATAACCCCACGTTGACGGAAAACGACCCCGACTACGAATCACGCCTTGAGGGCTTGGGCAATCCGGCGCTGGTGGCCGCAATGAAAAACGGTGACTGGGATATTATCGACGGCGCTTACTTTAGCGAGTTTGAGCGCTCGCGCCATGTGCTCAAGCCGTTTACGATACCGGCGCATTGGCCGCGGATTATGGCTTTTGACTGGGGCTATGCCAAGCCTTTTTGCGTGTTGTGGGGTGCCGTTTCGGATGGCACTTTCAGACGGCCTGACGGCAGATACCTGCCTAAAAATGCGATCGTGGTTTATCGGGAGTGGTATGGCAGCACGGGCGAGGCCAATGTGGGCTTGCGCATGCCGGCCAATGAGATAGGCAAGGGCATCAAGGGCTACAGCAAAGATGAGCGCTTTGCACAGATGGTGGCCGACCCGGCTATCTTTGCCAGCAATGGCGGAGAGAGCCAGGCGGAGACGCTGCAAAAGGCGGGGGTGCAGTTTTGGCCGGCGGATAACAAGCGGGTGGCAGGCTGGCAGCAGGTGCATTTACGTTTGCAGGGCTTGGATGGCAGCGAGGGCGAGCCGTTGCTTTACATCTTTGATGTGTGCCGCGATTTGATACGTACCCTGCCGGCCTTGCAGCACGATAAGCACAACGCCGAAGACGTAGATTCGGACATGGAAGACCATGCGCCGGACACTTTGCGCTATTTGTGCATGACGCGGGTTATCGCTGCGCCGGCACCGAAAAAGGGCAGCCTGCGGCCTGAATGGTTGCAGTTTAAGCCGGTGGCCTGATAAGCAACCGATTAAAAAGCAGGCAAGATGCAGCAACACAATGACGGAGCAAGGCGATGGATGGCTTGATAGACGGGCAACAGCAAGGCGGCGAGAAAAACGCGTTGTTAAAAAAATGGGATGAGCGCGTGGGCAAGGCGGTAAAAGCCGCCGGAAAACAGCATGCGTTGTACAAAAAGTGCCGCGATGCGGTGGATTTGCGCGAGAAAAACGAGGCGCGTAAGGTTAACCCTTATTTAATCCATAGCACTTTATCGGCGCTGGTGCCGGCCTTGTATGCCAAAAACCCTGAAATAGAGGTGCGGCCTGCTCGTTTGGCGGCGGAGGTGCGCGGCGAGGTTAGCCCGTGGGTGGCCTTTGCCGAGGTGGCGGAGGATTTATTGCAGCGCGAGTTTGTGGACAACACCGACCTTAAGCGCCGCGCCAAGGGCTGCCTGCTCTCCACGCTCACCACGGGCAGCGGCTGGCTCAAGATGACGCTGCAAGACGATTACCGCGCCGACCCTATGCAATATAACCGCCTCAATGATGCGCAAGACAATGTGGCCGAGATTGAGGCTTTGCAGCGCGAGCTGGACGAGCCGGCGGCAGATGAGGAGGCGGTGGCCGAGGCGCTTAAGTTTCAGACGGCACATGTTGAGGCGGCCTTGCAGGGGCATGGCGAATTGTTTGTGCAAAAAGGCTTGGTGATTGACCGTGTGGCGGCTGAAGACATTTTTGTGTTGGATGATGCGGTGCTTGAGCTGGCCGACTACCAACAGGCGGAGGCTATCGGACAGCGGGTGTGGATGACGGCGGAGGTGTATAATCGCGTGTTTGCCACGGCAGAGCTGCCCAAGGGCGCTAAACGCTTTGGCAAGGACAAGGGCGAGGTGGGGATGCTGGCGGGTGAGAGCGCTGATGACTGCCTGCTTGAGGTGTGGGAGGTGTGGGACAAGGGTAGCGGACATGTGTTTACGTTTGCGCGTGGCGCGGATGATTGGGCGCGCGAGCCTTATAGCCCTGCGCCGACCGGCGAGCGTTGGTATCCTTTTTTTGGCCTGATGTTTAATCTGCTGGACGGGCGCTATTACCCGTTGAGCGATGTGCAGACGCTGATTGACTACCAGGATGAGTACAGCCATTTACGCAGCCAGGTGCGCAACAGCCGCCAATACAACAAGCCGACTTTTGTTGTGCCTAAGGCCGGTGATTTGTCGGCAGGCGATGCACAGCGCTTGACCGAGCATGTGCGTGATGATGAGAGCGGCAAGTGGATTGCGGCCAATATCAATCCGAGCCAGCCGATTAGCGCATCTATCCAGCAATTTCCTGTGCCGCAGCTCAATCATGCGCTGTTTGTGCCGGACATGATTTTTCGGGACGTGGAGATGACGACCCGCAGCGGTGATGCGGCGCGCGGCTATGTCAACAAGGCCAAGACGGCAACCGAGGCCGAGATTATGAGCATGGGCATGCAGAGCGGCATATCGGAGCGGCAAGACATTATCGAGGACATGATGCGCGATATGGCGCGGTATGCCCTTGAGATTATGGTGCAGAGCTATACGCCCGATGATGTGGCGCAACTGATCGGCGCGCAAACGCCGTGGCAGAACATGGGTATTGATGTGGCGTTTAAGCACTTGGCTTTGGACATTAAGGCCGGCAGCATGAGCAAGCCCAATAAGTTTCAAGAGCGCGAGCAATGGATGCAGCTTATGCCCGTGTTGCAGCAGACGATTGCGCAGATGGCGCAGCTGCAATTGCAAGGACAAGCGGGCATGGCCGGCGCTTTGCGCAAGATGCTGGAGGAGACGATTAACCGCTTTGATGAGCGGATAGATTTAGACGAGTTTATCCCCGATTTTACACAAGACATGATGGCGCAGCAAATGATGCAGCAGCAACAAATGTTGATGCAGCAAGGCGCGCCGCAAATGGATTTACCGCCTGATGAGGCACAACCACAAGGAGCGATGTAATGGACTTGGATTTACAGCAGGCAGCAGAGCAAGAGGCGCAACAGGCGGCAGAGCAACAACCGGATAACCAGCCGTCTGAAAAGCCGGAGACGCTGCAAGAAGCGATGTTTGGTGGCGGCGGCGAAGAGCCGCCCGAACCCGAAGCAGACGCGCCGGCAGAAGATGATACGCCGCAAGAGCCGGAACCGGATAAAGACGGTGCAGCGGAAAAGCCCGATGAAAAGTCGGAGCCGGACGACTTGGCCGAGCCGGAGGGCTTGGGCGAAAAGGCCAGCGCGCGCTTTCAAGCCTTGGCCAACGAGGTGAAAGAATACCGCGCCAAAGATAGCGAGTACCATCAGATGGCGGAGACGGTGCAGGAATTTCAGCGCTTGGCGCAGGAAAGCTGCAACAACGCCGAAGAGGTGACGGATCTGTTCGACTATGCCAAGGCGGTGAAGACGGGCGATTACGATAAGGTGGAGCAATATCTTAAACAACAAATCGTGCAGTTTGAGGCCATCAGCGGGCGCAGCCTGACGGTGGATTTGTTGAGCCAATTCCCCGATTTGCAGCAGCAGGCGGAAGAAATGACGCTCGCCCCCGAGGTGGCGCACGAGCTGGCACAGGCACGTTGGCGGCAGCAGCAACAGCAGCAATATGCGCAGCAGAGCCAGCAAGCGCAACAGGCGCAATGGCAGCAGCAACAACAGGCGGCGCAAGCCGAGCAACAGCGGCAGGCCGAATTTAATCAGGCGGTGCAGGATGTAAACGAGTTGAGCATGCAATACGCCAAATCGGATGTGTTGTGGCCGGAGTTTGAGCCTAAGGTGTTGGCGTTTGCGAAAAACGAATTATCGCAGATGCCGCCTAACCAATGGAAATTTGCGCTGCAAACCTTTTACAACGGCTTAAAGCAGGCGGCCAATCCTGTGCGCCAAAAGGTGCAACCCTTGCGCGGCGGCATGCCGGCTGGTGGTGCGGCGGATCCGCAAAACCTGCAAGAAGCGATGTTTGGCGGTATGTAATCAGAGGCCGTCTGAAAGAAAAAACCACTCGAAAGGGTGGTTTTTTTGTGTTTTCGGCGGAAGCAACCAATTAAAAGTTTGCTTAAATGCAGGCATACCGACCGATGATGTAAGCGTGATTCATCCCACGCGGCGTATGGCAGGCTCGCAACTGCAACCGGATGGGCGGTGATTTTTATCGTTTATTTAAGGAGCATATTATGAGCATCACATCCGCCGAATTGGCGATCGCCGGTAAAGCCGGCTTGGATTATTACCTGAAAAACAACCCGATTGATATGGTGGACATGCAGCGCCCGCTGCTGAAACACCTGACCGCCAAGAAAAAAACCTTTGGCGGCGCGAAAGAACACATTGTTGAACAAATCCGCAAAAGCTACGGCAGCGCCGGCCAATGGTTTGATTCAGCCGACACGCTGAATTATTCCAACCGCGATACGCTCGAGCAGAGCAAGTTTCCGTGGTATGAATTTCATGACGGCATGACCGTGAATGAAGCCGAATTGGTGGCCAACGGCATTGCGCTTGATGATTCCGGCAAAGGTGGCAACATCACCGGCGCGGAAAAAATCCAGCTCACCAACCTGCTGAATGATAAAATGGAAGCGCTGCGACTGGGTGCGCAAGAGCGTTTCAGC
>ERZ650302.1795-NODE-1795-length-11837-cov-56.881005_pt1 | contig 11837 bp, 9 predicted proteins | sample MGYA00376238_ERZ650302 | MGnify/ENA primary metagenome ERZ650302 (study PRJEB26733, sample SAMN07839298) | wastewater metagenome | biome: urban; feature: wastewater treatment plant; material: waste water | place: USA: North Carolina | collected 2016-04-28 ... | reverse complement strand
TGGTAAATGACACTTATGGTCATGATGTTGGAGATGATATTTTAAGAAAACTTGCTGTTACTATGAAAAAATTAATAAGTAAAGATGAATGCATAATAAGATATGGTGGAGAAGAATTCTTAATTTTGATGAGAAATCCAACAGAAGATAGTGCAAAAGAGTTAGCACTAAGAATAAATAAAGAGTTCTCAAAAATAGTATTTAATTATGGAAATGATACTTTCAATAAAACTGTAAGTATAGGTTACTCATTCTTTCCAGCAGATACAGAACAATTTTGGAAATGTATAAAATATGCTGATATATCTTTGTATGAAGCAAAAGATACTGGAAGAAATAAAGTTGTAAGATTTTCTAAAGATATTCTTAAAAATGGTGAAAAAATAGACTACTAAGATTTGTAGATAAAAATCTACAAATCTTTATATATTCAAATCAAAAATAAAAATGATATTGTTAATTAATTCTTTATTAAGCTTTTTTAATTTACTATTAGACCACTAGTTTAAAAAACTATCAGTCTATACAAAGAGGTTATAATGCCAAAAATTATCAATTCTGATGAAAAAAGATTAGAAATATGTACTTTAGCTTATGAAAGATTCATTGAAGAAGGAGTTGCTGAATTTTCTTTAAATAAATTCATAGAATCTTTAAATATGTCAAAGGGACAATTTTACTACTATTTTAAATCAAAAGAGAAACTTATATTTGAAACTTTAAAAGTAAAAGAGCTTGAATTTACAAAAATAATCAAAGAAAATATTCTAAAAGAAAATGATTTTTTAGAGAAATTATTTGAATATTTTGCTTTTATTTTGAATGATAAAGAAAAAATATTTATTGATGCAAGAAAAATTATGTTTGAATCAATACACTTATATCTTCATCCAAAATATAAAGAAGAGATGAAAAGCTATGAAAGTACATTTTCTGATATGTACAAAATAATAGAAGATATTTTTGATGATGAAATGAAAAAAGGTTTTTTAAAAGAGGATTCAAAAGAATCTATAAAAATCATTCTTGCAACAGTTGATGGTATGTACTATCACTCTTTGATATTGAGTAATTACAATTTGAGAAAAACTGTTACAGACTATTTAATCCAAACTACAAATCAATTAAAAAAATAAAAGGATTTTTATGTTAAAAAATATATTGATATTTTTTCTAATATCGACTTCTTTATACGCTGTTTCACTAAAAGAACTTCTAAATAGTATAGAAGTAACAAATGAAAACTATCAAGCCCAACAAGCTTTACAACAAATGGCTAAAAAGCAGTACGAATCTGCATCTAAAGATAATTTTCCAACTTTAAATCTAATTGGTGCTTATGAAAATAATTCAAAAGTTTTAGAACATGAACCAGAAGATATTTTATATGGAGAATTAAAAGCTTCATATACTTTATATGATGGTGGAAGAATAACAAACAATAAATTAGCTAAAAAAAGTTTACACGAATCACAAAAATTCAATACTCAATACTTAAAACAAGAGATTATGTTAGATGTTATAAGAGAGTATTTTTCTTTTCAAAATAGCAAGTCTGCTATTGAAGTTTTAAATTATAAAATAAATGAGCTAGACGAACAAATAAGAAAATCTGAAATATTAGTAAAAAATGACCTTGCAACAAAAGATAAACTCCAAGCTTTAATTGCTTCTAAAAAAGAGTCTTTATATGATATTGAAACGCTAAAAATTGATTTAGAAAATTCTATTTTACAACTATCTCTTTTAACAGGACTTGATATCTTGCCACAAGATAATGACAAATTATTAGAGCCAATCTATAAAGAAGAACAAAGATATGATATTGAAGCAAAAAAGCTTGAAGCTCAAAGTTTGAAATACAATGAAAAAATGCATAATTATTTACCAACAATTTCAATAAATAACTCTTTAAAAAAACAAAAATATTTAGATTATGATGAAATATATAATGATAAATTGAATAATCAAATATCTTTACAAATCAATATTCCTATCTTTGATTTTGGAAAAATATCAAAAGATAAAGAAGCTAGCCAATTAGAGACTTTAGCCTTAAATAAAGAGATTGAATATAAAGAAAAATCTATACAAATTGAACGAAAACTTGCTTTAAAATCTCTAGAATCTTCAAAAATTAAATTAGATAGTGCAATAGCAGCACTTGAAGCTACTAATACTACTTATGAATTTAGTAAAAAAAGATTTGATGCAAATTTGATAAGTTATACTGAATATTTAACTGAACTTACAAAAAAACAAGATGCAAACTATCGAATAATCCTGGCAAAGAACGATATTGAACTAAAAAAAGCGAATCTCGCTTTTGCTCTTGGAATTGATTTATTAACACTTATAAAGGAATAAAATGAAAATACAATTTTTAATACTTTTTTTAGCAAATTTTTTATTTGCTGATATTTATGCAACTTATGAAGTAAAAGCTCTAAAAGAAGCCTCTTTAAATGTTTCAACAGTTGGAGTTGTTTCTAAAATAAATACAGATATTGCAAATCAAGTAAATAAAGGTGATATTTTACTTGTATTAAATGATTTAGAAGAAAAAGCGAACCTTGAAATATCAAAAAATGACTACAAATTTTTATTAACTCAATATGAAAGATATAAAAAAAGTGCTGAAGTTTTTGATAAAAATAGCTTAGATAAATTAGAAGCCGAACTAAAAAGTGCAAAAGATTTGATAAATCTAAATGAAGCAAAACTCTCAAAGATGAAAATCATTGCTCCATTTTCTGGTGTAATTTCTGAAAAAAATATCGAAATTGGAGATATGTCAAATAATAGTGAAAAAGCTTTATTAAAACTTGTTTCAAATGAAAAAAAACTTCTTTTAGCCTTTGATTCAAAATTTGCACAAGATGTAAAAGTGGGTGATAAGTTTTGTATAAATTCAAATAAAGAAGAAAACAAAACTTGTGTTGAAATTTACAAAGTTTACCCTACTTTAAATAATGAAAAAAAGCTAAATGCAGAAGCTTTTGGAGTTGATTTAAAAGTTGGTAATTTTGGCGATGGTTCAATAATAAAAGGAAACTAAGATGTACAAACTTGCCATTTCAAGACCAATTACAACTTTAATGTTTGTATTTGCTCTAGTTTTCTTTGGATATACTCAAATGCAAAAAATGCCAATTGCCTTTTTACCAAATGTTGATTATCCTGTTGTTAGTATAGTTACAACTTACGATCAAGGTTCAACTGAAATTATCGAAAGTAAAATAACTGATAAAATAGAAGAAGCAATAAGTGGTATTTCAGGAATTGATATTATAAGGTCAGATACTTCAAAAAACCAATCAATCGTAATCGCACAATTTGAATTAAGTAAACCAGTGGAAGAAGCAGCAAATGATGTAAGAGATAAAGTATCAACTGTTGTTTTACCAATTGAAGCTGATAAACCTATAATCGAAAAATTTTCAAGTAGTTCTGCTCCAATCATCACACTTTTCTTATCAACAAAACTTGATAATCTTGATTCTTTAATGCTTCATGCAAATGAAGTAGTAAAACCAATTTTACAAAGTATCGAAGGAGTTGGAGAGGTTGATATTGCAGGTTTTAGAGATAAAGTAATCAAAATCTATCCAGATACAACTCTTTTGAGTAAATATAATCTTGATTTAAATAATCTAGCTTCAAAAATAGATGAAGAAAATATAAAAAAAGATGGTGGAAGAGTAATTCAAAATGAAAAAGAGTGGAATATTTCTATCGATTCAGATGCTATAAATGTAGAAGAGCTTGAAAATATAAAAATAAAAGATGGAATAAGACTCAAAGATGTTGCAACAGTTGAAGAAACAATAAAAGATGAAAGAACTTTTGCAAACTACAATACTCAAAAAGGTGTTTTACTACAAGTAAAAAAAATATCTGGAGCAAATGAAGTAAATATTGCAAAAGTAGTAAAAGAAAAAATCCCTTATATAAAGGAGTTATCAACTGATTTTGACATAAATTTATTATTTGATACTACAACATTTATCGAATCAACTTATAAAAGTGTCCAATTTGACTTGATTCTAGGTTGTTTTCTAGCTTCTTTAATAGTATTTGTATTTTTAAGAAATTTCACTTTTACAATCATTGCAGCTATTTCTCTTCCTGTGTCAATATTAGGTGTTTTAGCAGTTATGGGTTGGAGCGACCAAACTTTAAATATTTTGACCCTTACAGCCTTAACTTTGTCAATAGGAATTATCATAGATGATGCAATAGTTGTAATAGAAAATATATATAAAAAATTAGAATTAGGTAAAAGTAGATATGAAGCAGCACTTGAAGGAGTAAAAGAGATATCTTTTTCTATTTTAGCTATTTCAGCTATGCTTTTAGCCATTTTTATTCCTATTGCAAATATGAGTGGAATTGTAGGTAAATTTTTCAAAAGTTTTGGTATAACAATCGTAGCTTCTGTAATAATCTCATATATTATTGCAATTACTGTTATTCCTATGATTAGTTCACTTTTAGTAAATCCTAAACACTCAAAATTTTATTTGATGACAGAATCAATTTTCTTGTCAATAGATAGAATTTATAAAAATCTTTTAACAAAAGCTATAAATTTCAAACTTACAACTTTACTTGGTGCATTTGTAATATTTGTAATTTCAATAATTTTATCTTCAAACTTAGGAATGGTTTTTATGCCAAAAGAAGATAGAAGTCAATTTCAAATCTCTATCAAAGCAAATGCAGATATTTCTATGAATGATATGAAAAAAACTGTAATCAATATCCAAGAAGAATTGCTTTCAATAAATGAAGTTGATTACTCTTCTTTGACTATTGGACTAAATGGAAATATCTATGAAAGTTCTATTTATGTAAGGTTGATTCCGATTGAAAAAAGAACTAAAAACCAACATCAAATAATGGAAGAAATTAGAAAAAAATCAAAAATATTTGAAAATATAGAAATAAATGTAAATGAAACTGATGATATGAATTCAGGTGCTGAGATTATGACTCCTTTTCAACTTATATTAAAAGCAAGTGATTCAAAACTTGCAGAACAATCAGCAAAAAAACTAATAGATTATTTAAAAACAATTGAAGGAACAACAAATATCCAAAACAATATTCAACCTAAAAAAACTGAAGTTTCTATAGAAATACTAAAACAAAATTCTTCAAAATTTGGAGTAAAAAGTAGTGATATTGCAAGAGTTATTGCCATGGCATATTCAGGAGAAATTGCAATAAGTAATTTTAATAAAAACGGTAAAGAGTATGATATTGTGATGAGATTATCTGATGATTTAAGAACAAATAAAGATGTGATAAATCAGTTAAATGTAAAAAATGATAAAGAAGAACTTATTGCTTTATCAAGCTTAGTAAATATAAATAGTAAAGAAATAGCTTCTGTCATAAAAAGATATGATAGGCAAAAACAAGTTACAGTTGGAAGTGATATAACAAATGGCTTAGCCTTAGATGCTTTAGTAAGTTTTGTAGTTGAAAATGAAGATAAATGGCTTTTAGATGGAATTACTTATACTTTTGAAGGTGATGCAAAAGATATGCAAGATACAGCAACTGCCTTTGGTGTTGCAATCATGGCTGCAATTATAATGATATATTTAATCCTTGCTTCATTGTATGAATCTCCACTTCAACCAATAATTATTATGAGTGCTATGCCACTTAGTTTTACAGGGGCATTTTTAGGACTTTATTTAGCTAATATGAATATGAGTTTGTTTAGTATGATGGGATTATTTTTACTTTTAGGTTTAGTTGGGAAAAACTCAACTTTGATAGTTGATGCAGCAAATAGAAATAGACAAAACAATATAGCTTTAGATGAAGCGATTATCGAAGCAGGAATATCAAGACTACGTCCTATTTTGATGACAACTATCTCTATGTGTTTAGGGATGCTTCCTCTTGCAATTTCTGTTGGAGAAGGTTCAAGTATAAAAGCTCCTATGGCAATTAGTGTTATTAGTGGATTGATAATATCTACAATTTTAAGCTTATTTGTAGTTCCAGCTTTATATAGATTGTTAGCTCCACTTGATGATAAAATTAGAAAAATTTATACTCATAAAAAAGTTTAAATAAAAGTTATTTGTACTCTATTTTTAATACAACTAACTTTTTATTTATAAAGGGATCAACAATAGCTTCAATCTCTTCAAATTGGTATTTTAAAGGAAAACCAATCTTTGAGTTTGTAGCTGTTGATTCTAAAATATAAAATCTTTTATGATTTACATATAAAGCTTTTTTATCTATATTTTCTTCAAGATTTATAATTACAAAAATATGTTCTGGAACTAAAACAAAATATGCTTCATAATCTTTAACTTTCAAAAGTGAAATAAGTAAATTTGACTTATCATCACAATCACCAAAATTTTGTTCAACCACTTTTTTTGGACTTTTTGCAATACTTTCATTTATCTTATATGGAATTTGTGTAACAAAATCTAACATATTTTGAACTTCACATATAGTATCTTCTTTACAATCTTTTGTTAAAAAATCTGCTAACTTTTTTGTATAGTCATCTACTCTTACTTGATTTACATAAGTAGAATCTCCAATATCTGTAAACTGGTTTTTAACTATAAAAAAAGAGCTATAAATCATATAAAAAAGGTTTATTAAAAATATTATAGATATTAAAAATGATAAATTTCTTAAACTTTTACTTTTTATAAACACTACACTATAAACCTAAAAAACTTTTTATTCCATCAAATATTAATTGTGCAGATAATGCAGCCAAAAAAAGTCCTGTAATTTTTGATAAAATTAAAAGACCATTTTTGCCAATGAATCTCTCTATTAAACTAGATAAATATAGCATACAACCTATTAATAAGATTGCACAAATAAGAGCTAAACTTCCAATAACTAATTTTGAAAAACTATTAAATTCAACTCCCATTACTAATAAAACTCCAATAGTTCCAGGTCCAATAGTAATAGGTAAAGCCAAAGGAACAACTGCCAAATCTGATAAATTTGTATCAGTTGGTTTTTGTCCATCTTTATTTCCATAAATTAACCCAACAGCTGTTAAAAATAGCAAAGCTCCAGCACCTATTTTAAAAGCATCCAAAGTTATACCAAAAACTTTGAAAATATGTTCTCCAAAAAAGAGTAAAACTAAAGATATAACAACAACAGATAAAGTTACTTTAATTGCTAATTTTCTTTTCTCAATAAGTGTTGCATCATTTGTAATAGTTAAAAAAACAGTAAGTACAAAAAATGGTGTCATAATAAAAAATATTTTAATAAAAGTTGAAATAAATAAATCCATAATTTTTCCTAAATAAGCTATATTTTTAAATTTTGCTTATTCTAGCTTTTATAGATTAAAATAGTGTTTAATCATTAAAAAATAGAGTTCTACTCTTCAATCATAGTGTAGTGAAGTTCTAGCCCTTTTGAAGTTGCTACAAAACCATTTACATTTATTTTACCATCATGAACCATTTTATGATGAAGTTTACAAAGTGGGATTAGATTATATTTATGATTTGCATTTATATGTCCTATAAATCCATCTTTATTTGCTTTTTTCTGCTCTTGTATATGATGAACTTCATCACAAGCACGACCACATATTATACAAGTACTTGTATATAAATTACTATTATATTTAGAACTATTTTTTTGTGAAATTCTTTCAACTTTTGTGTAGTCATCTGCTAATCTTTTTCTAATATCATTTGCAACATTTAAAAACTCTTTATCAATATGCAAAGATTTTGCAAACTCCAAACCATATATAGATGAGCCACTACCAAAAGCTAATTTTCTATCAAAAATCAGTTTATCTTCATCATCTTTATACATAACAGATAGATGAAGACAAATAATATTTTTTAATTTCTCAATCTCAGGAATTTGTGGTAGTTGATGTAAATGTGTAGCAAAAACAAAAAGTGATTCAAGACGTGCAAGTTTCAAAATAGCACTTGCAACAATACTAAGACCACTTAAAGTCTCTGTACTATGACTTATCTCATCTCCTAAAATTAAAGATTTTTTACTAGCACGATTGAAGATATTTTTTAAATCCATCATCTCAACTGCAAAACTTGATAATCCTTTTGAAATATTATCAGCACCACTAATTCTTGTAAAGATTGAGTCAAATATTGAAAACCTCATAGATTTACAAGGTACAAAAAAACCTGCTTGTGCTAAAATAACACTTATTCCAATAGCTTTCATTAAAGAAGATTTTCCAGAGCTATTTATTCCAAAAAGAAGTATTCCATGCATTTTATTACTTTGAAGATTTGTAGGATTTGAGTTTTTTACTATAATATTATCTTCATACTCTTTACTAACTAAATTTAATTCACCTAAAACAATATCATTTGTAACATAAACTCCCCTATCCTCATTTGCTTCAATTATAGGATGTCTTAAATCTATAAGTTCTAAAAAATTCTCATCATCTTTGGTTTTTACAATTTTTGGACAAGTGTAGTTATATTTTTTACTAGTTTTTATATTTGAAACAGTTAAATCAACTTCAGCTATAAATACAACTAATTCACTTAAAAGTGTTGAAAACTTTTTTTCAAACTCAATAAGTTTCTCTTTAAATACAAGTTTATTTATCTCAACGATTTTTTTAAGATTATGAACATATTTATCTGAAATATCATCAGTTAAAGCACAAGATATTTTTACACTATTTGTTTGAGTTTTTATAGAAAAATCTTTAAAAAGTAGAAGTTTATCATCAATTATAAGATGAGATTTTAAAAGTTCATCTTTTACAAGGTTATATCTATTTTTTGTTATTGAGATATAAAATCCTTCTTTATCAAGCCTATTAATTGTTACAAAACTTTTTTCATCTGATTTAAAAAAAGATAAAATATGATTTTTTAAAATTTCTAATTTATCCAAAAGTAGTTTATTTTCTCTATTTAAATCATCAATTTGAAGATTTACTCCACTTGTTATCATATTTTCATCTACATCTTTTAGCATAAATCTTCCACTTATACTTAAATCAAAAGTAGAGTTAATAGATGCTAAAAAAGAGTTTATCTCATCACTACTACAAGGAGGAGTTATAAATTTATAACTCTCCATAAATTTTACAATCTCTTTTATACTTACCAAAGAGTCATATAAATAGTTCAACTCAAAGGGGTGTAGTCTTGATAGCTTTATTCTTCTTGTAAGCCTTTCTATATCGTAAATACTTGCTAATTCATTCTCTATTGGTGAGTGAAAATCATATAATTCTTTAGATAAATTGTATCTTCTTAAAAGCTCTTTTGAGTCTTTTATTGGATTTGTAATCCTCTCTTTTAAAAGTCTTTTACCCATAGCAGTTGAAGTATTATTTATTAATCTTATTAGACTTAAATTATGCGTTGTATCTATAATATTTAACTGCTCTAAAGCATTGTTTCCAATATATATGTATCTACTAACATCTAATTTTATTGGGTTTGATAGTTTTTGAATAATTGAACTATCATGAGCTATTACAAAGTCTATTAGAATCGCCAATGATTCTGTTGAAAGAGGAGATCTCTCCATATCAAGATGCTCTATTGGAGTTAGAAGTGACTCAATGCTAAAAACATTTTTAAAAAGTTCATTTTGATATGTAATTTTTGGTCTAAAGTTTCTTAAATGAAAACTTTTTAAATTTAACTCCAAATAGTCTATTATCTCTTTTTGATTAATATTTTTATCTGCTAGAGTAACTATAATTTCGCTAGTTTTGTGCATATTCATATAATTAAAGACTTCATCAAGTGCAAAAAACTTATCTTCATTCGTTCCAAAAACTTCGTTGTAATAACACTTTGCTGTTGTTACATCAATAGCACTATAACCTATTAGATAATTTCCTCTTACTTGGTCAATTACAATTGAAGTTATAAAATTATCATCTTGCTCTACTACAAAATCAAAATTTGTACCAGGACTTACAATAACATCCAAATATCTACTCACATTTGGAGGAGTTCCTTTTTGTCTTATTATTGCTATTGTATATTTTTGCTCAGCAATAATTCGTGCTAGATGTTTTTCAAATGAAATTGCTGGAACTCCAGCCATAATTGGATTCTCTTTTGAGTTTTCAAGTATTGATTTATTTTTTCTTGTTAATTGAATATTTAAAAGTTCTGCTATCTCTTTTGCTTTTCCTATCTTCTCTTTTTCATTGTTTACTTCATAAACTTCAAAAAAAGTTCCAATTTCCATAAGTACTAAAGCATTCTCGCCATACTTTTTATCAAATAACTCTTGAATCTTAAAATATGTGATAGTTAGAAGTTCATTTCTATTTTCTAAAAGAGCTGTTACTTCTTCTCGCACTATTTTCGCACTCCTGTCCAATCTCTAATTTTTTCTCTATCTTCTTTTGAAAGTTCTGCTTCAATGTGAGCCCACGTATAAGCTGGAAGAGGCATTGATGAGTGAGCTGTTCTATAGATTGCTTTTAATTTTTCATTTTTTTGTGTTTGAGTATATTTTTCCCAATTTGAAAAATTCAAAGCATTTACCCCCTCATTTGTATGATTTGCAACAACCCAAGAAAAAGGTGCAACATTTGAATACCAAGGGTAATTAATCTTATTTGAGTGGCAATCATAACAAGCTCTTACAAATATCTCTTTTATATCAGGAGGTAAAACTATCTCATATGTTTCATCTTCACTATATTCTACTTTTTGGGGTCTTATAAACTGCATCAATAGAAAAACTGCAAAACAAATTATCAAAGCTCTTTTCATTTTTAAAATACCATCTCATATAATCTTTTTAATTCACTATTAAAAATATCTAAACTAATATTTCTACCATATCTTTTAAACTCTTTACCTTCAAAAAAGACCAAAATAGTTGGACTTGAAAAAATATTAAAGTGAGAAGTAATATCTAAATTTTGATTACTATTAATATAATATTGTTTCATTTTAGAAAAATTAAGAGAAATATTCATCTCTACTTTTGGTCTTAAAACTTGACAAACACTACAGTTTGTAGCTCCAAAATATAGCATTACAGCTTTAGAATTTTTTAAAATATCTAAAATTTCTTCTTTACTGTTTATTTCTATCATAATTAAAAAAAGATAGGAGAAATCCTATCTTTTTATACCTGATGCCCACAATTTTTTGTAAGTCTATTTTTTTGAGATAGATATGAATTTAAAGCACCCAAATATGCATTTGCAGTTGCTTGCATTGTATCAATACTCAAACCATGCCCAACAAAAGATATACTGTTTTCAAAACAAACTCTAGTTGTTACTTTTGCTAAAGAATCTTTTCCTTCACTTACAGATATAACTTTATAATCTTTTAATTCACCAGAGTATCCTGTGATTCTATCTATCGTTTTAAAAATAGCATCCATAGTTCCATCACCCAAAGCTGCATCTTTTATAATTTCATCTTTATATTTTATAGATACAGCAGCCATTGGCATACCATTAGAACAATCACTTATTTGCAATCCTACTAATTCATATATTTTATCGTGGTTTAAAGCCTCATCAGTTATTAACATTCTAACATCATCATCTGTTATATCTTTTTTCTTATCTGCTAAAGTTTTAAATCTTTCAAATGCTGCATTTAACTCATCATCACTTACACTATCAAACCCTAATTGAGTAATTTTATCTTTAAATGCTGCTCGACCTGAATGTTTTCCTAAAATCAGTGTACTATCTTTAATAACTCCAACATCCTCTGGTCTCATAATTTCATAAGTCTCTTGATGTTTTAAAACACCATCTTGGTGAATTCCACTCTCATGTGCAAATGCATTTTTTCCAACTATTGCTTTATTTTGTT